>Ga0302297_1000053_pt1 | contig 29588 bp, 23 predicted proteins | sample III_Fen_N3_2_FD_202094 | JGI IMG/M metagenome (GOLD analysis project Ga0302297, IMG submission 202094) | Peat permafrost microbial communities from Stordalen Mire near Abisko, Sweden - III_Fen_N3_2 | ecosystem: Environmental > Terrestrial > Soil > Wetlands > Permafrost | place: Sweden: Abisko...
CAAAGCGGCACCGGTTACATCGGCCAATTCTGGAACCGAAGGTTTGCCTCAGACAATGTGACGGTGACCAGCATCGATCCGCCTTATGCCAAAACATCCGATATTGCCTGGTTCGCGTCACACAGTCATTACGCTTATCCTTCTCGAAACGAAGCCTACCAGTACACCTATATATATGCCTATGAATTGGACGTGCCAAACGGTGCCAAAACATTGACCTTGCCTGTCAACCCCAATGTCAAGGTGTTTGCAATGACCCTATCGGGGGACGGTGACGGCATCGCTCAACCCTTGCAACCCTTGACAGACGATTTCAGCCAAACCAATAGCTTGATAAAATAACAAGAATGAGATACTTGCGTCTGTGCTTGCTTTTTTTATGCATCAATTCGTTCATTTTTGGCCAAAACCTGACTGTGGCCACTTACAACATCCGATGCGAAAATCGAACCGACAATGCCAACGGCAACGGTTGGAATCGACGGTGCCCGGAAGTAATCAACCTCATCCGCAACCACGATTTTGACCTGTTCGGTGCCCAGGAAGTCGTCGCCGGCCAGTTGAAAGACCTCCAAGCCAACCTTCCCGAATATGCCCACGTCGGTGTGGCCCGTGACGATGGCAAGGCAAAAGGCGAGTTCTCCCCGATTTTCTATAAAAAAGACCAATATAAATTGCTGAACTCGGGAACGTTCTGGCTCTCGCCCAACGACAGCGTGCCAAACGTCGGCTGGGATGCAGCTTTGCCGCGCATCTGCACCTGGGCTAGGTTTCAGCAACAAAATGGCTGGCGTTTTTGGTTCTTTAACCTGCACATGGACCATCTGGGCAAGGTCGCCAGGCTGGAAAGTGCCAAACTGGTCCTCCGCAAAATCAAGGAAATGTGCGGCAACGACAACGTCATCCTCTCCGGCGACTTCAACATGGACCAAACCAGCGACGGCTATAAAATTATAGCTGAAACCTTGGCCGACTCGTACCTGAAGGCTCAAGAGCGCCACGCCACCAAACCGACCTTCAACGATTACAACCTGCACGCCACCGGCGACAGCCGCATTGATCACATTTTTGTGAGCAGTCGAATCGACGTTGTAAGATACGACATCTTGACCGACACTTATAATGCCGACACGACCCGCTTGCCATCCGACCATTATTCGGTGAGGGCAGTACTAAAAATAAATTAACGGTATTTGTTGTACGAAACGACGTCTTCCGTCTTTTTCCGTTTCTTCTCCCGCAAGGTTTGAGTGGAGTAACCCAACGTAATCACAAGCACAGGACGCTTGGAAGATGGAATATCCAGCACCTTACGCAATTTCTTTTCGTTGAACCAGCCCACGATGCACGTGCCCAAACCTTGTTCAGCGGCGGCTAAGGTGATGTGCGCGGCAGCGATGCCCAAGTCCATGTGCGGAAAATGCTTCTGCTTGACAGTACTTCCCAGGGTGGACGTAAAATTGGCCGCTTCCTCCAAAACAACGATGAAAACCGGCGCCTGGAAAGCAAAATGGTTCATGCCCAAGGCCTTGTCCGCCACGCAGGAAGCCGTTTCCTTCACAATCAGAGGCTCGTTCACCACGATGAATTTCCAAGGCTGCGCATTGCAGGCCGAAGGCGCGAGCCGAACAGCCTCCATGATGTAGTCGAGCTTTTCCGCTTCCACCGGACGATTGCTGTCGTACGCACGATCGCTCTGCCTTTTCTTTACCAAATCCAGAAAATCCATACTGTTCGTTTTTATAAACTGTTGTTTCCTGCAAGAGGTTGGTTTGAAATGGGAATCGAGTTCAAGGCGCAAGGATTGTCGGTTTCCGGAGCGTACTTAAAGTACGTGAGGAAAACCGGCAAGCCGGCAACGCAGAAATCGGTTTCCATTTCGGACCAACCTAGTCGAGTTTTAAGACTGCTAAGAAAGCTTTTTGCGGCACCTCCACATTTCCGATTTGTTTCATGCGCTTCTTGCCCTTCTTCTGTTTTTCCAAAAGCTTGCGTTTGCGCGTGATGTCACCACCGTAACACTTGGCAGTCACGTCCTTACGCACGGCCTTCACCGTTTCGCGCGCTACAATCTTGGCACCGATGGCCGCCTGGATGGCAATGTCGAATTGCTGGCGCGGAATGAGTTCCTTCAATTTCTCGCACATGCGACGGCCCAGCGTTTCCGCATTGCTCACGTGGGTAAGGCTGGAAAGGGCATCCACCGGTTCGCCGTTCAGCAAGATGTCCAGTTTGGCCAGCTTGGATTCACGGAATCCATTGGGATGGTAATCGAACGAGGCATAACCCTTGGAGATGCTCTTGAGGCGGTCGTAGAAGTCGATCACGATTTCACCCAGCGGCAAATCAAATAAAATTTCCACGCGGTTGCCCGAAATGTATTCCTGTTTGATCAACTCACCACGCTTGCCCAGACAAAGTGTCATGATGTTGCCCAAATAGTCGGTATTCGTAATGACAGAAGCCCGAATATACGGTTCCTCAATTTTTTCAATCATTGTGAAATCGGGTAGACCGGACGGATTGTGAATGTCCAGCACATCCCCTTTGCGGGTGGTCACGATGTATTGCACGTTGGGCACGGTCGTGATGACGCTCATGTCGAACTCGCGGTCCAAGCGTTCCTGCACAATCTCCATGTGGAGCAAGCCCAAGAAACCGCAACGGAATCCAAAACCCAGCGCCAGCGAGCTTTCCGGCTGAAACGTCAGCGAAGCGTCGTTGAGTTGCAAGCGCTCCAGCGAGGCACGCAAATCTTCAAATTCTTCTGGGTCGATGGGATAAACCCCGGCGAACACCATGGGCTTCACTTCCTGAAATCCATCGATGGCCGCCAAGCAAGGCCGTTTGACGTGCGTCACCGTGTCGCCCACCTTGACTTCCTTGGAAGTCTTGATGCCGGATATGATGTAACCCACATCCCCACAGCTCAATACGTCGCGCGGGACCATGGTTAGTTTCAAAACGCCGATCTCGTCGGCATAGTATTCTTTTTTGGTGGAGAAGAACTTCACAAAGTCGCCAGGGCGAACCGTTCCGTTCTTGATCTTGAAATAGGCGATGATGCCGCGGAAGGAATTGAACACGGAGTCGAAGATCAAGGCTTCCAGCGGAGCCTCCGGATCGCCCGTAGGGCAGGGGCAACGGTCGATGATGGCGTCCAAGATTTCCTGAATGCCCTCGCCCGTCTTACCGCTGGCACGGATGATTTCCTCGCGCTTCACACCCAACAACTCAATGATCTGATCCTCGACTTCCTCCGGCATGGCATGTGGCAAGTCAATCTTGTTGAGCACCGGAATGATTTCCAAATCATTCTCAATAGCCATATAGAGGTTGGAGATGGTCTGAGCCTGAATGCCTTGGGAAGCGTCCACGATGAGCAGCGCCCCTTCGCAGGCGGCGATGGAACGCGAAACTTCGTACGAGAAGTCCACATGACCCGGCGTATCGATGAGGTTCAGTAAAAATTTTTCCTCTCCCCGGAAATATTCCATCTGTACGGCATGACTTTTGATGGTGATGCCACGTTCCCTTTCCAGGTCCATGTCATCCAACATTTGGTTTTCGGTGATGGCCATCGTGTGTGTGAACTCCAACAGACGGTCAGCCAAGGTGGATTTACCGTGGTCGATGTGGGCGATGATGCAGAAATTTCGAATGTGCTTCATTGAGTGAAAGGCGCATGGGTTGATTGAGCCCGCAAATTTACATTTTTTACGGGTAAGACGGGCTATCAACGTTCAGTTTTTTCGTATGTTTGTTCCATTCAAAGTTAAATAAATGACCGTTCCCGAAGCAACTCAACTATACGACCGTATCCTGAACCAGGTTCTCCAGTTCAGCATCAAAGACGCGTTTTCCGGATTGGGCTTCCTCATCCAGCAGAACGGCTTCGGCAGAGCCTACGACAAATTGACGGAAACCGAAAACAAATACCGCTACATGCTCCGTTACCGCTTGGAAGGTTTTCCCGATCCCGACCGCGAGAAAGTGGAAAACGGCATTCGGCGCCAATTGCTCGAACTGGCCGGAGAGGCCTACCACATTTGGATGACGCGCAATTCCCCCGGCTTTTACTACGACCGCATCCGCGTGGATCGTGTAGGAGGCAATCAACCCATGGCTGAACTCGTGGAAACGATGCGTCAGGCCGGTGAACGGCTCACCATTGTCCAGCTCGTCGAAAAAACCGACATCCGCGACACTCAGGCCGCCCAACTGGTCCGCATGCGTGAAAACGCCGCCGGCATGATTTTTACGAAACTCTTTGTGTCCGAACTCTGGACCGACGAACAACGGACCTATCTGAACCAAGTGTTCCTCGACCCCGTGTTCAGCGATTACGAAAAAGGACTGTTCATTTCAGCCATATTGCTTTCCTTGCAAAAACGGTTCGATGCGGGCAAGATGCTTTTTTTAATGGACCAAAGCGTGCATCCCGACATGGAAGTATCCCAGCGTGCGCTCGTGGCACTGGCGCTGAACCTCTATGTCTACGACAACCGGCTCAGTCTCTATCCTGAAATCGGGCAACGCCTGGATTCATTGTTGGATACCAACCCTGAAATCTCAGAATACTTCATCCGCATTTTCTACCAACTCATCCGTTCCAAGGACACGGATGCCGTCACCAAGCGCATGCAGGAGGAAATCCTACCCGAAATGACCAAGATGGGAACAGCCATGCAAGAAAAACTCCGTGAAGGCGAGGACATCACCGACGAGTTCAACCCCGAATGGCAGAACATGATGGAAAATGCCGAGTTCTCGGTCAAGATGCAGCAGTTTTCGGACATGCAGCTCGAAGGCATCGACGTGTACATGAGCACGTTCTCCGCCCAGAAGGGCTATCCCTTCTTCAGCGAGTTCTACAACTGGTTCCTGCCGTTCCATACCTCGCATTCCAGCCTTCGGGATTTGTTCGGACCGAATCCGCTGGAAGGCAGCAAGGTGCTGGATGCCGTTTTGAACTCCGATTACCTCTGCTCCTCCGATAAGTACTCCTTCTGTTTCAATCTGTTGCAGGTTCCGGCCAATTACCGAACCACCATGTCCAACCAGATGAACGCCGACAGTGAGGCTTTTGAGGAAGTCCGCAAGTCCAACATGGGCATGAACAACAAATACCGCTTGGAGATGACCTCCAACCGCTACATTCAAGATTTGTACCGCTTTTTCTACCTGCACCACAGAAGGATGGATTTCCAGAATCCCTTCGTCCAACCATTGGATTTCCACAAAACCGAAAGTCTTGGTACCTTGGTCCGTTCGGAAGATGCCTTGCGCCGAATTGCCCTGCTGTACTTCAAAAACAAACATTATACCGAAGCCTTGCCCGTGTTTGAAATACTAAACACACTGGCTCCGACCGAAGCCGAGTTGCACCAAAAACGTGGTTTCTGCCTCCAAAAGCTCAACCAACACGAGTTGGCGCTGAAAGCATACCTGCAGGCCGACCTGATTCAACCCGACAGCCTTTGGACGCTCAAACGCATTGCCACCACCTACCGGCAGCTCAAACAGCCGGCCATGGCCATGGAGTTTTACCGCAGGGCCGAGAAACTGGAGCCATCGGACATCGCCCTGATTTTAAACATGGGTCACGCCTTGGTGGAAGCAGGGGAGTATGCCGAAGCGTTGAATGTCTATTTCAAGGCAGAGGTACTGAATGAAAACTCTGACAAAACCTACCGCCCCATCGCCTGGTGCTCGTTCATGTGCCGAAAATACGACCAGGCTACCAAATACTACACCAAGATTCTGGACCAGAATCCCAGCATCGAAGATTTCCTCAATGCCGGGCATGTGGAATGGTGCAAAGGCCTGCCCATGAAGGCGGTGGAAACCTACAAGCACGGCATCCGCACCACCCATACCATATTGCCCGATTTCCTGGAACTTTTTCGCAAGGACTCGGCTGAACTCATTCGTCACGGCATTTCTGCCAATGACGTTTCCGCCCTGCGGGACGAACTTATTTATGAACTCGAAGAATAAACCTATGAAACGAATCCTTTTTGCCTGTCTTTTTGGTTTGCTTTCATGGACGATGATGGCTCAAAACACCGATTCCTCCGTTGTTTTCAAAGCCAATTTTCTAAAAAAAGAATACCAAAAGTACGACGTCTCCAAAACCCTGTACACCCTGCATCGCAAGGATACCACCGACCTCTTGCGCGTCGGCTTCAAGGCTGAAGTCGTGGTGGCGGATTCTCTGGAGAATGCTTACATTCTGAAGTGGAAACTATCCAACTACACCATCAACACCAACGACACCTATTTGCAGAAACTCGTCAGTTTGGCCGCTCCGGTCTTGGTGAGCTACCGCATCTCCAAACCCGGCGTGTTCGAGGAATTCATCACTGGCACCTCGGTAACCGGCTGTTTGGAAGCTGCCTTGCCCAAAGTGTTGGACGCCTTCAAAAACAAATCCGATTCTGCCTCCAAGGCTGAAGTCGCTAAAATCTACGCCTTGCGCGAAAACCTCGAAACCCTGATGCTGGGCTTCATGATCCAATTCCACCAATTCCACGGATTGGGGTATACCTTGGGCGAAGTCGTCACTGTTCCGGTGGAAATCGCCAGTCGATTTTCCAACCAACCTTTGCCTGGTGTTCAGCGCAAGAAGCTGACCAATATTGATTTGACGAACCAGACCGCCGTAGTGGCCTACGCCACCATCCTCGATCAGGCCGGTTTGAGAAAAACCTTGTCGGAAAACCTGAAGGCAACGATCGAAACCTTCAAGAACCTGCAGCAGAACGAAATAGGCAGCACCATGATGGACCTTCGCACCGGTTGGCCCATCTGGTCGATGAACCAGCGGGAAGCTTCCGCCAACGGCATAACCTATGGTGAACAACTTGAAATCCAATACAAATAACCTTTTAATACATCAACTTATGAGCATTTCCATTGAAAAATTGCCTTTCGGCAAATTACCCGACGGTCGTCAGGCCGATTTGTACCGTATGACCAACGAATCCGGCGCCGTTGCCGAAGTGACCAACTGGGGCGGTCGTCTGGTCCGCATCCTCGTTCCCAACAAAGACGGCGTCCTGACTTCCGTCATCAAAGGCTACGACACCTTGGACAGCTTTCTGACCGACACTTGCTACCTTGGCGCCACCTGCGGTCGCTTTGCCAACCGCATTGCGCGCGGCAAATTTCTGGCCGATGGCGAAGAATTTACATTGGCTTGCAACAACGGTGCCAATGCCTTGCACGGTGGTCCAGACGGATTCCACATTCAAATTTGGGATGCCAAGGTCGAACGTGAATCCCTGGTATTGAGCCACGTATCCCCGGACGGCCACGAAGGCTATCCCGGCAATTTGAAGGTCGAAGTCGAATTCGGCTGGTCCGAAACGAATGAGCTGAGCATGGAAGTGACGGCCACCACCGACAAGGCAACTCCGGTAAACATCACCAACCACGCCTACTTCAATCTGAACGGCGAAGGTGACATCCTGGGCCATAAGCTGCGCATCAACGCCGCCAAATACATTCCGATTCATCCGGATGCCATTCCCACCGGCGAAATCCGTTTCGTAGAAGGCACACCCTTCGATTTCCAGGAAGCCAAACCCATTGGGCAGGACATTGAGGCCGGTGGTGACCAATTGGCCGCAGGTGCCGGTTACGATCATTGCTTCGTCCTGAACAAAGAAGAATTCGACGATTTGGTGATGGCTGCGGATGCCTATGCTCCCGAAAGCGGCATCGGATTGCGCGTATACACCACCATGCCCGGTGTTCAGCTTTACAGTGGCAACTATCTGGGCAGCGAAGTTCCCGGTTTGTACGGCCAGATGTACCAAGTTCGTCAGGCCTTCTGCCTGGAACCCGAATTCTTCCCGGACAGCCCCAACCAGAGCGGTTTCCCACGTGCCATCCTGCTACCGGAAGAAACCTTCAGACACACCATGATTTTCCAATTCTATTGATTGGAATAATTCTTTAATTTATATTGGGGCGTCCTTCCTTGCGGAGGGGCGCCTCTTTTAAGTGTTTATAAATCAGATGATTATACAATTCAGTCACTAAGCCGTATCTTTTTTGTATCCTGTACTCCGGATGGCTGTATCTTTTATGTAGGCTACAATTCGTTGGAGGTTGATTTTGCAGGCGTATCTTTGCATCATCAATTAAAAACAAACAATTCAAAAAAATAAACACTTATGAAAAGAATCATTCTCACCTTCATTGCCATCGCCGCTTTCGTAGTTGCTGCCACTGCTGCCGACAACGTTGCAAACAAGACCTTGAGTGTTCAAAGCAAAGCCCGCATCATTACTCCGATCACCTTAGCCAACACAGGTGCTCAGGCACTTGACTTTGGTGTGATTGCCCGAGGTGCTGTTAGTTCAACGATTATTGTCGATAAAGTTGCATCGCCAAGCATCAGCGTTACCGGTGACGCCATCGTATTGTCCAGTTCTCCTCAAACCGCCGCTAAGTTCACGGTCGGTGGTGAGAGCGGAAAGACCTACTCAGTAACGATCCCGACAGGTACACAGACCATCACGGATGGAACTAACATACTCAACATCACAGCATTTACTTGTTCCAATTACCCAACCGGCACCATCGGAACCAACGACGTCTTTTATGTTGGTGGAACACTGACCGTTCCTTCCACCGCTGTAGCCTCTACCTACACAGGTACGTTCAACGTCACCGTCGCATACAATTGATTATTCAACGATTTTTACAGGTTCAATAGATTTAAATATAGGTTTTCAGGTATTGGTGGGAGGCTGTTCTTTGGAGCAGCCTCTTTTTTTTGTTGCCTGCCAAAATAGTTGGGAATAAACTTGCGAATGCCATTTAGATCCTGTTTCTTTGAATATTAATAAGTCTATTAAATAATTCTATTAATTCATGACTGAAAAGCTGGAACTTTCCACCGAACAGGCCATCATGGAAGCTGCCGAAGAACTCTTCCTCGAAAATGGCTATGCAGCGACCAGCACCATCGCCATTGCTCGGAAAGCAGGCTGCAATCAAGCTTTGGTACACTATTACTACCGATCCAAGGAAAACTTGTTCGGATTGGTCTTTCGAAAGAAAATCTCCATTTTCCTTTCTTTTTTTCTACAGGTCAGCAACGAAGATTTGCCTTTTGAGGAAAAACTGGCCAAGCGAATCAGTGCTCATTTCGAAATGGTTCGGGCAAATGAACGATTGCCGGTGATGTTTTTCAACGAAGTGGCCACCAACGGCGAATTGGCTAAAAAAGTGCTTGAGAATTTTTCCGATTTGCCACTGCCGGTGATCCTGCAACTTCAGTCCGAACTCGATGCCGAATATGCTGCCGGTCGAATCTGCCAGATGCAGGCCACTGACCTGGTTTTCAATATCATTTCCTTAAATCTAGTTGCGTTTCTATCCAAACCCTTGGTGCAGATGTTCACGCAATCCACAGACGAATTCATGGAAAAAATATTGGACGAACGCAAGGCATCCAACATTCAAACCATTATGAAAAGTTTAAAACCCACCACCGTATGAAGCGATTATTTCTATTGTTTTTACTGACGGCAGGTCTTGTTCAGGCGCTTTCAGCCCAACTCACTCTAGACGCGCTCCAAGAAAAAGCCAGACAAAACTACCCCCAAATCAAGCAGTTCGACCTCCTTTCCAAATCGGCTGAACTCAATCTTTCGAACGCCTCCAGTGCCAATTTGCCGCAAATCACCCTGTCAGGCCGAGCGACCTTGCAATCGGACGCCATCAATCTGACGCTGAACCTGCCAGGCGGCGCCATGTCCATCAAGCAGGACAAGGACCAATACCAGGCTGTGGCCGAAATCAATCAAGTGTTGTGGGACGGTGGCGTCATCAAGGCCCGCAAGGAATCCATCAAGAACAGCGCCGAACTTGAAAAACAGAAGCTGGAAGTGGACCTTTATACGATTCGAGACCGAGTGAACCAGCTCTTTTTCGGCATCCTGATGCTCCGTGAGCAACAAGTGCAGGCTGAAATCTTGGCTCAAGAGCTACAAACCAATCTGGACAAAATAAAAGCCTGCCTAAAAAACGGCGTGGCCAACCAATCGGACGTGGATGCCCTGAGTGTGGAGCTTCTGAATGTGGGGCAGCGTCAAACCGAATTGAAATCGGCGGAGGTCACCTACCGCGACATGCTTGCCGCTCTGACCGGAGTCCAAATGGATGCCAACACCGTTTTCATTAAGCCGCTGAACACCATACCGGGCGACAAACCGACCATCAAACGCCCTGAATTAGGGATGTTCGATGCCCAACTACATCTGCTGGACAACCAAACCCAACTGGAACAAACGGCCATCATGCCCAAGTTCGGCCTGTTCCTACAAGGCGGTTACGGCCGGCCTGGCCTGAACATGCTCGCGACCGGATTCGCTCCCTTCTACATCGGCGGCGTCCGTTTTTCCTGGAACATCAGCAGTTTCTACACCCGCAAGAACAATCTGGACAACATCCAACTGAACAAGGAAATGGTGAACGTGGCCAAGGAAACGTTCCTGTTCAACAACAATCTGAAAATCAGCCAACAAAATACGGAGATTGACAAAATGCGCGAATTGTTGCGCACCGACGACGACATCCTTCAGTTGCGTACCAACATTAAGAAAGCCTGTTCCGCCAAGGTTGACAATGGGGTCAGCACCGTGACCGACTTACTTCGCGAAATCAATGCCGAAAGCATCGCCAGGCAGCAAAAGGCCCTGCACGAACTTCAACTTTTACTTTCCATACAGAACCTCCATTACAGCACAAACAATTAAATTTCAACGATATGCAACGCAACAAACTCCTTTATTGGGCTCCCGCTTTCCTGTTTCTGGTTTCCTGCCATTCCAACAAAGATGTTTCCGATGCTTCCGGTACTTTTGAGGCCACCGAAGTCATTGTCTCCGCTCAGGCTACCGGACCCATTTTAGCTTTCAACATCGAAGAAGGCCAGGATTTGAAAGCAGGAGCCAACCTTGGTTTCATCGACACCATTCAGCTGGACCTTCGTAAAAAACAGCTCCAGGCCAGCATTCAAGCTGCTCAGACCAGGAAACCCGACGTGGAAGTCCAGGTCGCAGCTCTGGAACAACAAATCGCCACTGCCGGTACCGAAAAGCATCGTCTCGAAAACCTGGTCAAGGCCAACGCCGCCAACCAAAAACAGTTGGACGACCTGAATGCCCAGATTGAAGTGCTGAACAAGCAACTCATTGCCACCCGAACGACCCTGGAAAGCAGCAGCAGCGGCATCAACAAGGAAAGTTCGGCGCTCAAGATTCAGGTGGACCAAATCAACGACCAATTGCGTCGCTCGTACATCAGCAGTCCCATCGACGGTACCGTTTTGGTCAAATATGCCGAAACCGGTGAGTTGGCTGTTCAAGGCAGATCCTTGTTCAAGGTGGCCGACATGACCCAAATGATTCTCCGCGTGTATGTCACTGCCGACCAACTGGCCAAAGTGAAGTTGGGTCAGACGGTGGATGTCAATGCGGAACTCGGAACGAGCGAAAACAAGGCCTACAAGGGAACCGTAACCTGGATTTCAGGCAAGTCTGAATTCACACCCAAGACCATTCAGACCAGGGATGAACGTGCCAATTTGGTGTATGCGGTCAAGGTGGCCGTCAAGAACGACGGAATCCTGAAAATAGGGATGTACGGGGGTATCCATTTCAGCCAAAACTAACATGCTCGCAGTCAAGGCAGAACATCTAGTAAAGCGCTACAAGAAAGTACAGGCATTGGACGGTGTCAGTCTGGAAGTGGGCGAGGGGGAAATCTTCGGCATCATCGGACCGGACGGTGCCGGAAAAACCACGCTTTTCCGCATCCTGACCACCTTGATTTTGGCCGACGAAGGCACCGCCACCGTCAACGGTTTTGATGTGGTCAAGGAGTACCGCGGCATCCGGGAATGCGTGGGCTACATGCCTGGCCGCTTCTCGCTCTATCAGGATTTGACGGTGGAAGAGAACTTGAACTTTTTCGCCACCGTTTTCCGCACCACCGTCGCCGAAAATTACGAACTCATCAAGGACATCTACGTGCAGATCGAGCCCTTCAAAACCCGCAAAGCCGGTGCCTTGTCCGGCGGCATGAAGCAAAAACTGGCACTCTGCTGCGCCCTCATCCACAAGCCCAAGGTACTTTTCTTGGACGAACCCACCACGGGCGTCGACCCGGTTTCCCGCAAGGAATTCTGGAACATGCTCAAGCGTTTGAAAAAGCAGGGTATCGCCATCCTGGTTTCCACGCCGTATATGGACGAAGCCAGTCTGTGCGACCGCATCGCGCTCATCCAAAATGGCAGGTTTCTAAAGACCGACACTCCGCAAAACATTGTCAGTGAGTTCGGTACGGTGCTTTGGTCGGTCAAGAGCAACCAAATGTCAAAGTTGTTGAACGACCTGAGACAGTTCGAGGCGGTTGAAACATGTTTCGCCTTTGGAGACACCCACCACATCACCTTTAAGGCTGAACCCCCCACCGAACAGGAACTGAACGATTATCTGCATGCCAAGGGCCATAAATACGTGTACATCCATCCCATCGAAGCCAATGTGGAAGACTGTTTCATGCGGCTTTCCGGTAAAACCCTGCAATCATGAGCAAGCACGATCCCATTCTGATGCCCGACGATACCGTCATCCTGGCTAGAGACCTCACCAAAACTTACGGTGACTTCACGGCCGTGGACCACATCAATTTTGAAGTGCATAAGGGCGAAATCTTCGGTTTTCTCGGTGCCAACGGGGCTGGGAAGACCACAGCCATGCGCATGCTCTGCGGCTTGAGCAAATCTTCTTCGGGACAAGCTTGGGTGGCCGGATACGACATCAACCGCCAAACGGAGCAAATAAAGAAACGCATCGGTTACATGAGCCAGAAGTTCGCCCTATACGAAGACTTGGAAGTTTGGGAGAACATCCGCCTGTACGCCGGCATTTATGGCGTGCCCGAACGCGAAATCGGTCCCAAGACCGACGAGTTGCTGCATCGGTTGGGCTTCGAAAATGAAAAAAAGGTCTTGGTCAAATCCCTGCCGCTGGGTTGGAAGCAGAAACTTTCCTTTTCGGTGGCCATTTTCCACGAACCCAGCATTGTTTTTTTGGACGAACCCACCGGTGGTGTGGATCCGGCCACCCGCAGGCAGTTTTGGGAACTCATTTACCAGGCCGCAGACCGTGGCATCACCATTTTCGTAACCACCCACTACATGGACGAAGCCGAGTATTGCGACCGTGTCTCCATCATGGTGGATGGCCGAATTGATGCCTTGGACAGCCCCGGCAACTTGAAAAAGGCGTATGGCGCCAAAAATATGGACGAAGTGTTTCATCAATTGGCCAGAGGGGCCCGTAGAAAGGGATGATATGGAAAAAATGAACCTACAAAAAGCAGCGGAAAACTGGAAATTCTTCATGGCATTTGTCCGGAAGGAATTTCACCATATTTTTCGGGACAAGACCAGCATGTTGATCCTGCTGGTGATGCCCATCTTGATGCTGGTCCTTTTCGGCTATGCCCTCAACACGGAGGTTAAAAACTCCAAGTTTGCCGTTTACGACCCTTCTAAAGATGAAGTCACGCGTTCGATGGTGGAAAAACTCCAGATCAACAATTATTTTATTTTAAAGAAGGTTCTGAACAATGCTTCCGAAGCGGAAACGGCTTTCAAAAAGGGCGAGGTGTCCATGGTCATCGTGTTCAGCGACCATTTCTATGAGAACCTGCTGCATGGTGGCTATGCGCAGATCCAGTTGCTGGCCGACGGAAGCGATCCGAACACGGCCTCCATCATCACCACCTATGCCTCGACCATCTTGTCGAGTTACCAGCTGGAACTGATGAAAATCGGGAAGATTCCCTACCAGATCACGCCTGAAGTCAAACTGCTCTACAATCCGTCCATGGTAGCCGCCTACAATTTCGTGCCCGGCGTCATGGGGATGATTCTGCTGCTCATCTGCGCCATGATGACCTCTGTTTCCATCACTCGTGAGAAGGAGCGGGGTACCATGGAAGTGCTGTTGGTCTCTCCCATGAAGCCGCTGTATGTCATTCTCTCCAAGGCTGTTCCGTATTTTTTCCTGTCGCTGGTGAACCTGGCGACCATCCTGCTCATCGCCCATTTCATCATGCATGTGCCCATCGCTGGCAGCTTGTTTTGGTTGCTCACCATTTCGCTGGTCTACATCTTCGTTTGCCTCACCCTGGGGCTCCTGATTTCCACTATTGTAGATACCCAGATGGCCGCGCTCATCATTTCAGCCATAGGGCTCATGATGCCGGTCATGCTCATGTCCGGGATGATGTTTCCCATCGAAAACATGCCGGTGTACATCCGGTGGATTTCCGACATCATTCCTGCCCGTTGGTACATCGAGGCCATTCGCAAGCTCATGATCATGGGTTTGGGCTTCAAAGCCATCATACAGGAATTGTCCATCCTGGTCGGAATGGGTATTATATTGATTGTCATAAGTCTACGCAAATTTAAAATTCGTTTGGAATGATACTGAAATACCTCGTCGAGAAGGAGTTCAAGCAACTCCTGCGGAATCCCATCATTCCGAAATTCATTTTTATCTTTCCCTTCTTCATGCTGCTCATTTTACCGATGGCCGCAAATTTCGAAGTGAAAGATCTGGAATTGTGCGTGGTGGACAACAACCATTCGCCCTATTCAGAACGGCTGGTGCATCAAGTGACGGCATCGGGCTACTTCCACCTGCGCAAGGTCGCCGGGACCTATCAGGAAGCCTTGGCCAGCGTCAACGCCTACGAATCGGACATCATCCTGATAATACCGCCCGATTTCGAGCAAAGCCTTATCCGCGAGCAGGAAGCCAAAGTCATGATTCTGCCCAACGCCGTCAATGGTGTGAAGGGTGGTTTGGGCAGCGCTTACCTGGCCAGCATTGTGGGCGATTTCAATCGGGACATCCGTGCCGAACTCATTCCGGCAGGCCAAACACCCGTGCTCTCAGGCATTGATGTCACCCGCATCTTTAAGTTCAACCCCAGACTCAAGTACAAATACTTCATGGTGCCCGCCATCATGGTCATGCTGTTGGCCCTCATCACCGGATTCCTGCCCGCCTTCAACATCGTGGCCGAAAAAGAAGCCGGCACCATCGAACAGCTGAACGTAACGCCGGCCAGCAAGTTCAACCTCATCATCGCCAAACTGATTCCGTTCTGGACCATCGGTTTCATCGTTCTGAACATCTGTTTCGGGGTCGCCTGGCTCTTTTACAGCATGTTACCCGTTGGCAGCGTCCTGACCATCTACCTGTTCGCGCTGGTCTTCGTGCTGGCCTTTTCGGGTCTGGGCCTAGTCATCTCCAACTACGCCAACACCATCCAACAGGCCGTATTCATCATCTTTTTCTGCATCATCACCTTCATCTTCATGAGCGGCATGTACACCCCAGTGGACAACATGCCCAAATGGGCGCAGTACATCAGTGACATCAGCCCGCTCAAATACTTCATTCAAGTCATGCGCCTCGTCTATCTTAAAGGCAGCGCCACTGCTGAACTGGTCAAACCCATGCTCGCGTTACTGAGCTTCGCCTTGGTCTTCAATTCGTGGGCAGTACTGAGTTACCGCAAAAACAATTAAAAGGAAAGGGCGGCTGAAATCTATGTTCAACCGCCCTTTCGTATCATTGGAGTGTGATTTAATTTTCAAAGCCACCGCCACCGCCGCCGAAGCCGCCGCCGCCACCGCCGCCACCGAAACCACCGCCGCCTCCGGCACCACCCCTGCCACGCATGCCGCCACCGTTGCGGAACATGTCACCAGCTCCCGCGCCACCGCCGAAGCGTGCGATGCGGTAGGTGAAGCTGACCAGGAAGTAGGAAGTCAGGATGTTGCTGCGACTCAGGGTTCTGGAGTTGTCGCCGATGCTTTCCATCACGTTCAGTTTCTGACGCAAGATGTCGTTCAAACGTAAGGAGATGGTTCCCATTTTCTTGAAGACCGATTTGTCGATGGAAGCGTTCCATACCCATTCGTCTTTGCTGAATTCCGAATAACCTTCACGCTTGGTGTAGTTCATATCGTTCGAAATAGTCCAACTGTATGGCAAACGAAGGTTCAAGTTACCTGAGAATCCATAATCCCAAGTTTCCTGATTCTTATTGGCATTCAAGTTGTTGCGAGTGGTGTTGTAGTTCACCGAACCGCGCAGGCCGAGTTCGACCACATCCGTTGTATAGGTGAAATTGAGGTTTTCGTTGGCACCTTTGGTCACGGTATTGCTGAGTTTTCCCATTTTCAGGTTGTCGCTCGCATCGTAAACAAGAGAGTCCGCCATTACGTCGGAATAACCGAACCGTTGATTGTACCGAAGTGAAGTCTGCGTAGCGAACTGCAGGCGCTTTTGGATGATGGGTGCATTGAACATGATGTTCGCATTGGCCGAGAACGGTGCATTGACAGCATTGACGGTCTGATTGTATTGCTTGCCGGTTTCATTGTAGATGGTGTTGCTCACCAACGCGTCTTTGGTATAGGTTCCGTTCAAACCAAGGCTCAATGAAGACAGATGTTCCTGGTTGAAGCTGGAATACATCAGGTTCATGTTGTGCGTGAAAGAAGGGTTCAAGGACGGGCTACCAACCGATTCATACATCGGGTTGTTGGTCTTGAGCGGCTGCATCTGGTCGATGGAAGGCTGATCGGTACGACCGCGGTACTCCAGTCTGGCGAATTGCTTCCGACCGAAATTGTAACGAAACTGACCCGAAGGAGCAAAGTTCAACACTTCGTTCGGTCTGTCCACCGTGATGGAATTCAAGTAGTTGGTTTTACTGTAGGTCTGGGAAGGTTCCGCCTTGATACCCAACATGTAGTTGTACGAGGCGGCTTGGTGCCTATAGTTCAGTTCCAACGATTCTCTGTAAAAATCACTGTTGAACTTATTGCTGTAGGTGGAGTCAATGTCCGTGAAGCGACCGTCCTTGTTCAAGTCATTGTACAAGAACTTGTCGGAATTTCGGATGTTGGCTGAATACGTTCCGGCAACTTCCAGGAAGTTTCGAAGGTCCCAAAGCGGTTCCACGAACGATGCACGTACATCGAAGCTGTAGGAACTCGACTTGTTTTCCGTGCGTTGGTCAATCTTGGTTGTATCGGCATAGGTGAGCTTTTCCGTGTAGTTGTGACCGTCACTGTTGGACGTGCTCAAGGTACCGCCGGCGTTGATCGAGAAGGTCCTGCCTTTCTTGACGGCCGACTTTCTGCTATAAATGAAACGCAAACCACCGTCCAAACCATCGGAAGTGCTGGTGTTGTTGGATTTGCCCCAGCTGATGGAATCACCGTTCGAATAATTGATGTTGTTGCTGTAGGAATCCGAGGTCCCGGTAGTGTAGCCCAGGGATGGCTGAACGATCAAGGTGGACAGAGTGTCGATGTTCCATTCCAACTCCAATCGGAGGTTGGCCTGGTTGTTGTCCCGTACGGAATTGGATTGGCTGTTGGTAGAACGCGTCAATCCGTTCAGATAGTTTTCCCGTTCGGTGGACGATTCAGCCGTATTGGTCAAATGGGTGTACGAGCCGTCACCACCGATTTTCAACGTTTTGGAAATTTCCGAATTGTTGTTCACACCGATGTTTTGGGTTTCGATCAAACCGCTTCCGCCACCTGTAATGCCACCGCGACCTCTGCTGGTGCGCATGCTGTTGATGTTGTTGGCTCCACCGGTCAATGTCGTCATGGATTCACCTTGCATCAAGGTAAGAAAGGTGTTGGTGTTGTACCGGAGTATTCCGTCCACATCTTCACCGGCTCCAGCGGCGACATTGCCGAACACGCCTTTCTTACGGTTGGGCTTGATGGTCAGGTTGATGATGCGTTCCGTATTGTCGTCTTCGAAACCGGTCAATTGGGACATTTCCGATTTTTGGTCAATGACCTGCACCTTGTCCACCATGTCCACGGTGAAGTTCCTGGTAGCCATCGTAACGTCGCCTTCGAAGAATTTCTTACCGTCCACACGGACTTTCTTGATTTCTTCCCCATTGACGGTGACCTTGCCGGCTGCATCGACCTGAACGCCGGGCAACTTCTTCAAAAGGTCTTCCACCACGGCGTTGTCGGCCAACTTGAATGCGGCCGGATTGTATTCAATCGTGTCGCCACGCACGGCCATTTGGGCAGCCATGCCGCTCACGACCACTTCCTTCAAGTTTTTCTGCGCTTCGGCAATGTAAATGGTTTTCAAGATCACATTCTTGTCTTGAACCGTAAAGTTTCTGGTGGAATTCATGTAGCCCAGATATCGGACTTCGATGATGTAATTACCGTTTTTGACACGACTCAGTGAAAATTCACCCTTGACGTCCGTAAAGCCGCCTTGAATCAGGCTGGAATCCTTGGCGCTGAGCAATCGGATGGTTGCCGACTCGATGGCGCCGTCGTCTTTTTTGTCTTGAACCTTTCCTTGAACAGACTTTTGAGCGAACCCGCTGAAACAGAGGAGCGACAACAACAAGAGCGTAAATGTTTTTTTCATAAATGTATGATTGATTGGTATGCTTTTTGTCAGAATGACGTTGGTTTGATGGCGATAGCCCCGTATGGTTTAATATTCATCGGTTAAAATTGGAAATTATTCGGTGAATGTCTCTAATGAGTACACTTTGAGTTGACAAACAATTCCCTTATCTTTGCAAAGGTTTATCTTTTTTACCGAACGAAACAAATATTGGTGCTCTTTGAGTGCTTTTCATCGGTGAAACGTATTTAACAAAGAATACCTTCCATTATTATTCAATTTCCACCGAAATGAAAACCAATTACGAAATTCGTTACGCCTCTCATCCGGCCGATGCCAAAAGCTATGATACCGCCAGACTCCGTAAGGAGATGTTGATCGAAACCCTCTTCACTGCCAACGAAGTGAACATGGTCTACACCATGTACGACCGCATGGTGGTGGGTGGCGCCTTGCCCGTTGGTGAAAGCCTCCACTTGGAAGCCATCGATCCGCTCAAAGCACCTTCTTTCCTGCACCGTCGCGAAATGGGCATTTTCAATGTCGGTCTGGGCGAAGGCATCGTAAAAGTGGGTGACCAAACCTACGAGCTGAATTACAAGGAAGCATTATATATAGGTGCGGGTGACCGTGAAGTCTATTTCGAAAGCAAAGATGCCAACAAACCCGCCAAATTCTATTTCAACTCCTTGGTAGCCCATCAATCCTATCCGGACAAAAAAATCACCAAGGCCGACGCCGTTTGTCTGGAACTGGGCAGCATGGAAGGCGCCAACCACCGCAACATCAACAAGATGATTGTGAATCAGGTGCTTCCCACCTGTCAACTCCAAATGGGTATGACTGAACTCGCCCCGGGCAGCGTCTGGAACACCATGCCGGCCCACATCCACAGCCGCCGCATGGAAGCCTATTTCTATTTTGAAGTACCCGAAGGCGACGCCGTTTGCCACTTCTTGGGCGAACCCACCGAAAGCCGCCACATCTGGATGAAGGGCGACCAAGCCGTTTTCTCCCCCGAATGGTCCATCCATTCCGCCGCCGCCACATCAAACTACACCTTTATTTGGGGCATGGGAGGTGAAAACCTCGACTACGGCGACCAAGAGTTCTTCAAACACACTGAATTACGTTAACCTAACACATAACACAATGAGTACATTTTCCTTAGAGGGCAAGATTGCCTTGGTCACCGGCGCCTCCTACGGCATCGGCATGGCTATTGCCAAAGCGTATGCCGAAGCCGGCGCCACCATTGTTTTCAACGACATAAAGGCTGAACTGATTGAAAAAGGCATCGAAGAATATAAAAGTTGTGGCATTAAGGCTCACGGTTATGTCTGCGACGTGACCAACGAAGACCAGGTGAACGCCATGGTTGCCCAAATCGCCAAAGAAGTTGGCACCATCGACATCCTGGTGAACAACGCCGGCATCATCAAGCGCATTCCGGCTGTGGACATGACGGCTGCCGAATACCGTCAGGTCATCGACATTGACTTGACCGGTCCGTTCATCGTTTCCAAAGCCGTGGCTCCAGCCATGATCGAGAAGCGCTCCGGCAAGATCATCAACATCTGCTCCATGATGAGCGAGCTCGGACGCGAAACCGTCGCAGCCTACGCTTCAGCCAAGGGTGGACTTAAAATGCTGACCAAGAACTTGGCTTCCGAATGGGGCGAGTTCAACATTCAGGTCAACGGCCTCGGCCCGGGTTACATCGCTACCCCGCAAACCGCTCCGCTGCGCACTCCGGGTCATCCGTTCAACGACTTCATCATCGCCAAGACTCCGGCTGCCCGTTGGGGAACGCCCGAAGACTTGACCGGTCCAGCCGTGTTCCTGGCTTCCGGCGCAAGCGATTTCGTAAATGGTCACATTCTCTACGTTGATGGCGGTATTCTCGCGTACATCGGAAAACAACCAAAATGAAAAAGTATCTGCTCTTAGTCGTTTGTGCCTTGTTGATGTGGTCTTGCAAGGGAAAAGTGGAGGTTTCGGTCTTCAACAATTCCGATGTGGACCGTGTCAATGAAACCGTTGAGCTTTGTCTCTGCGAATTGACGGGCTTCGACGCGAAAAAACTGGTCGTGTTCGATGCCGATGGAAAACAAGTTCCCTCCCAAATTCTGTACAGAGGAACCGATAAGCCGCAAAGCTTGATTTTTCAGGTCACGTTGGAGGCTGGTAAGGAAAAAATATTCACCCTCAAGGAAGGCACCCCCGAAACCTATGCCGTTAAGACGTATGCTCATTTCGTGCCCAAACGCAAGGATGACTTCTCATGGGAAAACGACCGCATTGCCTTCCGCATGTACGGACCGAAGTTGGCTCCCGAAAATCCGAGCAACGGCCCCGATGTATGGTTCAAACGCACCGAAGCCCTCATCACCGATAAGTGGTACAACGACGACCTTTCCGGCAAGCAATCCTACCATGAGGACCATGGTGAAGGCCTTGATTGCTACAAAGTAGCCCATACACTGGGTGCTGGCGGCATTTGTCCCTATTCCGACGATTCACTTTGGGTCGGCCGGTATTTCGACCGTTACCAGATATTGGACAACGGACCCTTGCGCTCCTCTTTCGTCCTTTTTTACGATGCCGTTCCCTATCAAGGTAAAAAGTTGAAGGCTGAATTCGTGGTCAACCTCGATGCAGGTTCCAACCTGAACGAGGTTCGAGTTCGATACACCGGCGACACCACCAATATTCGTTTGGCTGCCGGCATGTGGCTCCACGATTCCATTCAAAGCCTGAACGTGAATAAAAATCTGTCAACCATCGGTTATGCCGAAGATTTGATGTCCGAAGGCAAGAAACCGGTTGCTGCCGGTCGTGGCTATACCGGAGTTGTCTTTCCCGGTAGCTGGAAGGAATCCAAAAAGGTGTCTGGCCACATGGTCGGTATCTTCAATTACAAAGTGGGGGACGAGTTTCAGTATTATTTCGGAGCCGGCTGGAACAAACACGGCTTTGCAACCGACAAGGATTGGTTCAATTACCTGAACGCTAAAAAAGCCGCCTTGCTGCAACCACTGAAAATCAAGTTGCTAAAATAGTAGTTTCCTTTTTTTAGAATAATTAACCCGGAATTGCCTCCAGCGATTCCGGGTTTTTGCATTTTATGTTGTAGAACATATCATCTTAGAGCAGTTGCTTAAAAATAAGGGTTAATTTTACACCAATTATTCAAAAAACCTTCCAAAAACCTATTACATTATGAAGAAACTTTTGGTATTAGCCTCATTAGCAATTACTTTGGTGATGACAAGCTGCTCAAAATCCGATGTGACCCTTTCCGGTTTGAACCGCAAGGATTTTAAAACGGAGATTGACGGAAAGAAAAACGACTTGTATGTTTTGAAAAACAAGAACGGTATGGAAGTGTGCATGACCAACTTCGGTGCCCGCATCGTATCCATCTGGGTACCCGATAAAAATGGTGTTTTTGCGGACGTTGTCCTTGGATTCCCCGGCATCGGCGGCTACCTGAACAACAAATCCGACTTCGGTGCTTTCATCGGCCGTTACGGCAACCGCATCGCCAAAGGTAAATTCAACCTGGACGGTAAGGAATACCAACTCTCCACCAACAATTTCGGTCATTGCCTCCACGGTGGTGTCAAGGGTTTCCAATACCGCATGTTCGACATCAAGCAACTGAGCGACACCTCCTTGGAAGTCTCCTACATTTCCGAAGACGGCGAGATGGGCTTCCCCGGAACCCTGGCTTCCAAAGCAGTCTATACCCTGACTTCCGATAACGCCATCGACATCAGCTACGAAGCCACGACCGACAAACCCACCATTGTCAACCTCACCAACCATTCCTATTTCAACCTGACCGGCGATCCTAAAAAGGATGTCCTGGGCCACGTGTTGACCATCGATGCCGACGGTTTCACCCCGGTTGACACTACGTTCATGACCACGGGCGAAATTACCCCGGTCTGCTGCACACCGATGGATTTCCGCACACCCCACGCCATTGGCGAACGCATCACCAACTTCGATTTCGTTCAATTGAAAAACGGCAACGGCTACGACCACAACTGGGTGCTCAACACCAAAGGCGACGCCAGCATTCCCGCTTGTTTCGTGGCTGAACCCGTTAGCGGCCGCACCTTGACCGTCTACACCAGCGAACCGGGCGTTCAAGTGTATACCGGCAATTTCCTGGATGGCAAGGTTACTGGCAAAAAAGGCATCGTTTACAACCAACGCGTAGGTCTTTGCCTGGAAACCCAACATTATCCCGACAGCCCCAACAAACCCCAATGGCCCTCCGTCGTGGTTCGTCCCGGCCAAAGCTATACCAGCCATTGCATCTACAAGTTCGGCATCATGGATACGACCCAATGCCAAAAAGCCTGTTGCGAAAAATGCAAGAACATGACGCCCGCTCAGAAGGACAGCTGCATGAAGGCCAATCCCGATTGTTGCAAGGATAAAGCTGCCTGTTGCAAGGAAAAAGCCGATAAATGCCCCGCTAAGAAATGAGCGCCAGTTTCTACAGTGAACAAACCCGATTCCTAGTCGCGGTCGACTGCATCATCTTTGGTTTCGCAGAAGGGGAACTGAACTTGTTGTTGCTCAAACGCAGCATGGAACCCGCTCTTGGATGCTGGTCCTTGCCCGGAGGTTTTATTAAAGAGCACGAAAGTGCCGAGGAAGCCGCCGCACGCGTGCTGTCCTCCCTGACCGGTTTGGACCAGCTCTACATGGAGCAATTGAGGATTTTCACTGAAGAACAACGCGATCCCGGTGAACGGGTGCTTTCAATCGCTTACTATGCCCTTGTGAACGTAGAAGATTACGACCGAGGCCTGGTTCAGCAACACAACGCCTACTGGCGGAACATCAACGACCTTCCCGAACTGATCTTCGACCACGACGACATGGTTCGTTCCGCCCTCAAGCGCCTCCGCCGCAAAGCCTCTACCGAACCCGTGGGCTTCAACCTTTTGCCCGAGAAATTCACCGTTCCACAGCTCCAGGCTTTGTATGAAGCCATTTATGGACGCAGCATCGACAAACGGAATTTCCGGAAAAAGATTCAAACGATGGATTTCCTTGAGAAATCCGAGGAAAAGGACAAAAGCAGCTCCAAGCGTGGTGCTTTCCTTTACACCTTCAATCAGGAACTATACGAAAAAGCCGTCAACGAAGGTTTTTCATTTACACTTTAGCCAAAAGCGTCAAATGAAACTGGATGGTTTTTCGTTCCCAATTTTATAAAGTGTACCATTTACAATTATTAAACAGCACATGGATTTAGCAGCTCTTAAAAAAGTCGTGTTCGATGCCAACATCGAATTGGTCAAGCACGGCCTTGTCATCTTCACTTGGGGCAATGTCAGCGCCATCGATCGTGAAAAAGGCATCGTTGTGATTAAACCCTCCGGTGTTTCCTACGACGAAATGAAAGCCGAACAGATGGTGGTCATCGACATGGACGGCAAGGTTCTGGAAGGAACCCTGAAGCCGTCCTCCGATACTGCCACACACCTGGAACTCTACAAAGCATTTCCCGAAATAGGAGGGGTGGTACATACCCATTCCACCTACGCCACCGCTTGGGCTCAGGCCGGTTGCGACATTCCCAACATCGGAACGACCCATGCGGATTATTTCAGCCAAGAAATTCCCTGTACCCGCTCCATGACCGAAGCCGAAATGGCCGAATACGAAAAGGAAACTGGTACGGTCATCATCGAACGTTTTGAAGGGATGAATCCAAACCATGTACCTGCTGTACTGGTCAAGAACCATGGTCCCTTCTCTTGGGGCAAGGATGCGCACGATGCCGTTCACAACGCCGTCGTGATGGAACAGGTGGCCAAGATGGCGTACATCGCTTTTGGTGTGAACCCCAATTTGACTATGAATCCGTTGCTCATCAAAAAACATTTCTTCCGTAAACACGGCCCAGGCGCGTATTACGGACAAGGCTAACTAATTTTTAATCACTTAATACTTAAAACAATGAATTTCAAAGATTTAGAAGTTTGGTTCGTAACTGGTGCCCAGTTGCTTTACGGAGGTGACGCCGTCGTTCATGTGGATGCTCATTCCAATGAAATGGTAAAAGGCTTGAACGATTCCGGAAACCTGCCCGTCAAAGTTGTTTATAAAGGTACGGCAAATTCCTCTGCCGAAGTTTCCGAAATCATGCGTACGGCCAACGGTGATACCAAATGCGTCGGCATCATCACTTGGATGCACACCTTTTCACCCGCTAAAATGTGGATTCACGGTCTGATGGATTTCAAGAAACCCTTGTTGCACCTGCACACACAGTACAATGAAACCATTCCTTGGAGCGAAATCGACATGGATTTCATGAACCTCAATCAGAGTGCGCACGGTGACCGTGAATTCGGTTTCATCACCAGCCGTTTGCGCAAACCTCGCAAAGTGGTTGTCGGTTACTGGAAAGACAAATCCACGCACGAAAAAATTGCCGTTTGGATGCGCGTTTGCGCTGCATGGCACGATGCACAGAACATGCGCATCATCCGTTTCGGAGACAACATGAACAATGTGGCCGTTACCGACGGTGACAAAGTAGAAGCCGAAATCCGCTTGGGTTACCACGTGGACAATGCGCCCATCGCCAAATTGGTTCCCTTTGTCAATGCCGTAACGGAAGCTGAAATCGATGTTTTGGTAGCCGAATACGAAAAAATCTATGATTTTGCTCCCAGTGCTGCCAAAGGCGGTGCCAACCACGATTCCGTTCGTCAAGCTGCAGCTCAAGAAATTGGTCTGCGTCGTTTTCTGGAATCAAAAGGTGCTAAAGCATTCACCACCAGCTTTGACGAACTCGAAGGCATGAGCCAATTGATGGGTTTTGCATCTCAACGTCTCATGGGCGAAGGTTATGGTTTCGGTGCCGAAGGCGACTGGAAGACCGCTGCTCTTTGCCGCACCATGTGGGTGATGGCTCAAGGCCTGCCCGGTGGATGTTCTTTCTTGGAAGACTACACCTTGAATTTTGATGGTGCCAAGAGCTCCATCCTTCAATCACACATGCTGGAAATCAGCCCGGAAATAGCTGGTAACAAACCCCGCGTCGAAGTGCATTTCCTCGGCATCGGTGATGCCGGTACGTGCGCTCGTCTGGTATTCCAGGCTCCCGCAGGCGAAGGTATTGCAGCCACCATCGTTGACATGGGCAACCGTTTCCGCCTCATTTCCACCGATGTGGACGTGAAGAAACCCAAAGATCTTCCCAAACTGCCCGTTGCCTGCGCTTTGTGGACTCCGCTTCCAAACTTGGAAATCGGTGCTGCAGCCTGGATTATCGCTGGCGGAACACACCACTCCAGCTTCTCCTTCTCTTTGACGAAAGAATATCTGGAAGACTATGCTGAAATTGCAGACATCGAAATGTTGATCATCGACAAGGACACGACCATCCGCAACTTCAAGCAGGATATCCGCAACAACGAAGTGTATTACATGTTGAACAAAGCCCTCCGCTAGACCATGAGCAAATACGTCATCGGCTTGGATTACGGTACCGACTCAGCCCGCGCCTACATCGTAGACGCGGCAACGGGTGCCGAACAGGGAACCGCCGTCAAATATTATCCCCGCTGGGCCAAAGGCCTGTACTGTCAGCCCACTGCCAACCAATACCGCCAACACCCCGCAGACTATGTGGAATGTTTGGAAGGTGCTGTGAAAGAAGCGCTTGCCAAGTGCGATCCTTCTGTTGCCGCCAATGTGGTCGGTCTGTCCTTCGACACGACCGGTTCCACTCCGGTATTCACCGACAAAGCAGGAACACCCTTGGCTTTATTGCCCGAATTCGCTGAAAACCCCAACGCCATGTTCGTGCTGTGGAAAGACCATACCGCAATCAAGGAAGCAGCCGAAATCAATGAGCTCTGTGCCAAATGGGATATTGACTACACCTCGTACGAAGGTGGCATCTATTCTTCCGAATGGTTCTGGGCCAAGGTGCTCCACGTACTTCGTGTGGATGCCAAGGTGCGTTACGCCGCTTACTCGGTCGTTGAACATTGCGATTGGCTGCCCGCCTTGCTTTGCGGTGACACCACGCCCGAAAACGTGAAACGCAGCCGTTGCGCCGCCGGTCACAAAGCCATGTGGTTGGAAAAATGGGAAGGCTTGCCCTCCGAAGCATTCCTGACCAAATTGGATCCGTTGTTGGCTGGATACCGCGAACGTTTGTATCGCGACACCTATGCCAGTGACACTAAAATTGGTTACCTCACCGAAGAATGGGCCAAACGCCTCGGATTGACCACCAACGTGGCTGTCGGTGTCGGTGCATTCGACTGCCACATGGGTGCAGTCGGTGCTGAAGCCACACCCAACACCTTGGTTCGCGTCATCGGTACTTCCACTTGCGACATCCTGCTGGCTTCCTACGAGGAAATCGGCCACAAATTGGTTCGCGGTATCTGCGGTCAGGTTGATGGTTCCGTCGTACCCGGTTTGATCGGTTTGGAAGCTGGACAATCCGCTTTCGGCGACATTTACGCCTGGTTCAAGCGCATCATGGCTTGGCCCATCGAAGAACTCATCGGCAAATCCACCCTCATCGACGAAGCTACCAAGCAAAAATTGATTGACGAAGCCATGGATCAAATCATTCCGGTTCTATCCGCACAAGCTGCCGCCATCGATCCCAAAGAAAGCATGGTCATCGCTACCGACTGGATGAACGGTCGCCGCACACCGGACGCCAGCCAGCTGGTCAAAGGCAGCATCACCGGTTTGACCCTAGGTACAACCGCTCCCATGATGTTCCGTGCGCTGGTTGAAGCCACCGCCTTCGGTTCCAAAGCCATCACCGACCGCTTCAAGGATGAAAAAGTAAACATTGAAAGCGTGATCGGCATCGGTGGTATTTCCCTGAAATCCCCGTTTGTGATGCAGACTATGGCCGACGTGTTGAACATGCCCATCAAGGTTGCCAAGAGCGACCAGGCTTGTGCATTCGGCGCCGCCATGTTCGCAGCCGTCGTTGCCGGTGTTTATGACAAGGTTGAAGATGCGCAGAAGGCCATGGGTCAAGGTTTCGCCAACGAATACCTGCCGAATCCCGATGCAGTCAAGATGTATGCTGAACTCTATAAAGAATACCAGCAACTTGGTCAAATTACGGAAGAAACGTTCTACAGCAGTCTGTAAAACGGATATTATTCCAATAGAAAACCGCTTCGGAGAACTTCCGAAGCGGTTTTTTTATTTAAAAATAATTGCTAATTTTACAAAACGATTTCGAATAAAATCATGCTGATAGAGCATAATTACAGCATATATGCACAGACTGCGATCTATAGTGCTGCTCTTCTTGAATCTAACCACTTCATGGGTTTTTGCGGCTTCGGTGAGCGAGAGCGAGGCCCTGAATATTGCCACGCAGTTTCAGCACGCACAGAAAAGTTCGAAACTTCGAAGTACCCCTGTGTTTCATTTGGTTTTATTGAGGTCAGACGCTACTATTCCAACTACGTGCAATCCAGCATTTTTTGTTTTCAATATTGGTGACAGTCAAGGTTTTGTGATTGTTTCCGGCGAGACGGGCACAAAGTCCATCTTAGGTTATTCCGATAGGGATAGCTTTCCAGTTGAACATATGCCAGACAACCTGAAAGCTTGGTTGGATATGTATGAACAAGAAATCAAGGCCCTACGTTCATGTGCGAATCATGACTTGGACAGTTCAAGTCTTCATGAGACTCAACTAAAATCGGCAACTCCTATTATATCCCCCTTGTTGGGTACGAATAACTGGGCACAATTGAATCCTTTCAATTTGTATTGCCCATGGGATTATCAGTACAAAGCACGCTCAGCAGTGGGTTGTGTCGCCTTGGCGATGGGGCAAATCATGGCGTACCATCATTGGCCGATTAAACCTAAGGGACAGCTCAAATACTATGTGGACAACATGGGTCTCCAATCTGTGGATTTGGATACCGTAACGTACGATTGGGAACGGATGTCATGGCCAATCAATCCTTATTCGCCTACCGTTCAAGATACCCTCATCGCACGTTTATTGTACCATTGTGGCTCCTCCGTATACATGCAATACAGTGCCATAGGAAGCGGTGCCGATGTCGCTCAAGTTGGTCCAGCATTGGTCGAACATTTCGATTACGATCCAGACATTCAATATTACAAGCGAATGTATTTCACAAGTGAAATCTGGAATGCAATGATTCAAAAGGAATTGGACGAAGAAAGACCCGTTCTCTATGCTGCATTCTCCAAGAATGTGGGGCATGTTTTTATTTGCGATGGTTACGACGACAACCTTATGTTCCACATCAATTGGGGATGGGGTGGTAATGGTAATGGCTATTTTGAATTGAGCTCACTAAATGCAGCTTATCCGAATGTGGAAGGAGCACCCAATGGTTATAGCAACGATCAATCCATGTTGATTCGTATTCAACGACCGGATTCAAAAAATAATACAACCTACAGTCTTTGTTTGCCTGACGGAAATGTGCAAATTCAAACCACCGCATTTTTTTGTAAAGACGCGTTTTCCATGAGCTTTAACTGCATGAACCTTGGAACCAACACCTTTGTTGGCTATTTGGGATTGGGTTATTACGACAGCAACTATCAGTTGAAACTGCTCGATCAAACAGCGACGAACCTCGAAACGATTCATTCTGGAGCCATAAAATTCTATGCCCAGAATAATTTAACTTTGCCTTGTAAATTAGGTGATGGGTTTTACAATGTTTTTCCGGTGTATCGGCCGAACAATGCCATTAATTGGTCCATTTTGCCAGGATCGAAAACCATTCATTTGCAGATAGGCGGGGAAACAGCGAAGTTCATAAAAGGCAATTCAAACACGCTGTTGGAACTAAGATCACCCATCCACATCGTCCATCAATTGTACCAAAATCAAAAAGCGGAATTGTACGTCACCTTCATGAATTACAACGAAGCATTCAACGTCACGTTGATGATTGATTTGTATTCCACGCCGAACGCTCAGTTCCTGAAAACAATTTATCAGGGCATTCACCAAATACAAGGTAACGCGGTACAAACGATCAAGTT
>Ga0302297_1000058_pt1 | contig 28596 bp, 22 predicted proteins | sample III_Fen_N3_2_FD_202094 | JGI IMG/M metagenome (GOLD analysis project Ga0302297, IMG submission 202094) | Peat permafrost microbial communities from Stordalen Mire near Abisko, Sweden - III_Fen_N3_2 | ecosystem: Environmental > Terrestrial > Soil > Wetlands > Permafrost | place: Sweden: Abisko...
TTTGACGGTGTCATCTTTGACAAATCCATGAATACGCTGGTGGCCTACCCGAACCAAAAGGGTGGATACTACGACATCCCGACAAGTGTGAACACCATTGGTCCGTCGGCGTTCGGCGCATGCTGGAACCTCACAGGTGTGAACATTCCGATGTCGGTCAGCAAGATTTCGAACAATGCATTTTATTGCAGCGGCCTGACGAACCTGTATTTGCCGACCAGCCTCAACACCATCGAATACCAAGCGTTCAGCAATTGTGCGAATTTAAAATCCATCGATGTGTACTGGAATTATCCGTTGGATTTATCGAATTCGGCCAACGTGTTCATGGGTGTGGACAAATCCGCTTGTGTGCTCAAGGTGCCTCAGAATTGCTCGTTCAATTATCGGATTGCCAACCAATGGGGTGAATTCAATTACATCGACGAAGTTCAAAACATCACCTACCGGGTCAAAGTTCCTTTGGGAACCAAAGCCTGTTTCCTGGCCGGTGAAATGAATGGTTGGACACAGCAAGCCATGAACAAGGAGAACGACTTGATCTATTCCATCACGCTGTTCGCCCACAAGAGCGACATGTACAAGTACTGTTCGGGGCCGGCTTGGATGTACGAGGAGTTGGATGCAAAAGGCAACATCATCGATAACAGAAGTTACAGCTCAATGGATACGGTCAGGACCTGGCGAAATGTTTACCAACCCTGGACGCCGTATTCTCCCTGGAAAATCCAGACCTCTCCATCCTACTCCGTCGGTAAGATTCAGTTTGTTAGTCCGATGGAAGGTTGGGTGGCGAGCGGAAGCGACAACAGTCTGTTACATTCCACTGACGGTGGCGAAACTTGGAACAAGGTGGTTCCGTTCGCTGACGACAGGGCTGGGAATTTCAGTGATCCGGCAATTACGATGGATTGGCTGAACGCTACCCATGGATGGGCGATGAAGACCATGACTGCCAACCCCAATTACCTATTCGGCACCCCCAATGGAGCTGTTTTGTACAGCACGGCCAATGGAGGTTTGAACTGGTCCAGAAAGGCGTTCCCCAAAACGAGGTCTACTTTAGCATACAGCGACGCCGATTTTCTAGGTGCCTGGCAAATCCATGAAGTCATTGAAGCCAATTATTCGAACCCATCGGGATTGTTCTCGGGCTGGAGCCATACAAAGATGAATGTCGGCACTGACGGCAACGTGACTTTTAGCGACAATGTTTTGAGTTCAGGGACTTGGCAGCAAACGGTTCAGCAATACGAATTGTTGCAGGACGGCACCTTCAGCATGACGGGCACCGATTTGAATGGTTTCCTGAATGCCGACAAAAAAACTGGGTTCCTCACCATGACGAATGAAATAGGCTGTCATGTCTTTGGGGTGATGCAAAAGCAGGATCCTTCCACGGTATACTCGACTTCCGATTTGCAGGGGACCTGGCAGATGCACATCCTGTCCGTTGGAAATCCCTCGACACAATCGATGGGAAATTCGGGTTGGATGTATGCCATCGCAAGCATCGACGCGAGCGGTAACGCTCAGTTGAACATGATCAGCAGCAACGGCGATATCAACTCCGTGAATGTCCAATTTTCCATCACGGCGGATGGTTTTGTTTCCATGTCGGGTATGGACTGGCACGGCTACATGAACGCCGATAAGACGGCTTTTTACTCCACGTTCACGGATGACGGAGGGAAGGCGTACGATTTGTGCGTGATGCAGAAACAGGTGTTGGGCAACACGTACTCGATGAGCGATTTGGAAGGTGTCTGGAGAGTTCATGAAATTGTATTGGCCGATGCCAACTCGTTTAACAATGGTGCCCGCTTGGGCCTTTCCAGCCTGAATGTCCAGAAGGACGGTAGCGGCAAAGTAACCAATTCAGACAAGAATGATGAAAACAACAGTGATAATACTGTTCAACTTTCCATTTCGGCAAACGGTGTCGTCACCGCCGATTCGATGGTTGCCCATGGCTACATGAATGCGCAAAAGAATGCCATCGTATTTGCCACGTCCGAAGGCCAGAACGCGTCGATGCTCGTGATGCAGAAAGACTCGACCTACAGCGGTGACATGGGCCTGCAGGTTCAGTTTGCGGATGAAAACAACGGTTGGGCCTCCTGCTACAATTGGGTGACGACGGAATTCGATTTCTATCGCACCACGAACGGAGGAACGGACTGGAATTTGATCTCCAACAAAGGAATGGTCGGATTCTTCGATTTTGTGGACGCCAGCAATGGTTGGGCGTTGGTTGTGCCTTCTGACACGGCAAGGACGCCATCCTGGGGTATCACCCATACGACTGACGGTGGTTTGACATGGTCCAAACAATATTGGGAACTTGCCAACGACAACCAATCGCTCAATGCCCTACAGTTCACCGACTTGAATCACGGTTGGGTCACGGGAGATAACGGAATGCTTCTGAAAACCGAGGATGGTGGTGCGCATTGGACATCGGTGACCAGCACGGGCCTTGGACAGGGTTCAAACTGCAAATCGTTGTACTTCCTGGATGCCAACACGGGTTGGTTGGCCGGCAAATTGAATGGTGAAAATAGCCTCGTCATCTTGAAAACGACGGATGGTGGTGCCAGTTGGTCTGAGCAGAACACCAACCTGACAAAAGGTTCCTTGTTCAGCATCTACTACTGGGACGAAAACCATGGATGGTTCACGGGCGAAACATTGGATGAAACCAGTGAAAATGGCAACTATATCGGAATCATCGGTCGTTTGGAAGACGGAGCCATCAAGCTCAACAACCCGACTTCCAATAACGAGCTGGTACTTTATCCGAACCCGGTGAAGGACGGTTTCCATATTCGCTCCCTGGAAGCAGGCACGTTGGTAAGCATTTATCAGCTGAACGGTGCCCTAGTGTTGAAACAACGTGCCGAAGGTGATGCCTACTTTGATGTCAAGGACTTGAAGAAAGGCATGTACCTGATCCGCATCGCCAATTCGAAGGGCGTGGTGAACAAGAAGATGGTGAAGATGTAACTACGAACGCGAACAGCCCGGCAGAATGAATCTGTCGGGCTGTTCTAAACAAACAATTATCTATAAGTAGTAGTTCTTAATTGTAATTCACGGTAACGTTGAAGGTACCGGTATAGGAAGCAGCGATGGCTGCAGCAGGAACGGCAAGTGTTCCGCCTACATAAAAAATGTCGTTTGTTCCGATGGTTGCTGAACCCGATGTAGCAGGTGCAGTGATGTTTGAGCAGGTGAAATTAGTAATGTCCAAGTGATTTGCACCAGCAATAATGGTTTGAGTCGTGCTCGGAATCGTGATGACATAGGTTTTTCCACTTTCACCACCGACAGTGAATTTAGCAGCCGTTTGTGGAGCACTGGAAAGGATGACAGCATCACCGGTGGCAACGTTGCTTGCAGGAGTGGCATTTGCGGCAACGATGATGGTAGCGTCCGTGGTTCCTCTGGCGATGACACCGAAGTCCAATGCCTGGCTTCCAGTATTGGCAAGCGTGATCGGAGTGATGATGCGAGCTTTGCCAGTAACACTAACGGTCTTGTTGGCAACATTGTCAGCAGCAGTGGTCGTTAAAACAAATGCAGCGATGGCGATAACGGAAAGAATAATTTTTCTCATGATTGTTTGTTTTTTTATGATGCAAATATAGGGCGAGCTTTTGGAAGGAACACCAAACAAACCAATACAGAAGGGAAACAGACACAAAAAGAATAGGATACAAAAAGGAAACAGTATATTGGTCGAATCACACAATTAGTTGATATACTTTATATTACACAAATGGGCGCTCCGGAAAAAATCCGAAACGCCCATTTTTATTTTGGAGTTTTCGTTTCTTTTTAGAAACCTGCGATGACACCCATGAAGGCGGCAACCGTCAAGGAAGCACCACCGATGAGTCCGCCGTCCACATCCGGGTTGGCAAAAAGTTCCTTGGCATTTTTGTCGTTGCAACTTCCACCGTACAGGATGGAACAGTCGTTGGCAACCGTTTCGCCATATTTGGCAACTAGAACGCTGCGGATGAAGGCATGGATTTCTTGTGCCTGTTCGGAAGAAGCGGTTTTGCCAGTACCGATGGCCCAAACGGGTTCGTAAGCCAATACAATTTTACCGAAGTCTTCGGCGCTCAGGTCGAACAAAGCGTCCTTGATTTGGGTTTCGACCACTTCAAATTGTTTGCCTGCTTCACGTTCTTCCAACACTTCACCAATGCAAAAGATAGGGGTCAAGCCGTTTTCGAGGGCCAACTGAACTTTGGTTTTGAGAATTTCGCTGGTTTCGCCGTAGTAGGCGCGACGTTCGGAGTGACCGAGGATCACGTATTCAGCACCAGTGGATTTAACCATGGCGGCGGAGATTTCACCGGTATAGGCACCGGAAGTATGGTCGGCGCAGTTTTGTGCGGCAACGCCCAGCTTGGTGGAATCAACTGCTGCAACGACGCTGGCAAGGTGAATGTACGGAGTACCGATGACAACATCACAGTTGACAGCAGTGGTGGCCAGGGCGGCATTCAGTTCGGTTGCCAAAGCAACGCCTTCTTGCAGGGTCTTATTCATTTTCCAGTTACCTGCAACAATGTTCTTTCTCATTTCTAACGTATTTATGTGATTAATAATGCTTTCAGTCAATTTTTTCAAACTTGAACCAACTCCTGGAATACTTGTTGTAGCGGAAACGATAACCGCTGTGCATCAGGAAGAAGAAGAGGAGCGGCAGCAACAGGATGAGCAGCAAACCGCCCAGTATCTTGCCGTAGAACGGATGAGCGATGGCTCCATAGGACAATTTTTCCAATGGTAGTTTTTGACCGGCCAAATTGGGTACGTCCCTAAAACCCCACTTCTGATAGACCGTCCCGTTCTTAAGTAAGATCAGTCCGGGATTGGAACGCATCATCGTTTTCAGGGTTCTGTCATCCAAGGAACAGAACGTCATGGCATCGTCGTATTCGTATTTCCAATCGTCAATGTCGCGCTGGCTGGAATTTGTCAGAGCCAGAAAGCGATAGCCGTGTTTATCGGCATATAACTTGACGTCCATGATGTCCTGAAGGTGATCGAAATCCATTTCGGTAAGCTTGTCGCTGATGAACAGGAAGCTGTAGGAGGGATCGGACAGCACTTCCTTAGTGATGTCGCCAAGTTCCGGGACCTCGAGCGCAAAGTCGTGAATGGGGGAGCGATAGCCTTCGCGCACGGCGATGTCTTCGCGGTCCACAAACTTCCAGGTGGTGTCCGAGAGGGGAGCCTTGTCAAGCGTGAATTTCTGCTTCACCCCGTTCTTTTCGTAGATGAACAAGGTGGTGATGGAATCCGTTGCCGCACCGGCAGGGGCTTTCATCAGAGCGGGAAGGTTGTTCCCGGCCTTGTAGGGCAGGAAATCAATGAGGGGCAAATGACGGTAACACCAAGTGGATATGAGCAAGGGGAAGAGAAAACACCAAAGGGCTGTATAGCGGGAAGTATGGTGTCCGTAAAAGGTAATGAACTTTTCATGCTGCCAATAAACAAACAACGCGATGGCCAGCAACACCAGGTTTTTGATGAACGTAACTGGATTGCTCAACACCAGTGCGTCACCGAAGCAACCGCAATCGGTCACCGGGTTGGTGATGGCGATGTACAAGGTCAGCGGCGTGACAAAAAGCATGAACACAAGGACCGAAAGCGAAACCGCACGTTTGTACACACCGATGAGCAAAGCCATACCCAGGAAAAATTCGGTGGCTGAAAGCACTACGGAGAGCAACAAGGACAGGTCCTTGAAGTACACCCATCCGAATGCGTCCAGGTAATCGTTGATCTTGTAGGTACTTCCCAGCGGATCCAGGGCTTTTACAAAACCGGAGAAAACAAAGCAAAGGCCGAGCAGCACGCGGGCGACATTGGCCAAAATCTTCAAAGTTTTGTCTGACAGTTTCATGACTTTTTATTTTTCGTCAAATTCCATTCGAATCAATCCGAAAATCGCGTAATTCATCATGTCCAGGTAATTGGCGTCAATGCCTTCGGACACCAACGTCATGCCACCCAGGTCCTCAATTTGCTTGGTACGGTGAAGCTTCATCAGAATGAGATCCGTGTAGGAGGAAATGCGCATGGTGCGCCAAGCTTCGTCGTAGTCGTGGTTTTTGTCGAGCATGAGGCTTCTGGCCTGTTCAATCTTTTGATCGTACCGGTTTAGTGCCTCTTCGACTGAAATGTCCATCTGATCGGCCGTGCCGAGCTCGAGTTGGATCAGACCCACGACACCGTAATTGACAATGCCCATGAATTCAGGACGAATGCCTTCGTCCACCTTGGCGTTGCCTTTGGTTTCCAGGCTACGGATGCGGTTGGCCTTTATAAAGATTTGATCGGTAACGGATTGGGGGCGAAGTATGCGCCAGGCAGCTCCGTAGTCGTGCAGTTTTTTGGAAAAAACAGAACGACACTGGGCGGCTACGGTGTCAAATTGTGCATTGGTATCTGCCATTGGGCATGAAGTTTGCTAATGGCCACAAAAGTACAAAAAAATACGTGAAAATGAATCAAGAAAGTCTCAAACGTTGGCCTGGGCGAATGGAAGATTTTTGCTTGATGTTGTTCAGTTTGCAAAGTTCGGTAATCTTGATGTCGTGGTCTTGAGCGATGCGGTACAACGACTCACCTTTCTTAACCGTGTGGAACTTGACACTGGCGTATTCACCCTTTTGGTAGGTCTTGGTATTGGTATTGTTGGCCATGTCCGGTCCCGGCAGAGCGGCGTGCACACCGTAATAAACACCACCGGAATACTTGATGCGTTCTTCAAAGGTCTTGGCCTTGCAAACGAAATACTTTTTGGTGAGTGGCACGTAGTCCTCAAAACTGAACAACTTGGCCGGATTGATGGGATTACCGTAGATACGGCATTCGAAATGGAGGTGTGGACCGGTGGAATGCCCCGTGTTTCCACCCAACCCAATGGGTTCGCCTGCCTTTACGTCCTGGTTGGGAGCGATGAGGAATTTGGACAAGTGAGCGTAGATGGTTTCAATGTTTTCATGATTGCGCAGCACAATGTAGTATCCGTAACCACGACGGTTGAACTGACAGATGCGGACTCTCCCGCTGAACGCTGCCCGAATGGTGTCTCCAACTTTCAAACGCAAGTCGATGCCATTGTGGAAACCGCGACGATTGCGGGGTCCGAACGGAGAAGTGACTTTGCCCAAAACGGGAGGATAATAATTGGCGATGTTGATGTAGAAGCTGTCCTTCATGTTGCCGATGTTCATGCCATAAGGATTCACGGCCGAATTATTCCAGCTTCCGTAAAGTCCTTCGTACAAGTCACCCTGTTCTTCGTCTTCTTCCAGCTGTTTGGTGATAACGGAATCCAAAGCGGCTGCATTGCGGCCGTAGCGGATGTTCACAGTGTAGTTGTCCTGTGCGTTAACCCCTAAGACAGTGGTGAAAAGTAGAAGAAATAAGGTTTTGTAAAAATGCATAATAATTCGTTTCAGCAATGAAAAAAAGCATCGGAGTTATCCCCGACTTTTCAAAGATAAAAAAAAGTATTCAACTACAAAACCTTATTAAGCATTTTTTCGAATAATAAATCAACTGATTACACCCCAATTGATTTTTTTGGCGAAGAGTTTCCGCAATTGCCGCTTGTACACAACATTCTCAATATGAGCCAACTCGGGATCATTGTCGAGAATATTTCGTGCGATATTCCGAACATGTTCGACCAATTGTCCGTCCTTGGCCAGGTTGGCTATTTTTAAGTCGAAGGGGATGCCGCTTTGCTGCGTTCCTTCCAAATCACCGGGCCCACGGAGCTTGAGGTCGGCTTCAGCAATTTCAAAGCCATCGTTGGTGGAAACCAGTATATCCATGCGTTTCCGGCTCTCATCCGAAAGTTTATACGCTGTGACCAGGATGCAATAGGATTGCTCGGCACCACGTCCAACCCTGCCGCGGAGTTGATGCAATTGCGACAGACCGAAGCGTTCGGCGCTCTCAATCATCATCACACTGGCGTTGGGCACGTTCACCCCGACCTCGATGACGGTGGTGGCCACCAGGATGCGGGTTTCGCCGGAAACGAAGGCTTGCATGTGCGCATCCTTCTCGACCGGCTTCATTCGGCCGTGAACCATACTGACTTTGACTTCGGGGAAGGCCTCCTGAATGTGGATGTAGCCCTCCTCCAGGTTCTTGTAGTCGGACTTCTCGGACTCGCTGATGAGCGGGTAGACAATGTAGATTTGACGGCCGGCTTTGAGTTGCTCCCGCATGAAGGCGTAGAGCGGCCCTTTCTTGCCGTCGAACCGGTGCTGGGTCTGAATGGGTTTCCGCCCCGGGGGCAATTCGTCAATGACGGAAACATCGAGGTCGCCGTATACGGTCATGGCCAGCGTGCGGGGTATCGGGGTGGCCGTCATCACCAGCACGTGCGGTGGATTCTCGTTTTTGCGCCAAAGCTTGGAGCGTTGTTCCACACCGAACCGGTGCTGTTCGTCAATGACCACCAGCCCTAAATTGTTGAATTGCACCGTCTCCTCAATGAGCGCGTGGGTGCCGATGAGGATCTGGATCTCGCCGTTACGTAAGCCTTCATGCAGCGGAACGCGCGCTTTCGGTTTGGTGGAACCCGTGAGCAGGGCCACCTTGACGGGCATGTCCTGCAGGAACTCCTGGATGGTGACAAAATGCTGGTTGGCCAAGATTTCCGTCGGCGCCATAATGCAGGCCTGAAAGCCGTTGTCGCAGGCAATGAGCATGGACATGAGCGCCACCAGCGTCTTGCCGCTGCCCACGTCGCCCTGCAGCAGTCGGTTCATCTGGCGCGGCTTGCCGAGGTCGGCGCGAATCTCCTTGAGCACCCGCTTCTGCGCATTCGTGAGTTCGAACGGCAAATAACGGTGGTAAAACGTATTGAACAAGTCACCTACGTTTTCGAACGGATAACCGCGGTATTTTTTGTCACGCTCCTTGGTGTAGCGCAAAATGTGCAGCTGCAGGTAAAAAAGCTCCTCAAACGTGAGTCGGTAGCGAGCCGCTTTTAGCGCATGCGCATCGCTCGGCTTGTGCACTTGCACCAGCGCATCGTGCAGCGGCATGAGCTTGTTTTTTTTGGTAAAGTCCTCGGGCAGGGTTTCGGGAATGCGTTCCTGTATGGTCCTGAGCAGACTGGCCTCGATGGTTTGCACCGCCCTGGAGTTCAGGTAGTGCGTCTTCATTTTCTCCGTGGTGTTGTAGAAAGGCTGCAGACCCGGCATGGGGGCTGAAGTGGCCGTCGGAGCAGGGTCCACGTCCGGATGCGCTATGGAGAGCTGGTGGCCATACACGGAGGGCTTGCCGAACACAAGGTAGTCCACACCGAGCTTATATTTGTCCATGATGAACTTGACGCCCTTGAACCAAACGAGTTCCAGCACACCGGTTCCATCCGAGAACGTAGCCGAAAGCCGCTTGAACCGCCCCTCGCCCACCATCTTGAATTGCTGAAACCGCCCCACCACCTGCACGTAGGGCACATTGGAAGTCAGTTCGGCAATGGTGTAAATTTTGGTGCGGTCAATGTACTTGTACGGGAAATAATACAGCAAGTCCTCCTGACTGGAGATGTTGAGTTCTTTCTTCAGAATTTCCGCCCTGGCAGGTCCAACGCCGGGGATGTAGGTGAGTTCTTTGCTGGCGAGGTCGAGCACTAGTCCTTTAAAAGTTGTTCCGCAAGAAGCAAGTCCTGGGGTGTGGTTATTTTGATGTTTTCGCGGTGTCCTTCTACCAAGGCAATCTCAAAACCTGCGGCTTCAGCCACGGAGGCATCGTCGGTAAAAACGTCTTGATAGGGTTGTTCGTAGGCCTTTTTTAATATGGCTGAACGGAAGGTTTGAGGGGTTTGCACGGAACGAAAGCGGCTGCGGTCTTCGGCGTAGCTGCGGTCGCCTTCGATGCGGCGGATGCTTTCGGTGAGTTCGAAAACCGGAATGACGGCGCCTTTTTCCAACGCTGCCTCAAAGCATTTAGTTATAAGCGCAGGTTTCACTAATGGCCGAACCCCATCGTGAACGGCAACGAGGCTATCTTCTGCAACCAGTTCCAGGCCGTTGCGCACGGAATCGAAACGTACAGTTCCGCCGGTGGCAATGGAATGTTCCAAGGTGAAGGCATGTTTGGCGCAGAGTTCAGCCCAAAATGCTTGGTGTTCTTTAGGCAAAACCAAGATGAGTTCCGTGCTCGGGTCGGCTTGATAAAAAGCCTCCAGCGCATGCATGAGCACCGGCTTCCCGGCCAGGGGCAGGAACTGTTTGGGCAGGTCGGCGCCCATGCGCAGGCCTTTCCCACCAGCTAGTATGAGCGCGTAGGTTTTCATTTTTCTTCGAAAACGGCCTGAATTTCCACGTCGGTCTCGTAGAGTTTCTGCTTGCAAGCCTGCAGCAGCTCAGTGGCGCGCTTCACCTGACGGGTGAGTTCGTCCACGTCCGGGTCGTTCTTGCTCAGGGCATCCAATATTTGTTCCACTTCGGCCATGGCGGCGTTGTAGGAAAACTTTTTTTCAGTCATGGGTTGTATCGGTTTGAATTATAGTACTGTAGATGGTGCCGTCCTTGAGGCGGGTTTGGAGCTCGGTGCCGGGCTTCAGGCCTTGAACGGATTTCAGAATCTTGCCTTGATGCAAAGTCAGCGAGAAACCTCGTTTGATCATGATTTCTGGCGAAAACGTTTCGAGGCGACTTTCGAGCAAGGTCAGGCGGTGTTTTTGCAGTTCCATCAATGTCTGAACCCGATGGCTCAGGCGAGTCGCTTTGCTTTCGGCATCCTGCTTGCGGACGAGCACGAGTTGATTGGCCCTTCTGTAGAGCTCTGCTTGGTTGCGTTCCACCTGCACGTTGGCCCGGTGGATACCCTCCGACGTGTTGCGACGGAGGCGTTCGGTGTTGGTTTGCAGCTTGCGCTTGTAGGCGTCGAGCAGTTGAGTGGCGCGTTGTTGGAGTTTGTCCAGGTTGGCGTCCAAGCGGTAGGCCTCGGTGCTCACGCAGTCGATGAGGTGCTCGGCGGCGGCAGTCGGTGTCTTGACGGAGGTATGCGCCACGAGGTCCAGCACGGAGGAGTCACGGTCGTGCCCGATGCCGGTGAGCAGGGGCAGCGGATATTGGGCGCAATAGTAGCAAAGCTCGTATTCGTCGAAGCAGCGCAGGTCGGTGGTGGCGCCACCTCCGCGGATGATCACGACCACGTCGAACTCCTCGCCGGAGGCTTGAACGGCATTCAACGCATCGATGATGCTGGCGGCAGCAGCGTCTCCCTGCATGGTGGCCGCAAAAAAATCGGTATGGAAGGGAATGCCCAGTTCGTTGTGGTGCAGCTGGTCCATGAAGTCTTCGTACCCCGCGGCGCTGGGCGAGGATATCACGGCGATGCGCTTGGGCAACACCGGCCACTCCAACTCCTTGTTCAACTCAAAAACGCCATCTTCCGTCAATTGTCTGATCACCTGTTGCCTGCGCAAGCTCAGATCGCCGATGGTGTACGTGGGGTCGATGTCGCGGATGACCAGGCTGAACCCATACAGTTCATGGAAGTCGACCGCGACTTCAGCCATGATCTTTTGGCCGGCTTGCAAACGGACGCCGGTTTGTTGTTCGAAAGCGGGTTTGAGATTTACCCAAGTGTTGGCCCAGATGGTGGCGCGGGCTTTGGCGCAGAGGGCCTCGGAGTTGTCACGCTTTTGCACCAATTCGAGGTAGCAATGCCCGGAAAAGTGCTCCTTGCATTCGCTGATTTCAGCCGAAATCCAGTACGTATCGGGGAATTCCCGGCGCAAACGGTTCCGGACAAGTTGCGTGAGATCCAGGAGGGTCAGGGCTTCCATCATCGTTGCACGAGGATTTTTTGGGTGGCCTGACGTATGCCGGAAACAATGAAGTCAACCAAGTAAATGGAGCTGGGCAGGTTGCTTACATCCACGCTCAATGCGCTGCCGGACAGGGTCTTTTCCAATACTTTCCGGCCGAACGTATTGTATATGACCACCTTGACAGACTCCTGGGTTTGCAGGAAACTGGCCAGGTATAGTTTATCTGAAGTCGGGGACGGATAGCAGTAGAACCGGTCGAGTTTGTTCTGGTTAATGGAGTTCTTGATGGTGAGCCAGAGTTTCTGGGCGTTGGGGATGCCGTGGCCGTAAAGGGTGTCGGGCACCAAGTAGCGGTCACCGCTCTCAATGATTTTAGTGCGGAGCTCGGAGGCTTTGAGCATGGGCAGGGCATTCCAGATGCAAGCGGCCATACCTGCCACCAGCGGTGCCGAATAGGATGTTCCGCTGCCGTAGGTTATGGCGCCCGTGCCATTGATGATGGTGTTGCTCATGCCCATGGCCATGATGTCGGGTTTGATGCGGCCGTCGGCGGTGGGTCCCATGGAGCTGAAGTAGCCCCGGGTGAGGTCGGACATGACGGCACCGACCGTGAGGATATCGGGTGCGTCAGCGGGAAAACTGATCTTGTGCCAGGCATTGCCGCCTTCGTTCCCGGCACTGATGACCACCAACATGCCTTTGGAGGCTGCAAACGATGCCGCTTTGGTGACGAAGGCTGTTTTGCCGTCGAGCTGACTTTTGGAATACGAAAGCGAGGGCATGTCGAACTCACTGTAGCCCAGCGAACTGTTGATGATGTCGGCTCCGATGCTGTCGGCGAATTCAGCAGCGGCAGCCCAGTAATCTTCCTCGATGGGGAATTCGGAACTGTTGTCTTCGGAACGCAACAAGCAATAACTGGCCTCGGGCGCCGTGCCGACGATGACGTAGGGTTCCTGCGAAGCCATGAGGGAAAGGACGGCGGTACCGTGGTAATGGCCGTTGTAGACGGTGGTGGGCGGGTAGATGAAATCGCGGGTCGCCTTGATTTTGAGGTTCTTGAAGTAACCGATGGTGTCCGCGCCTATGAATCCGGCATCGATGACGGCGATGGTCATGTTGCTGCCTTTGAAGCCGGCCGTGTGCAGGGCATCGAGGCCGAGCATTTCCACCTGTGTCTCGGCTTTGCCGTAATAGCTGACTGAATCGGTGACGTATTTGTTGCGGGTGACTGAGCGTTTTTTGGCGGAAGATTTTTTCGAGGCCGGGTTCACCCAGACCAACTTGGCTTCGCGAATGAAGGGCAAGGATTTCAGAAGGTCGAGTCCGGAAGAATCGGCCATGGACACGACGACCGAATTCATCCATCGCGATTGGGAGACAACTTGAAAGCCTTTGGCCTGGATGGCTTGAATGTAGGCGGGGTTTACGGGTAGGTCGGTGGAATCGAGTGCGATGCCTTGTTTGGTCCGGCGCTCCATAGCTGCCGCCGATAGTCGGTAGGGCATGGGGGACATGCTGAGGTTGGGCTTGTCGGCCAAGTAAAGCCGAAAGCGCAACACATCGTCCGCCGCTTGCACCAGCAGGGGCAGCAGCAACAAGGCCGTCAACAGTCCGAAGTATTTCTTCATGACCTCAAATGTACACGATAAAATTGATTTTTCCCAAAGGAAACGGTAGAAAGTAATGGGGTCAGATACGGGTGATGAGCACCACGGCGTGGGCGGACATACCTTCTTCCCTGCCGGTGAAACCGAGTTTCTCGGTGGTCGTGGCTTTGATGGAGACGGCGTCGGTTTCCACGTCCATCAAGGGTGCCAAGCAAGCCTGCATGGCGGGAATGTGCGGGTTCAGCTTGGGGCGTTCCGCACAAACAGTGGCGTCGATGTTACCGACTTTCCAACCCTTGGTGGCCAGCAGGTCGGTGGTGCGGCGAAGTAGAATCTTGCTGTCAATACCTTTGTATTCGCCTGCGGTATCGGGGAAATGGAAACCGATGTCGCGTAGATTGGCTGCGCCCAACATGGCGTCGCAGATGGCATGGATCAAGACGTCGGCATCGGAATGACCGAGCAAGCCCTTATCGAACGAAAGCTCCACCCCGCCAAGCCACAAAGGCCGGTCATCGACCAGCCTGTGTACGTCAAAACCATATCCGACGCGAATGTCCATGGGTTTAATGGCCCAGCAGCATCTGGATGCCCTTCATGTCGAAGGCCAAGGAGAATCGGAGCGTTCCGTCGAGTGGATTGCTCTGCGCCTGGGAAACCAGGTACGATGCGTCCAAACGGAACATGCTCATCTTGAAGCCGGCACCAAATGTGAAGTATTTGCGGTTGCCCTTGTATTGGTTTTCGTAGAAATAACCGCCGCGGACAAAGAACTGGTTGTTGTAGGCGTATTCCACACCGACCGAACCATAGATTTCCTGCATTTCTTCCTTGAATCCACCGGGAGCGTCAGTGAACGACTGGAAAATACCGGCAATAGAATTAACGTTGGTGGTGACTTCCGTCGTATCCTTGGGCGTGGGAACAAGCAACTTGTTGACATCCATCGAGATGTTCAGTGTATTGTAATCGTCGAGCGGATATTTCACGGTACCACCGATACGCAAGTTGGTCGGAATGAAGTAGCTGCTGTTGCCGCCGTCGTACGAAATTTTGGTACCGATGTTGGAAATGTTGGTACCGAAAGCGACGGAACCCTTTTCACGACCAAAATAGACGGGCTTTCTCCAATAGGCGGAGATGTCGGCTGCGAAAGCCGATCCGGGGGGATCGTCCGAGCTCATGAGGTCAGACTTGATATACCTCATGGCTACACCCATGGAGAGGTATTCGGACAGCATTCTGGAATAACCAAAATCGATGGCCATTTCGTAGGGCTGAATGGAATAACCAGGATCGTTCCAAGCTGTACGGAGGGTAACCTCCCCCAAGGAAAAATAACGTAGTGATCCACTGAGGGCCGAACGGTCGTCCAGTTTGTAATACCCGGCCACATACGACAAGTTGATGTCGGAAGCCAATTGGGAGAGCCAAGGCGTGAACGACAGGGAAACCCCGGCGTTGCTTTCGATCTGGGCATATTTGGAAGGATTCCAGTATTGCGAGTTGACGTCCGGGTCGGTAGCGGCACCCAAATCACCCAGACCACTGGCGGCGGCATCGGGAGAGATGCTCAGTGAGGGAACGGAGTTGACGATGGGATTGTACTGATTGGCAGAACGTGCCGTTGCGACAAGCATGGATAGGATGCCGACAGCGAGGATGATTCTATTTTTCTTCATACGAATTCGAACTAGTCTTGAATATCAATAACTCAGAAAATGGGTCTTTATTGTCCGGTCACTAGAATTTTTTTCGACCCGAAATTTTGCGAACCGTTGGTGTCGGTGATGACAACGCGGCAAATATAGACACCATTTGCGATACGTCGGCCATTTGTATCGGTAAAATTCCAATCCAATAAGTCACTGGTATTGTTTTCGGCCTGCATGGACCAATCGGTTTGCCAAATCATGCGCCCGAGGAGGTCGAAAATGGTGAGTTTCACCGATTCGTCGGCCATGGGTCGGTTGTGGATGAACACAAACTGCCCGGCATTTACCAACTGGACGAACTGCACGTCGCTCACTTCCGGCTTCAGCCCCGCCTTGACAACGAAGTTCAGGGTGTCGGTGGTGGAATTGTTCTGCACGTCCCAGGCACGGAACGTGAGGTGATGCTTACCGTCGGCGAGCGTAGGTATTTGGAAACGAACAACGCCCGATTTGTAGCTGCCTACATTGGCTGAGAAAAAGTTGTTCAGGTTGTAAATTTTGGACGGCTGGTCATCCACCATCAGTATGAGGTCGTGGCCAATGCCGTTGCCGGACGTGCTCAATCCGTTCTCGTCTGAAATCTTGGCGATGAGTGTCGGGGTTTCCTGAACAGTTCCGCCATTGGCAAAATGCTCATCGTTCAAATAAAGTGCCACTTGCGGACCGTCGTTGTTGAGGATGGCCGACTGGTTGGTACCTCCGATCACGAAGTTCGAGTAATAGCCCTGGGCTTCGTGGGCGCCCGTTCTGTCGCTGGCGTATAAATTGATGCGGCCTGCGTTGAACGAATAGCTATTATCCTTGGGCACCACGAAGGTGAAGGTAAATAATCCGTTCCGCACGCTGTCCTTGCCGGAAAACAGCACTTTGCTTCGATCGTAAATGACGAGGGTGTCGCCGGCCGAGCGACCCAGTTTGGCGATGATTTCAGCCGCATCGAGAATGCTTGGGGAAATCACTCCGTTGAAGTCGGTGGCGCAGGTGCCGTCTTCTTTGAGCACTTTACCAGAAATAGTGACGGTACTCAATGCCTGAAGGGTATCTTTGACAAGCGTCACGTCCTTGCCGTTCACTTGCGTGACCTGGGCGGAATATTCGGGATATCCCAGTTTCAAGGCCGGGTCGCCGATAAGGGTGAAGCTCAGCTTATTGGCATCGCCGTTGAGCAAATCGCTGCGTTTGGCAAGGTTCATGATTTCGCCCAACGTATAGCGGACGCCGTTGTTTTTGGCAAAGATATTGTCCAAAAAGCACTTATTGATGGTGTAGTTGTTGGAGGAATACACTATGCGGGTGGTCGTGAACAGGGCGATGCCGCCGCCGTTTTCCTTGAGGAACACCAATTCACCGCCTGAAGTCTCGGCCGCGTCGTACCTCGTAAAGTCGCAGGTGGCGGTCACCCAAAGTGGTAGGCAGCGATTGTTCATCTTGGCGATGTCCGAGTTCATCAACAGCTTTTCATCGGCCCATTGGGAGGTGGAGCCGTGGCCGGTATAGTTCAGCATGAGCAGGCCTGCATCCATGAGTTCGGCAAACTTGGTGTTGGCATCGGGCACCGTCACGCCGGAAGCGCCAGTGACACGGGTATAAGTATCAATGTAAATCTTGTTGATCATGAACTCAGGATGCGCCCAACCGACCATGTTGGCCAATGCGTCTGCCTGACCCACATGCAGGTAGGAGTCTCCGTCGTCTGCCAGGAAAAGCAAGCGATTCTTCCAAGGTCCCAACTTGCTGTTGTACATGTACGAAATAGCCTTGTCCACCGCAATTTCAGCTTCCTTGGCACTGGAAACCGGGAAGCGCCCTATGCCGATGTCGAGCTTGGCTGAACTCAATGACGCACCCTCTGAATCGTCCAGAAATCCGTAATAATCGTCGGTGACATACGAATAATGCCCATCGGCACTTTCCACGGACTGGTACGTCAAAATCTTGTTGGGCTTCGAAGTTCTGGTCGCGAAAAGTGTGGAAACCAAGCGGTTGTCGTAGACGCCGTCGCCAAAGAGCAAGAGGTACGAAGGCAATTCCGCATCCGTTTGGCCGCGGTCGTAATACAGCTTCATCATGCGGCGGATGGCCGTAGCATCCGGTGTTCCGGAGGAGAATTCGTTGTAAACCTGTTCCGGCGTCATCACCAGAACATTCAAGCCGTCGTGCGCCCGATGGGCTTCGGCAAGTTTCGTAGCATAAGGCAAGAACTCTGTCGGTGCGACAATGACCATGTCCACCCCGGTTTGACCGTGCAAATCTTGATTGGGCACGCTACCTTCGATGGTCGGCTTGGCAATGGGGCTGCCGGTTTCCACGGCCACATATTCATGCAGGGTGGCGGCTGAATTGGTGAATTCGTAGGTTCCCGCGTTCAGGCTTCCGTTCATCTGGACCATGTTCTTTTGGTCGGTCACGTCAAAGACCAGCAGTTTGGAAGTCGCATTCTGTATGGTGAAATGCCCAATGTTTCCCGTTCCTACGCTGAGCGGGTCACGGAAAAGCATCGTGGAACCGTACATCTTCATTAATCGCCTGGCGTTCAGGGTAATATCATTCAAGTATGCCCTTGACTCGCTGGAAGTCTGAGACTTGTAGTAGTCAAGCTGAACCGCGAGCGTGGCTGTTTTCTGCTTGAAGTTGCCCAGCGAATACACATCGTAAGCATACCGGTAGTCGTCGGATGGGTCAATGTTCGGTACGACCATGGAGTTGAGGAACGTGCTGTTTACGAACACGTTGCAATAGGATGAGACCTGATTGTTGGCCGCAAATTCGGTGAGCAGCCTGGAATTGGCCGTCGAGTCGGGATTGGGCACGTCAAAGTTGAAGATCTGGGAGCTGTTGGAAATGAAATCCTCCCCGTACAGTTGACGGCCGGTACCACGGTCGGCGACGGATTCGCCCAAGTTCACCTTTTCTTCCTCGTGCAGCTGAAAATCGGTAAACGAGGTGATTTCGTTGTTGGCGGTTCCGGCAAAGGTGGAAAGCGGCGCCGTGAGGGTTCCCCCTGCCCGCTCGCCCACAAAGTAATAGGCCTTGTCCGAATAATGGTTGCGCGTTCGCACATACATGGCGTAGCCGGTGCTGTAGCTCCAGGAAATGGGGCCTTGTGCATAAAACAGGATGAAATCGCCGGCGTTGAACACCCCGTCGGAGCCGAGGTCCTTATACACGGCCACTTCAGGCAAATCGTCCATGTAACCGGTCAGTGCGAAATTTTCGGCCAGCAACTTGCCGCCGTAACCGAAAATCTGGACCTTGGCCGGGTCGATGCCCATGTTTTTAATGTCTGAATACGTGAGCTTGTATACACCCGATTCCGTGACGCTTAGCTTGCGCCATTTGCCGGAGGCCAAGACGGAATTGGAGGCATAGGTCATCGTTGCATTGCTTCTCAAGGCGCCTTGCACCGGCTTGATGTCCCAATTGAAGGAGGTCAGTTTGTACACGTTGCCGCTGCGACGGACCAAGGGGCAGAACGAAAGGTCCAGCACGGTTTTCTTTCGAGCGGTACCGATGCTCTTCTGAACGACGATGCTGTCGGGTATGGAGTTCAGCAGTGATTTTAAGGCTTTGAATTCGAGGGCGGTCAGCTTTTGGTAAACGGGAAAGAGCAGGCGTACCTGATAGTCGGCAGCTTTGACATCGGGTTCCTGCGATTCGAAAAAGACAGGAAGCGCCTGATCCTGAGGGTGGAACGAACCCTCGAAATCGGGCACGGCGGCCGTAGGCTGAGACCAGTCCAAGCTACGGCTGTTGCCGGCTTGCAAACCAGTTGCAACCAAAAGGAGGAGAAAAAAAAGGATGCGATGCTTCATGAAACGAACCTAATAGATACTAGAACGGAAACTTTGCCCGAATCGTATCACTTGATGCGCAAATCGAGCAATTTCTTTCCGTTGAGCGACGCTTCCAAATGGTCGTCCTTAAAAAGAGGTCCCACACCGGAAGGTGTTCCGGTATAAATGAGGTCGCCGGTCTTGAGCGTGAAAAATCGGGAAGCATATTCAATGACGGTGTCCACGGCGAAAATCATGTCGGCCGTACAACCGTTCTGAACGGTTTTCCCGTTGATGTCGAGTTTGATGTCGATATTTTGAATGTCGCCCAAGTCTTTGATATTGACGAAATCGCCAATTTGAGCCGACGCGTCGAAGCCCTTGCTGATTTCCCAAGGCTTGCCTTCCTTGCGCAGCTTTTGCTGGATGTCGCGGGCGGTCAAATCGAGACCGACGGTGACTTCTTCGTAATACCGATGCGCGAATTTGGCGGCGATGTTCTTGCCCAATTTGCAAATTTTGATGACCAGTTCCGTCTCATAATGGATTTCGTTGGAGAAATCAGGCAAAAAAAACGGTTTGTTGGCTGAACCCTTGGAAGCTGGCGCAAACGCCAGCGCTGAGTCGGGTTTGATAAACAGCACGGGCTCGAGCGGAACAGTATTGTTGAGTTCAGCCACATGTTTGCGGTAATTCATACCGACGGCGAGTATTTTCATTAGACTATTTTTTATCGGGCAAATTGATATTCCAGGCGGTTGAACATCACCGCCAGGTGGGCATAGATGGATGTGTTCTGCACCACGATGTTTTGTGGCATTCGAATGCGGAACGGGGTGAAATTCCATACGGCTTTAATGCCGCCCTCCACCATGAGTTCAGCCACCTTTTGAGCTTTGTCGACGGGTACGGTCAGAATGCCGATGGAAACGTTCATCTTGGACTGTATCTGTACGAATTCATCGATGTGGTAGACCTTTAAGCCTCCGACTTCGGTGCCGACGATGGCTGGATTCACATCGAACCCAGCGACGATTTCAACGCCGAACTGGGATAGGCCGCGGTCGTGGAGCAACGCTGCCCCGAGGCTTCCCACGCCGAAGATGAAAGCTTGATGCACGCTCTTGAACCCCAGGAAACTCTCCAAGACATCCACCAGTTCCTTCACATCGTAGCCAACCCTGGTCTTTCCTGCCACATTGACCAGCGACAAGTCCTTGGCTATTTGGGAGGCGCTCACGTTGATGGCTTTGGCAATTTGGGTGGAGGAGATGAATTCCGCACCCTGGTCGTCCTCCAGTTTCAGGTAGGCCAAATACCACGGCAATCGACGCAGGGTCGGCTCGGGAATGGAACGAAAATCGCTAGGCCTTGTGAAATCCATCGGGTTAACTTACATGAGTTCGTACAAAAATAATAAAAAAAAGCAATTGTAGCACCCAATTATTGGCGTTGTGCAAATTCATTCCTACTTTTGGCACACCTATATATATATGTGTATGAGCAAGCCCGATTGGAAAGATCTTTTGAACGCGAAACTGGAGCAATCTCCTGAAATTAAGGCTGAAAGCGTTGTATCAACACCTTCCAAACGCCAAGACTTCATCCTTCGTTTCGAGAAACGCAACGGCAAGCCCGCTACCATCGTGAGCAATTTCGAAGGTTCGGAAGCCGCCCTCAAAGACCTCGCCGCCACACTCAAAAAACACTGCGGAACAGGGGGTTCAGCCAAAGACGACGAAATTCTCATTCAAGGGGATGTGCGTGTGAAGATTGCCGATTACCTGACCAAGCAAGGGCATAAAGTTCGGGGGGATTTCAAAAAATAAAGAGCCGAAACTTTTCAGTTTCAGCTCTTCTTTTTTTTGGGCAATCACCCCACTGTAAAATTGGATTATGGAGCGAAGTACAAGGTGGAAAGCGCGCAGACGTACCGGAGTGTACTTTAGTACATGAGGATCGTCAAGTGCTTTTCAACGCAGGAATTCGCTTCAGAATACGATTTTACTCCATGTTCAACGTTACGCGCTTAAAAGCAGTTGCCTTCAACTCTTTATCCACGCTGGTCAAGTACTGGGAAATGGTTACTTTGTTGTCCTTGATGAACGATTGTTCGAGCAAGCAAGATTCCTGATAGAACTTGTTGAGACGGCCTTGAGCGATCTTTTCCAACATGTTGTCGGGCTTGCCTTCTTCACGAGCCTTTTCACGACCAACTTCCAATTCAGTTTCGATGATTTTTGCGGGAACCGATGCGCGATCCAATGAAACGGGGTTCATGGCTGCAGCTTGCATAGCGATGTCGCGTGCAACTTGGTATTCGGTTTCTTTGTTGAAAGAGACCAAAGTGGCCAGCTTGTTGCCTGGATGAATGTACGAAATGGCGAATGCATCGTTGACGAACTCGTAGAAGTCCAGTTCCATTTTTTCACCGGTGATACCGATACGTTCGATGATGAGTGCTTCGATGGTACGACCGTCCATAACCAATGCCTTCAAAGCGGCAAGGTCTGCGGGTTTTTCAGCCAAAGCCTTGTCCAGAATAGACTGGGTCAATGCGATGAACTGTTCGTTCTTGGCTACGAAGTCGGTTTCGCACTTCAGGGCGAGCACAGCGGCAAAGCCACCGTTTACACCAGCCAGTACACAACCTTCGGACGCTTCGCGGTCGCTGCGTTTGGCGGCAACAGCCTGTCCTTTTTTACGAATGATCTCGATGGCTTTTTCGAAGTCGTTTTCGGCTTCGATCAAAGCGTTTTTGCAATCCATCATCCCGGCTCCAGTCATCGTGCGGAGCTTTGAGATTTCTGCCATAGTTACTGCCATAATGCTATTTATTTGTTTGTTATAGAATTCGGTTAAAAACAAAGTGCCGATATGCCTTCTGTTTCTAAGCACACCGGCACTGTTGTGATACGTGATGACGGGAAATTTCAGAAATGTTCAAGTTCAAGGCGCGCGAGCGAGCCGAACCGGAGTTTACTTTCGTAAATGAGGATTTGGCGAGCGAGTGCAACGCAGAAATTGGGCATTTCTGGGGTTTCCCGGGTTATTCTTCGTCTTCTTTGATGAACTTGGCTGCTACGTTTGCCTTCAAAGCTTCAACATCATCTTTTTGGATGAGTTCCTTTTTGGCTTTGCCACCACGACGTTCGCGTTTGACAGGAGCTTCGGTTTCGTCACCTTCGGCAGCTACCATGTCAACCTTTTCAACTTTGCGTTCTTCCAGACCTTCAGCGATAGCGGCTACCATAGCACCCAGAATCACTTCGATGGATTTCGTGGCATCGTCGTTGGACGGAATCACGAAGTCGATGTTGTCGGGGTTGGAGTTGGTGTCGACCATTCCGAATACGGGGATACCGAGACGGAGAGCTTCCTGAACGGCAATCTGTTCCTTCATGACGTCAATGACGAAAAGAGCGGACGGCAGACGGTTCAAGTCGGCGATGGAACCAAGATTCTTTTCCAGTTTGGCACGTTGACGAGCAACCTGCAAACGTTCTCTTTTGGAGAGGTTTTCGAAGGTACCGTCGGTAAGCATCTTATCGATGGTGGTCATTTTCTTCACAGCCTTGCGGATGGTCGGAAAGTTGGTGAGCATACCACCTGGCCAGCGTTCCGTAACGTACGGCATGCTGATGGAAGTGGCCATGTCGGCCAAGGTTTGTTTAGCCTGTTTCTTGGTGGCTACGAAAAGGATTTTTTTGCCGGCCTTAGCAATGCTTTTCAAAGCATCAGCTGCTTCGTCAACTTTAACTACGGTTTTGTGTAAGTCTATGATATGGATGCCGTTGCGTTCCATGAAAATGTACGGTGCCATGGCAGGGTTCCATTTTCTTTTGAGGTGTCCGAAATGAACGCCGGCTTCCAACAATTGATCAAAATTAGTTCTTGACATTTTTTTTGTTTTAAATTCGTTTACTTTCTTTTGGATTCATTCAATCGCCGGGTAGCTCATGGGAGGCTATGCTGCCTGAAGTCCCGGCCATTTAGATACTAAACGCGTCTTGTATATAAGAGCAGTGGTATCGAAAAAACGATTAACGTTTACTGAACTGAAATCTTTTTCTTGCTTTGGGACGACCCGGTTTCTTACGTTCAACAACGCGTGAGTCGCGTGTCATGAAACCTTCGGAACGCAAGGCGGACTTGTCTTCCGGGTTGATTTTAACAAGAGCACGGGCAATGGCCAAACGCAAGGCTTCTGCCTGACCTTTGAAACCACCTCCGTCGAGGTTTACACGGATGTCGTACTTTTCGGCTACGCCCAATTTGTTCAGGGGTTGCTTGACGACATACTGGAGAATGCTGGAAGGGAAATAGTTGTCCAATTCACGCTTGTTGATGGTGATGGTACCGTTTCCTTCTTTTACGAAAACACGAGCAACAGCTGCTTTTCTTCTACCGATGGCATTAATTAGTTCCATAGTTCTTAGGTAAGGGCATTAATATCAATAACTTTCGGAGTCTGTGCCTGGTGGTTGTGCTCGGTACCGGATGCATATACATACATGTTTCCGATAATAGCTTCACCAAGACGGCTTTTGGGGAGCATGCCCTTGATTACCTTGCGGTAAAGTTTGGTTACATCCTTGGCCATCAATTTGGCCGGGGTGATAGAGCGCTGGCCGCCGGGGTAACCGGTATGGCTCAGGTAAATACGGTCATTCCATTTGTTGCCCGTCAATTTAACTTTGTCTGCATTGATGATGATCACATTGTCACCACAATCAACATGCGGGGTAAAGCTGGGTTTGTATTTGCCTCTCAGCAATTTAGCTACTTTCGTAGCCAGTCTTCCCAGCACCTGGTCGGTTGCATCAACTACAACCCACTCTTTTTGCGCTGTCGCTTTGTTCGCAGAAATGGTCTTGTAACTTAAAGTATCCACTGCTTAATTTTTAATGATTAAAATAACTAACAACTCCTCGCAGGCCTCTGTTCAGGACACATTGAACGTTAATCTGCTAAGAATTAAAATCTTACACAATTCTTGATAATAATCGGCCTGCAAAAGTACGGCGATTTTTCGGAATAACCAAATAAACCGATGCAAATAATTCATGCGCGGAATCTCGCTAAAACGGCTATTTTTGTAGCGTCAGCAACGGGTTTTCCATCTATGATTCTGTAAATTGCAACCCACTATGAAAAACAATACCCTGAAGCTTTTTGACAAACTGGTTATAGCACTCATGGGCCTGTTCCCGTTTTACTCAGCCTGCAACGACGAGCCGCGCGAAATGTATGGCACCCCGTCGGCGGACTACCTGGTCAAAGGCAGGGTGACGGATTCGACGACCCGCGCGCCGCTCGAGCACATTCGGGTGGTGCTGCACGAAAGCTCCGAAAATGATTATGGTCGAAGGGACACGGTCTATTCGGACAACCTGGGTGCCTACGCCATCGAGTTCAGCACCTTCCCAATGGATGTTCAAGCTTTCGACATGATTGCTGAAGACGTGGATGGAGCGGCCAATGGTGGTACGTATGCGCCCTTGGAAACCACCGCCACGGTTTTGGAATCCGATTGGGACCGCACCAACGCCGGCAATTGGAAAGTGGGCAAGGCCACGGTGGTGAAGGACATCAAACTAACCAAGTGATGAACCTCAAAAAGCAGCTCGCGCTCGATCTGTACCGTCTGCATAAAAAGAATCAGACCAAACTCCACGAACTTTCTTATTTGTTTTGGGAATGCACGCTTCGTTGCAACCTGAACTGCCTGCATTGCGGCAGCGACTGTACGCAGGAAGCGCTCACGCCCGACATGCCTGCCGAGGATTTTTTACGCGTGCTGGACAGCATCGTCCCCCACGTGAACCCCAACAAAACCATGGTGGTGATCACCGGCGGCGAACCCTTAATGCGCAAGGACTTGGCTGAAGTCGGTTTGGAGATTTACAAACGTGGCTTCCCCTGGGGCATGGTGACAAACGGTTTTGCGCTGACGGCACCGAGATTGACCAGTTTGCTTCAGGCGGGCTTGCGTTCCATCACGGTGAGTTTGGATGGTTTCACGGCGGAGTCCCACGATTGGATGCGGGGCAAGCAGGGTTCCTGGGAAAAGGCGGTCGATGCCATCGCACGAATCGCGGCCACGCCCGATTTGGTTTTTGATGTAGTGACCTGCGCGAACAAACGGAACCTAAGCGACTTAGAAGCGTTGAAGGAACTGCTTATTTCCAAAGGCGTGAAGCAGTGGCGGTTGTTTTCCATTTTCCCCAAAGGCCGTGCGGCGGAAAACCCGGAGCTGAGTCTTTCGAATGCTGAATTCGTATGCCTCATGGATTTTATTAAGGAAACCAGGGCTGAAGGCGTTATCAAAGCCGCCTTTGGATGCGAAGGTTTTTTAGGTTCCTATGAATTCGAAGTAAGGGACACGCCGTTCTTTTGCCGCGCCGGCATCAACGTCGGTTCGGTGCTGGCGGACGGCTCCATCAGCGCTTGCCCCAGCCTGCGGGCGGATTACATTCAGGGCAACATTTACCAGGACGACTTCATGACCGTTTGGAACGAACGGTTTGGCAACATGCGTGACCGCAGCTGGCTCAAGACCGGCAAGTGCGCTTCCTGCAAATCGTGGAAATACTGCGAGGGCAACGGCCTGCATCTCCGGGAGGAAAAGACGGGGGCGTTGCTGTGTTGCCATTTGGAGCGGATTAACGGTTGATCAGCTTATTCATCGTTTTGACAGTGCCGTCAGCCATTTCCAGAACATAAACACCTGGAGCGAATGCTTTGTTTGAAAGCACTTTATTACCGTTCGAATCCATCACCAACAACTCCTGCCCTTGCGCGTTCAGCAGCCTAAAACTGCCCTTGCATTGAACGTTCAACCGATGTTCGTTGTCGAACCAAGCCCATTCAAGAGTGCCTGTTTCGCTAAGGCTCGTAGCCACCCGAGAAATCTCCAGAATAAAACGATCGTTCGTGGTGGTGGCGTCGGAAGTAAACGTGTACTCGGGATTTTGCAGCAAGTTCTGTGAGGTGTTCAGCAATTTATCCTTTAATAGAATGCGACAGTCCGCAAGGGTAGATTCAGCCAATTTGAAGCTGAACTCGCCAGCGGTGCCGGTGCGGAAACCGAGGGGCAAGACCTTATTTTCCAAAAGCGGTTTCAGGCCATTGATGGCCAACTCTTCCCCACCGGCCAGCGTATAGAGTTCAGCCATGGAAGAAAGGTCGTTTGAAATTTTGTGGGAATCGTAGGCGTCGAAGCCGTCGAGGGCCTCATCGAAGAAGCCGACGTAGGTTTCGTCCGAGAAAATGCCGTTGGAGACTTGGAGGCGAAGGCCTTGCTGAATGCTTTCGCTTCGGAGCGTGATGCCAGTTTGATGGCTGCGCTTGGCGTTTTTGAAGGCGACATTCACGCCGGTGGAGCCGTCGGTGAGGACTTTGACCCAGAAAGCCTGCATCGGGGCGATGTTTTTGGAGAGCACGCCGCTGCCGCTCACAACGACTTGCACGTTGGACACTGTATTATAGGTGTCGAACGCCATGCTGGAGCCGCTTGCCGTCAGTGATCGGAACCAAATGGTCGATTCCAAGCCGGGGTTGTCGGTGGGATTCAGCTCCACGAAGGATGGGTATGGATTTCCGACCAGGTTGAAGCCGCGTTTGACGTTGCTCGTACCGGTGCGGGTTACCGGGATGTTTTGGTCGCCAGCATTGGGCAAGGTGCCAGTGAAGCTCACGGTTTTGGCGGCGCCTAGGCGGGCCACATAGCCTTTGCCAGGCGTCAATGCGACGGAAGTCGTGATGGGCGTGTAGGCTACCGTCGCTTCGGAAAACGACCATAGTTTATTGACCGGATTGCTGCTGGTGACGGCAAAGGCGGTGCTTGTGGCGTTGGTCAACGGGCTGGAGACGTACCAGAATCGGCCGCTGGGCACCGTGGCACCCGAGCCGTCGAGGGTTTGCTGAACGGTGGTTCCACCGCTCACAGCCAGGCCGTTGGTGAGGTTGAGATCCACCAGGGTGGCGGTGGGCTGAAGGGTCAGAGTTCCGGTCACGGTCAGTTTGGAACCGCTGGCAATGGTGACCTTGCTTCCTGAACTTAGCATGAAATTGCCGGTCGAAACGTTTTGGTTGATGGTGAGCAATCCGCTTTCCACCAGGATGATACCGCCGGAGACAGGCAGGCTGCCATTGCGCCAGAAGGCGGTGTTGGTCCAGTTGCCCGTGCCTGCCCAGGCGTAACCGGTGCAGGTGAGCGTGCCGGTGGCGGCGTTGTAGGAGTAGCCGGTCGGGCAGTTCACGGTGGCAAACGTTCCGCTGTAAGACGTGGCGTTGATGAGTTTAATGGAGGTGCCGTAAACAGGGGCGGTGGTATTCACATTGATGTTCAGCGTTCCACCGTTTGTCACGGTTCCGGTCACGTCAATAACATCGTATAATCCTGCCGTAAAGCCGGTTACGTTGAGATTGGTAGTGCCTGCCAAGGTCAGGTTTCCACCGAAATTAAGGTTGCCCTCTAGCGTGCCGTTCACCGTGGTAGTGCCGGCGATGGTGCCGGTACCGGACAAATAAGCACCCGAGTTCACAATCAAAGCGCCCGTTCCCGTGGCACTCCCGCTGGTGTTGGCGGCAATAAGCCTGCCCGCATAAACCGTTGTGGCCGAGGTGTTCAGATTGGCATTGGTGAGCGTCCAAGAACCCGTACCGTATTTATTGACGGTAACACCAGCCTTGACGAGCCCGTCAAAAGTCCCCGAAGCATTGTTTCCGCCCACTTGGAAAGTACCGTTATTCAAGCTCGAGGTGCTGGAACCCGTGAGCATGCCGATGCTGGAAGTCAAATTCGTGGTCGTGCCCGACCCCCTGGTCCAATAGCCCATGTTGACCTTGGCTCCCAAATCGACCGTGGCATTGCCGAAACCGTTGGCGTTGTTCAACCGGAAGTCGCCCCCGTCGGTATCGGTGACCACATACAGGTTGCCTGTAAAAGCAGACCAGTTGCAACCCAAATCGCAGCGCACGTAGGGTGTCATAAACGTCAAATTGCCATTGCCCGAGAGCGTTCCCGTCACGTAGCAGCGGTCGCCACCGTTGATGCGCGCGTTGACCTCGTCAGCCACATGAACGGCGTAATTGAAAGCCGGCACTTGACCGGTATTGTCGTTGTTGTAAATGGTTGCCGTTCCGTCACCCTGAAAATCGAAACTGGACCCCAAAGTCCCGAAGGACGTACTGTAGGTGCCCATGGATAGGGTTCCGCCATGAATAATTGTTCCGCCGGAATAGGTATTGGCAAGCGAACCGGAGATGTTGAGTTGGCCGGGGCCGTCTTTCACGAGAGTGCCCGTCCCGGTTAGGAGGCCGGTCAACGTGACCATGCCACTGGCTTTGACCACTTGCAAGGTATTCACGCCAGTCAATGTGAGCCCGCGGTTGGTATTGGATGAAACGGTATTGAGGGCCAAACGGCTACCCGTCAGACTCCAGTTGGCCGGGTCCACGGCCGCCGCTCCAAGTGAGGAAGCCGAACCCGCATCGGCTAAGGATGCGACCTGAACTGCGGCATTGATCAGAACCGTTTTGCCGGTATAAGTGTTGGTCGTATTCTGAATGTCCAGCAAACCTACGCCACTTTTTTCCAAATCACCGCTGCCGGCAATTCCGCCAGTTCCTTGCAATATATAAGGTGTGTTGTT
>Ga0302297_1000062_pt1 | contig 27801 bp, 53 predicted proteins | sample III_Fen_N3_2_FD_202094 | JGI IMG/M metagenome (GOLD analysis project Ga0302297, IMG submission 202094) | Peat permafrost microbial communities from Stordalen Mire near Abisko, Sweden - III_Fen_N3_2 | ecosystem: Environmental > Terrestrial > Soil > Wetlands > Permafrost | place: Sweden: Abisko...
AGCCTTGTAGCTATCGGGCGTACAAAGGAGAAGCGGGTCGGCCCTCAACAGGACTACTTCGGCTCGCTTCTCACGCCTTTCATTCGGTAACATTGTGAGGTTCACAGCCTCACCGATTTTGTTACAGACGAGTACAGTAAGTGGGCCGAAAGGTTCACAAGTTACCGGTACTCTTTACAGGGTACAACCTACTCTCACCAAACGCTCCAACAGCGGATAGTAGGTTAGTTCATCTATGCGAGTGTTGGCTCAGAATGTACCCTGTAAAGAGTATCTGTACAAATACTCTAGGCATGTCCACCTACAACGGACTATCTACAAGGAGAACTGAATATCATGGCAACCACCCGCGCTCCGAAGGCCGCCGTCAATCCGATGGTCGGTGACAAGGAGAAGGCCGAAGCTGCCGCTGCCGCTCCCGCGCCTCAGGCCGAGACCGTCACGGTCGCCAAGGTGGATCACGTCACGGTCACCCTCCGCATGGACAAGGAGACCGAGAACACGATCCGCTACCCGGAAGCCAAGCGACCGGGCAAGCCGGTCATCGTTGGGACTCTCTACGTCCCGAAGACGACCCTCCTTCAGATGGGCACTCCCGACGCGATCACGGTCACGGTCGGCCTCGTCACAACCAAGTAGCACGCTCCACGGTAGCCCAGTACATAGCCTTCACATGTACTGGGCTACAGCGGGCATACTACCCGAAAAGGCTGCAACACTATAGCCCCGTTGCTCGTTGCGCCGGGAGTGTCACAAAGTATGCAGCGCGTCGGTCACAGTGTAAACCGACACAAAGGAAATTCGGCTGCAATAGCCAAGGGTAATGGTGGAGGCGTAAGCCTTAGAATCCAGAGGCAACAGCTTGCAATGTGCAGCGAGTCGGTCAGGTAGCACAAACCGACACAATGGGAGTAATGTAGCCAAACGGTCAGGCACCTGTCTGTAAAACAGGCACCAAAGGTCGGTCAGGTTCGACCCCTGATGCTCCCACCATAACATGCTTCCGAGTAATGCTAAAACTCGGTCGGCTGTATTGGGTAGGTCTAGGCATACTGCTAAGCAGTCCTCAGACTGACCACGGAGACGATATACAGCGAGTCGGTCAGGCAGGACTCCGTAAACCGACAAATACAATATGTCGGCTTAGCAGAAGGGTTGGTAAGGTGATAGACTTCGCAACGTTTGACTCGTTTATGAGTACCATCCTGTTAGTCTTCCCCACCGCTATCGTAGACAAGGACGAAGACGGTCAGATCGTTATCAATACCGGACTCTGGGAAGCTAACTGCGGGTGCCTTGTGACAGAACCGGAAATTGAAAACTGCGACGACCACTAGACAACGAGGCCCGCGTCAGGAGGCCAGTCGGAATTAGATCGTAACCGACGATTTTGTTACAAACGAGTACAGTAACCGGCTAGAGGTTCATATGCCGTACAGGTACTACAACAGGCACAAGGTAACCTTGTCTGACAAGCTCTGCCCGACGTGCAAGAAGGTCAGACTCACCCAGGAAGAAGCTCGCAAGGGCTACCAGTGTCCCAGTTGCACAAGACTGGACGAACAGGAGTTCTGATGCATATCGCATACAACCTCATCGTCAAGGGAGACGGTGAGTTCGGTATCACCCAGTTCTGGAAGCGGACACCAGAGCTTCATGGTATACCGATAGACATCCTCATCAAAATCACGCCGCTAGAACACGGACAGACTCAGCTACAGGTCGTGTTCGACTACGATACAGAGTCCTCGCAGCACACTGTCGAGGCCATGCTGAACAGATGGCTCACAGAACACACTCAGTCACCATATCCAGATGGAGACCTGCTCTTCTGGAGCATGGTTGGACAGTGGATCACAACCGATACTCTAGCCAGGGCTCGGGGTATCAAGGTCTTCGACACAGCCATACCTCAGGGGTGGGCTGAGTTCGTTCACGACACGCTCGGACAATGGCCTCAGGGTCACATAGTCTGGAGCTATGATGGCAATAGCTACGGACTCCCTGCGGCAGTAGACAAGCAAGGAGACGAGCTTCTGGCTCGGCTGGTCTAAGTGGACAAATGCTGGTGCGGTCACTCCAAGCATCAGGGGAAGTGCAACGAATACCACTTCTTCCGATCCACGGTCATAGGAAATTGCAAGTGCTTGGTCTACAAGCCAATGGAGAAGAAATGACACACGGTCAGTACAGGACCGGCCGAGTCTCGGTCAGGACAGGCAACAAGGCCAAGAACATCGTCCCTAAGGCAGAGCGCCTACTGGGTGGAGCCTGGGTCTTCTGGTGGCTCGGCTTCTACATCAGCCACGGCAACAACTAGACTCTCATCAGGCAAGGTAATGTAGGTACTACCTTGCCTAACGAGCGCCTAGCTCGAACTCACTAAGCGAGGTACAACATGGAAAATGATGTCATAGAGGGCGAGGTTGTCGAACGAGGGTTAGCTATCCCTGTTCAGCAGTCTCCCGCAATAATCCGTCCGTCAAAGGCTGGCGGACTCAATGCCACGGTCGTCAAGTCTGTCATGGAAATGTACGGCGAGGCAGCAACGGGTGTCTTGCGTACTGTGTCCCAAGAGCAATACAAGGCAGACTACGCTGCTTCCCAGAAGCTTCGCCAGGACCGGCGCGAAAGAGACAAGGCAGACAAGCTGGAAGACGATATTCTGAGCGCAGCGTGGCTAAAGGACGAATGGCCTGCCATTCAGTCTAAGCTGGACGCTGTGGCAAAGAAGGTTCCGGCCCTAACAGAGTCTCTGGACTACTGGATGACTAATATCCAGCAGATGACTCTCTCCAAGGTTCTCGGAGCCCATCGAGAAAAGCGACAGATTTCTCGGCAGGACGAAAAGACGACCGAGCGAAAGACAGTCTACCTTCACGGTGTCATCCTGGAAGTGAACTCTGTTTCTACGCTTCGAAGTATGGAGTTCCGACTCCACGTCGCCATTCGCACCACGACAGTCAAGGCATGGAAGGCCATTCGTGGCCCTCTGGAAACCTTCCAGATCGCTTCTAACGCAGCAACCGACATCGCCGGGTTGGAGTCCGCAATCACGGACTTCCTGACAGCCCTAGAAGGCTAAACCCTCACGGTACAGGGTAACAAGTGTTGCCCTGTACAGCGAGCGATTAGCTCGATTTTGTTACAACGGAGTACAGTACAATGTCGAAAGCATCGACGCTTACTGAACTTGCTAAGCTCATAGGAGACATTCTTCCCGAGGCAACCTTCGGTGAAGACAACGAGGGCCAGTTGGTGATCTACACCAACCTAGCTGTCATGGCTGACGACACTCTAGCTGTCATGCCCGATGAAGAGGAACAAGATGACGACTGACTTGTGCCGCAAGTGCGGTAGAAGCAAGGGAGTCTTGTATCATCTGTCCGTCGAAGAGTGTACTGCTATGCTACTCGGAAACGGTGGGAAGTGCCTTGATCCTGAAAGTCACCACGAGTTCATATCGTCCGGGTTGGGGCAGTCACATCTGGTAGTGATAGAAATGACTCGTGACCAAGCTGCTGCTCTAGCAGCCGTATCATCAGGGTCATTCGAGACAGCAGTTCGAGAGGCAAGAGAGGCAGTAATAGCCGCTCTTAGCTGACGGCGATTTTGTTACAAACGAGTACAGTAACCGGCGAAACCGGCCAAGCCGAAAATCCACAAGAAGGGAGTTGACGAGCCCAATGCTCTAAGCAAGAACAATGTTGTGTTGATGAGTTGGCTACTGTGAAACCTATGAGGACACGGAGGTAAGTCAAACGCGCAAGACAACACGGGCTCCCCCGAAGTAGAGACGCGGTAACTTGGAAATTGATTGGTCCTGCGAGAAGAGAACAAGGCACTGCCCACCGACGCTCTGTTGCGCTACGGAAAGATGCTGATGACTCTCTTCTCAGAGTACCAAGCTAAGGTACTTACCTAGGTTGCAACCTAGGGTGGTGGGTCTAGCTGCGGCCATTCACGCTGTAGGTGTCCTGTATAACCGCCATCACCCCGGATGGACGCCAGTGGTTACAGCGCGACAACTTAGCAAGTTGTGAGAAACAGCGTTATACGTTCTAAATGCTCGGCTAGGGTAGACATAGAAGCCGGATGGACGTAACCGGCATAAAGAGCGCAATGCAGATGTAGGCTGGTAGAAAATTGCGCACTGGTGGAGAATCAGCCTGTTCCACTAAAGTAAATCTTCGGCGGGATGATACGGTAGAATACCGGATGCTGCTAGCAGCCCAATCCGCGCCGACCCGGACAAGTAACCGGGTTCCACTACATGAGGCGGGGAGCGAGAACGGCGTTCCCCGCCGATAAATCGGAGAGATACCATGAGACGAAGGTTCTGGTTGTGGTGGTTCGAAAGGTCTCGTTGTGGCTACTGCAACAACAGGCGAAGGGATCACAAGTCAACCGCGTTCTGTCCCAAACGTAGAGCATCGTGGCTCTAGACGAAACGGAGACCCGATAATGTTCCAACTCATCATGTCATTGCTTCTAGCTGTGTCTACGGCATCAGCCGAAGGTAAAGCTAGCAACATGGGCGATCCAGTTCCGGGCGGGGACCCTGCTATCGTGTCAATCGAATGGCATGATGCAGCCCTGTGTGGCGAAGATAATTGCTACATTGCCCTATTGATTTCCCCGGATGAGTTCATGTTGTACGGAACTGGTGACTGGACAATCGAGGTCTTTAGGTAAGTGTTTCTAGCTCTCACAGCAGAGGAATCATAGACAGTAGGTTATGCGTAAGCCCATAGCCGAGAGAGTAAGGCATGTGCAACGAAACGGTTTACGGACTGTTGCAATGATACTGCTCTGTCTTTCCTCTGCCGTGAGTGCTAGACTGTACTCAAAGTAGCAAAAGGGACAAAGCATGACGAAACCCTTGGAGCCATTCTCAGACGAGACAATCAACCTGATGACGGAAGCCCTAAAAGCTATTTATGTTGCCCAGAAGTCCATAAAGGCAGAGGGAGTTCTTTCCGCATCAGCAACCGAGCATTGCCATGATTACTGCCTGTGCCTAATGGATGTAGCTGACGAAGTTACGAGGATGGCCGTAACTGGCACAATAGTGCGTGGTAAGATGATTTTGGCCGGAAACCCTGTCGAGGGTGAACTAACCACCCTTACAAAGAAGGATGCCACCGATATGCTGAGTCAAATTCGAAAGAGTGGCCTTGACCCAGACAGCGTAAACGTTGACAAGTTCGTTACCAGGAAAAACGGCATCACCGACGAGTCAGACTCGGAGCAGGCAAGCCGTCTCTTGTCCGACGTGTTCGGCAAGGACTATCCTGGCGTAAGCAAGAACTGATGGCAAGCTATCAAGCCTTCGATATCGAGTATGCTGCCGATAAGGTAGGGCCTACAAGAACAGACCTACCAGAAACGGTAGACTTCAAGGCCAAAGACGACTCCGAAGCCTTGATGGTTGCGATTGACAAGGTAGCTAAGGAGACCAAGACCAACGTTGTTGGTCTGTCAGTTCGGAGCATCGAGGCATGAGCAAAACTCATACAGCCAAGAACGATCAGCGTACGGATAGGCTTTCGAAACGTAGAACAGCCGTCCAGAAGCGAAGACTTCAGCAAGAGTATACCGAATTGCAAGATCAGGAGCAAGAGGCTTCTGACTACTCTCGGTGGATACAGAAGTAAGGAGACTCATGGGAAGACGACTAAGTTTCTCTTTGGGCGCGGCTATCCTTGTGATGGTCGCGTTCTTCTCGATGGGAGTGGGAAGTGCCTTCGGTTGCACGCCGAGCCCGTCTCCGTCCCATTATCCAACCCACTCTCCAACTCATTCTCCAACGGCTAGCCCTACGGCTACGCCAACGGCGACACCTACTCTAACGGCCAGTCCTACTGCCACCCCTACGGCAAGGTCAACACCGTCTCACTACACTTCTCGTCCCACTGCTCCAATAACAGCAGGATCATCTGAGGACACCAAGAGAGACGACAACAACGCTGTCTTGATTGTAGCGGTGTGCAGTCTCGTTGCTATGTTCTTCCTGCTGTATACTGGTGGTAGACGCAGGTAGACTGACGGCGATTTTGTTACAAACGAGTACAGTAAAGTGACCGGGCCGTAAATGAAGCCCACATAAGAAAGACGTTCTCGTGAAAAGAACGTAAATGAAGGGAGACCAGTGGACAGGGAACTTTTGGCGTCAATCAGAAACGTTCAGGGACAGGCCACGGACGGAACGTGCGAAGCGTGTCCAGACAAGGCTCATTGCCTTGGCACAATCAAGCTTCCTGTGCTTGACAGGATATCAAGCGACAGCAAGGACGCCTACGTAGCGTCGGCGGCAAGCGAAGCCGCAAAGGCTGTCCGGGCTATTCTCTAGGGAAAACATGAGAGTCACTTGGCTCTCATAAGAGTGGTGGTGTAAAGCGAGTAGGGTTTACCAGTGGAGGCGCGTCGAAGCTGGCAGATCAGGACCATCCTGCCCATATAGGTGGTAGGATGAAGTGACTACTGGATGCCCGTAACCATGTCCACCACTCTTACGAGCGCCAACTAGGCGTTCTTATGAGTAGCGATGTAAACCTTTCCTAACAAGATACGCTAGCGCAGCGTAGGCAATCAACCTAGAAGTCCGCTTAGAATTCGGTCACGCCCCTGATAGGGGATTTCTACCTCTTGCCTGTTGGCCGGTGTGGCTAGACTAGTGGATGACATCGGTAGTATGTCACTAGGATGTAGTTAGGAAGCCGGATAAGTAACCGTGTTCGCTACTCATAAGAGAGCCTTTGGCTCTCAGTAGAAACCTGCTGGTGTCGTAACTGCATCGAATACGAAGTCAGATACCGGCACAATCAGGTAACTATCTGAAAGGATGGACAATGGAAGAGAACACAGTCACAGTGACGCTTATTCAGGACAAGGAAACCGAGAACACCATTCGTTTTCAGGAGCCCAAGTCCCCTAGTAAGCCTGCGCTGATCGGCACGCTCTACGTGCCGAAGACCACGATTGCCGATCTTGGCAACCCCTCCAGCATCACTGTCACTGTCGCCGCTGCGACGGAGTAAGGAGAACGTGGGCCAGACAAAAATCCCAGTCTGTTCGAAATGTGGACAGGAGGGCATCGAGCTTGTCATTCTTGGCGTCGGTGTGGATCAGGACGTAGCTGGAGAGTTCCGTCTGGTCTGCGCGGAATGGGACGGAACCCGGCACGACATTGCTTGTTCCGAGGTCGAGGCCAAGCACGCAATGAAGTGCTTGTCTGAAATCGGACCCGGCCTGACAATGATATGCCAGGACGCCGAGACGCTTCCAAACACAGCACACATCCCAGAGCAAGTAGTCAAGGAAGCCCTCCAGGCTTTTCTGTACTACAGGCGAACAGGGAATCTGCCAGAAGGCTTCGGCGTGGCTGGTAGGATGACTTCCCTGGACTCCTAGTCTTTCCCGAGCGGGGAGACCAAGGTGAGTGGGCTCCCCGCTACTAACTCAACGGCGAATTTGTTACAAACGAGTACAGTAACCGGGTCAATCGAAAAACTTACCGAGAGAGACAAGATGCTCTTGTCCCCCTCAGAGAGCCGAGCCGTCCTCCCTGCTAGGCTCTCTGAAGGAGACGAAAGTTTCCTGCGCAAGTCCCCTTCGTGCTAGGCGTTGAATAGACGCTAAGCACGGCTGACGGGGCGCGGGTAGTTCATTTCCGAGGTAGCTGAATAGACGGGTGATAAGAGTGTACCGGCTCTTCATACGAAAGCATTCCTATTGGGTAAAAGTGGTGGGATTCCACTAAATGCTTGCGGTTGAGCTTGGCATTACTGTCACAGTGGTATTCTAGACACTGCTGCACCGTCTACAGGCACGTAAGAGTGAGCGAGAGCGTAGTAGTCAGTCGAATACTGGCGTGGACTCCGACGAGTTCCGGTACGAAGCAAGGCCGGTCTAGGCTTAGCGTCCTAGACGAAAGCGTATTCGCTACAAGGATAAGTGCGACAGTTGCTTATCTGTGTGACTATAAGACATCAATGGCTAAAGTAGGGACTTAGCTACCAAGCTGTACAGAGCCCCGAAATACCATCCATAAAGACTTTCCTGCTTGTGATTAGGGCATATTGAGTCCTCTTTACAGGGCATCGACGGCAAACCCGATGCGCCGATAACTCTTGTTATTGCCGCCCGCCGTGTTGATGCTCTGTAAAGAGGGCTTTACTTTTTGCCTTCTGTAATATAAGGAGAACAAGGTGGACGAAGACAAGGCAGGCGAAATGCTTACGATTCTTGCTCTTGGCTCTGCGGAAAGCGGATTCAAGGAACTGGTCGTGGCTTCTCTGGAAAGGTCGCGTGACGCCAAGGCTTCAAAGAAGCAGGGCTACATCAACCTCATCAACGACATGATTGCCGAGGCAGAGAAGGACATCAAGGAACTCGGAGCCGATGAGGTTCCTCATGCCGTGTCAAGCATCATAGTCCTAAAGGAACTGCTTAGGCAGGCTTCCTAACAACCCCAGAAAGAAGGGAGATGAATTGGAAATCCAGATTGGTGATGTGACGGTTACGAAGCGCGAAACCGTTCCAGCAGGACTGAGACACCTAGTTCCTACAGAGGTCTATTACGAGCCTCAGGGTCAGGAGTTGAATGTTCTTGCTGCGGCCTACAAGTACCACAAGCACGCCTTGCTGCAAGGGCCAACAGGTTGCGGTAAGAACGAAGTCATTCGTTACTTCTGCTACATGCTCAACATCCCGATGGTCCTCATCTCAATGGCGGAAGGAACTGGTATTGACCAGTTGATCGGGACCGTCATGCCGAAGGGCCTGCCCGGTGGCGGGTTTACGGTTGACTGGTGCGATGGCGCTCTGCCGACTGCCATTCGTGCCGGTGCTTGCTTCGTCATGGACGAAATCAATGCCGCCGATGAGCGGGTCATGATGCGTATCCATGACTTCTTCGCCAAGGGTGAAGAGTTGACGGTCTACGAAGACCCGACCCGAGCCGGTCACGCCATTTCCCCCTGGAGTGGTGGACAGCACAACGGCTTCTTCGGCGTGGCTACCATGAACCCGGCAGACAGCGGCCAGTATTCCGGTACTCGCCAACTTAACGAGGCCACGTTCGACCGGTTCCTCACTGTAGAGATGGACTATCTCGGAATGATCGACCCGAAGCGAGAAGCTGCGGTTATCTCTAGGTACGCCGGGATCAAGCTTGGCAAGGCAACCCGTATCGTGAAGGTGTTCAACTCCATCCGAGAACGGGCCAGGATGACCGAGGCTGATCTGGCTACCAATAAGGTCCAGCCGTTGTGGGTCACGGCGTCAACCCGGCGTGCTATCGACGTTGGTGTTCTGTCTAAGGAACTCCCGTTCATGCGAGCAGTGGAAATCGCCTTCACCAACAAGGTCAACCCGGATAACCGACCAGTTGTTCACAAGCTCTTCCTTGACGAATTCGCCACCGATGCTGCCCAGGCAGACCTGTAGAAAGGAGTTGTAATGGGCGTCAAGAACGCAGTCAAATACAAGTTCTCGCCCTCACAGCTTCTTGCTTATGGGCAAGCCTTCACGGATGACAACAACCTTGACATTCGTGAAGGTGCGAGAGCGCAGCACGCAAAGCACATCATCGCAGTCCCTTACGCCGACCCAGACGCAGCCTCACTTGTAAGTCAAGAGGGGTTGCGTCTTTTGAAGAGTACGGACATGGCCGTACCGCTAGCAGCGCAGCGAGTTGTTCTTGATGCCCTGGAGAACGGACGAGTACAGCGCCAGTCGTTCCTAGAGCATCCCGGCCTAAAGGCTCAGTTCCAAGATCGTGTCGATACCCAGGAAGAGTTTCTTCCCAACGAAGAGTGGTGGATTCAGGCTCTTATGGGTCTGGGATACGATGTCGCCGGGTATGACTTCGACAAGTCCAAGCTCGACCCGAAGGCCCAGAAGGTCATCCAGCGGTTCGAGCCGATCCGCAAGCAGGTTCAGAGGGCAGAGTCAACCAACGAAGTGTTCCAACTCGTTGACAAGGTTCTTGCCTTGTTCGATGAGTTCGAAGTTCCACCCGAGCAGGCCGGTCTTCCTGGTGGTGGGTCAGACAGCGGAGAGCAGTCAGACCAGCAGCAGGAACAGAACGGCGGTCAAGGGCAAGGGGAAGGCCAGGGTCAGAGCGGCCAGAGCGGCCAGAGTGGTAATCAGGGTGACGACGGTCAAGGTCAGCAAGGTAGCCAATCCCAGTCTCCTTCACAGCAGCAGAAGCAGTCTCCTGGTCAGTCACAGCAGCCTAACCGGACACCGCCCCCGGTGTCTAACCCACTGAAAGACCCGTACAAGAACCCGCAAGACCAGCTAGACAAGCTGGAAGACAAGACAAAGAATAAGCAGAAGCGAGACGAGCGTAAGGAAGCTGCATCTGGAAACGGTGCAATCTCTTCTGGCACTCGTCCGCAGCAGCCCACCAGTTCTGGCACTACCCAAGCCCCTACGATAATGCCTCCGCAAATGAAGGATATCGAGTCCATTGAGAAGATGGACCGTAAGGGCACGGTTAGCCTTGAAAACACTCCTGGCGGCGAGGGTATTACTCACGTTTCAGGGATGAGGATTAAGTTCGTAGACTGGAGAGAACCCCAGAGGGGATGGTCCGACCGGGGCGAGAAGACATACTACGCCCTACAGGCAGCAATCAACTACCTGTCACGAAGTATGCTTATTCTGCTTCAGTCGAAGGATCGAACCGGAATGAACTACGGCGAGAAGTCCGGTACGGTTGACACCCGGCGAGCGTATAAGCTTGGTGGAGCAGACTTCGGCATATTCCGTCAGCCGGTAGCAGAGAAGGATACCCGACCGGTTATCCTGATGACTACTGACATGAGCGGTTCGATGGGTAACATATCTCCTGGCGTCTTCGGCAACGACACTGCCGAAGAAGAGCGTCATCTCGAAGTGACAGCAAGCTACCACGCCATGCGGTCATCGATGGTAATCGCAGGAGCCCTTGCTAAACTTCGAATTCCGTTCGAACAGCATGGGTTCGAGTCAACTGGGACCTACTACAACGGCGGTAACATGATCTACGTGTTCAAGGGCTTCTCGGACTCGTGGGGGCTTCGTGTTTCCCGAGCGATGGGTAGGCTTTCCGGCGGTGACGGTGGTACACCGGCAGCCGAGGCTCTACTCGCAGGATGGGCAAGGCTTCTCTGCCGGAACGAGCCGCGCAAGATTCTCATCATGGTAACTGACGGCGGAATTGATAGCGATGTCAAGGATGTCGTCAAGAATATCGAGAAGGCGGGTGGAATTGTTATCGGGGTCTGTGTTGGACAATACGGTGACGAGTCTATGAAGATGTTCTCGTACAGCTTTACAGTCAAGACCGTATCTGAAATGCCTGGTAAGTTCTCGGCCCTGTTGAAGAAGCTACTGAATGACGGCGTTCTGTCGTCAAAGGGAAAGAGGTAATCATGCCTAATTTACAGAACGAGGCGTATAGTAAGGCAATCGTAGATATTTCCCGAGGCTACGTTTCCGCCGAGAACATAGCGGCTATAAACGACTACGTGAATACCCTGCGTAGGTTTGGTTCTGCCGTTATGCCGTGGCTACTCGGAGTCCCTGGCGGTGCCCGTCCAAATACCGACGCCGGGGTAATCCGTGCAGTTGCCGCCATGATGGACGACATGGACGACATCCTCGACAGCCTTGAACTTGCAAAACCTGATAACCGAGAAATTCAAAACGACCTGCGCAAGATAGCAGATGCTATTGAAAGAGGTGAGATGTGATAAGGGCTGGCAGGTGAACTACATCTTCGGTAAGACTGCTTGGCATCTAGTTGAAACATACGAGACCACGACCGTCCCTGAACGGACTTTCACAGGGACCGAGAGGCACGGCGCAAGATGGAATCTTCTTCCGGTTCCATATCACTACACGTATATCTACCCAGAACATCAGACAATCTCAGCCAAGACATTCTGTGGGCTCAGGTTCGGATCGTCTAACTTGAAGGGCGAGTCAAGGAAGCGCCACAGCATCAAGAACCAATTGGTAACGACTGGTCGTGTGCTGATTGATTTCATAGGCTTCACGGATAAGCGACAAGAGCCCATGTGCGCCAACTGCGACAAGGAGAGCGAACGACGGGAAGACCTAGTTGCGTCAGACCCAACCATCTGTCGTCCGGCTATTGATTACCACGCCAAACCGCCACTTCCCCATCGTGGATGCCTACTTAGGTAAGTAGAATCAATGTCTAAGAACAACTGGCCCAAGCAGCCAACACCGACCATCAACGTCAACAACGGCAAGCCTTTGAACGAGGACGAACAGATTCTCTGGCGCGAGTTCAACGAAGTCAATCACGAAATGAACGACATCGGAGACTCCAAGCAGGCAAAGGGACTCGCGGCTGAAATGGGTCGCCGGTATCAGTTGCTAGTCCGTGCTGGCCTGATGCCGCAGATCAAGAAGAAGTATCGCGGGCAGAATTGACATGAATGAGTTTCAGGGAGATAAGGACAACACGGCTCTTCTGAAGGAGGCTGTGTTTCTTCTGGCCCTCATCGAAGACAATGCCACCAGGGATAATACCATAGTCATTCCTTTGGAAGCATGGTATCGCTGGACTCGTGACTTCCGAGAAATGATGTACAAAGAAGCAGTAGCCCGTGGATTAGTGGAGGACGCAAGTGGAAGCAGCAAGCAAACTGTCTAGCATCGAAAGACTCACTAAGCAAGAACTTGCTCAGGTCTACTTTGATGCGTCTAATTCCAAAGACGACTCAATGGTCATGGTATCTGGGGAGGCCATCCTGCTTATTCAGGAGAGAGACCTTTTAGCAAAGCAACTCGACTCTGCCAGAGAGTCAGCCGACACAATCGACCACATCATTGACAGCATCGCACGCCAAAAGACCCGACTATACGAGATGCTGGTTGAGATGGGCGTGTCGAAAGATGCCTTGAAAATCGAGCTTGACAAAGCCCGAAAAGGTGACGAAGATGAGTGAACATCTTTTCGACCATGCCGACGATTGCGAATGCGGCGTCTGTACATGGGATCACTACCCGGAAGAGGTAAAAGAACTGGCCCTCTTGTTCGCCCACCGTAGAACAGGTGGGTCGGTTTACATGAACGGTAGTCATAACCCGACACCAACCGAAGTACGCGATGCCGGTAGGTTTTGTGATTACCTGCGTCGTAAGGTGGAAGACGAGACCCTTGCCGCACTAGTTGATAGGTGAACAATAGCTAAGGCACATAGTCTTAGCGTTCTAAGAAAAAGGAGAAACATGGACTTTACACTTGTAGCAAAACTGGTCACGTTCGTCTTGTTCGTGCTTGCCATCGTGGTGACGGGTTTCGTCATCTTCGATACAGAGACAGAAGGCGATGCCACCAGCAAGCCGACCTTTAGCGGTCGAGCAATGCTTGGTTCATTCATCGCCACTCTTCTTTTCGGGGCTCTGTTTTTCGTTACCCTTGGGCTGACCCAGGTTGATGCCGGTCACGTTGGTGTCGTTCAGAACTTCGGTAAGGTTCAGGATGCCACCCTTGATCCGGGTGTCCACTGGGTTACGCCACTCGTCACTTCCGTGTCGAGTGTTGACACTCGTGTTCAGCCGCACGCTATGAAGGAAATCGACGCTGCGTCCAAGGAACAGCAGACGGTCAAGATCACCGGAATGCTCAACTACCACGTCGATCCTCGCTTCGCTTCGTCTCTTGTCCAGAACGTCGGACTTGACTTTGCTAGCAAGGTTATTGACCCGGCGTTGAGCGACTTCGTGAAGACGGTTGTTCCTGAGTACGCAATCAACGACATCCTGAATAAGCGAGATGAACTTCGATCCCGAGCGATGACGGCTCTTGGCGATAACCTCGCCAAGTACCACATCATCATTGACGACATCTACATCAGCAACGTGGCTTTCTCTGACGACTACCAGAAGGCAATCGAATCCAAGCAGGTAGCCGCACAGCAGGTCCAGACAGAACAGCAGAACCTCTTGCAGAAGCAAATCCAGGCACAGCAGGCAGCCGCCGTTGCGCAGGGTATCGCTGATGCGAACGTCATCACTGCTCAGGGCCAGCAGAAGGCCAACCAAGCAATCTCTGCTTCGTTGACTCCTGACATGCTTCAGTATCTTCTGATTCAGAAGCTTGGTGACAAGATTCAGGTGATGTACCTGCCGACCGGGCAGAACTTCATTCTCAACCCTGCAACCGGCGGGCTTACGCCGACTACAGGAAAGTAGCCTAGACAAAGGTGGGCCGGGGAAACTCGGCCCACCTAACAAGCCGGGGTAAATATGGCTACGATAAGCACATTCTCGGGATTGTTCCCGACTGACAAGATCAAGGAGGAAAAGGTGCCACGAGCAAGAAAGCCTGCGGTAACAGCAGGAGAAGTTACAGAGACAAAGCGCAAGACGGTACGCTTGCCTAGCGTTACTGTAAACTCGTCTCGGCCAGACTTTTCTGGCAAGAAGTGCAAGGGCAACAAGGGTGTCGGCGTCATCATGGCTGACGATCCGACCCAGATTTACGTTACCGGATCGGGCTGGTATGGGTCTTGGAACATAGACGAAACAGACGCTCCAGCAATACTTGAACGTATGGCTAGCCAGCCAGTCAAGACGGCAAATGATGCCGTTCCGCAAACTGGTGACGAGTTCATCGTACAGTACATGAAATACGTGGACGAAATCCTGAATAAGTACAACTCCAAAGGTCTTCAGGGTCAGGGCTTCTTCAGTACCAATGACCGCTTTATTTACCTTGTTGACGAGGACATGAACTCGTACAAGGTGCCCACCTGGGAAGACTTCGAGGCACGGCGAGGCTCGCTGTGAGACTTCTCGTGACTGGCTCGATAGGAGGAATGCCCTCGTACTCTTCCCCAGATGGTGAGGTTGTCGTTCACATAGATGGCACTGAGAACTTTATTCATCGGCCGTACCGGTGCGCCGGGATAAACTGTGTCATACACAACCCGTCTATCCATAAGATGAATAACTGGCCTATGTATGTTGCTTCAGACGGTCGTGGACCGTTGACACTGCGGGGATGCCCACACAACTACTTCCACCCCGACCCTGACTCGGCAGAATACATGGTGAATGCGTTCGGAAGCGACAATGAAAAGATAAGAAAACACCCTTGCGATGGGTGTTGCAAGGAGACAGAATTGAAAGACTTCGTTGTCTTGCTAGGAATACCTCCTACCAACAGAACAATAAGGAAGCGTGGTTCGTCCCTTATCAGAATGGCATCAGTAAGAGCTTCTCTCTGGCGTGGCAATAGAGCCGGTCGGGCTTCGCTTAAGCTTTCCACGTCTTCATGGGATCGTGTACTGTGCGTGTCTGTTGACGAGCTTAGGGAAGGCCCTACCGGACGTAGACTCGCGCTGGAAGACGATCTTTCCGTATGAAGTCCCTAGAGCAAAGAGTTTCGCCTGAACACGCGAAAACAGTTCGAGAAATACAGGCCACTCTTCCTCACGGAAGATCGAAAGAGTTCTTCGAGGGTATGCTCAAAGGATACAAACTAGCAGTCATGCTGTCGTGGGGACAGGAGTTGTCTGAGCTTCTTGTGGTTGACCCATACGCTAGCCAGGTATTCCTTACGACACTTGCAATCGAGGAAGAGATGAACAATGTCCCTGTTCAATTTACTGACTGAAGTAATAGGAGTTTTTGTTTTCGGCTGGTTGTTCGTTTTGATCTTCAAGCCGATAGTGAAGCTTCTGATCCAAGTAACTATCGTTATAGTGGATGGGATTGGAGACATAGAAAGGAACTCCTGAAGAATGTTCGCAATCCTTGACGACCAACACAATGTAGTCCCGGTTGATCTTCTAACTTGGTCTAAGTGGTTCGAAACTGCGGACGACGCACGCCGAGTTGGCTTGGATGAAGTCACCATCAAGAGAACCTGGCGACAAAGACTTCGCAGGCTACCGGCCACGAAGGTAAGGGTGTCCACCGTTTTTCTTGGTATCGACTACAACTTCACAGGACTTTCTCCGTTGTGGTTCGAGACAATGGTCTTTGCCGACTACTCTGGAAACGACCTGTTCTGTAGAAGGTACTCGACATGGGAAGAAGCAGAAATAGGACATGCAAGAACAGTTATGGCCGTTCGTAGCGGAGGTAACCTAGATGAGCTACCTGGAGCAATTCATTAACCAGCAGAACAGCGAGGCCACGAAGACTACGTATCGTCGTGGTCTCGTTTCGTTTCTGGAAACCCTAGAGACAGAAGACCTTCCAGATAGACCTAGCGTTGAAGATGTCATCGCCTGGAAGGAATGGATGGCTACTCTTTCTGGATGGTCAGACAAGACTCAGGCTACCTACTGGGCTGCCGTGAGAAGCTATTACGATTGGCTTACCAGGCAGGGAATTATTACGCTCAACCCGTTTCTAGCTGTGAAGTCCCCACGTACGCTAACTAACAAGACACCTAACGTACCCTCAGAAGCGGCCTTTACGGCGCTAATGCGTGAAGCTGACAAGTGCCCCACTATGGACGCAGCTATCGTCTACGCCCTTGCTAGCGGCCTCAGGGAGAGCGAGGTAATCGACTTGCAGGTAGAAGACGTAATCAACAACGGGAACACTGTTATACTGCGAGTTGTGGGCAAGGGCTACAAGCAGCGCATGGTTCCATTGGGCGAGAAGGCTTCGTCGCGAATCTTCCGCTGGATCGGGCAGATGAAGTACAGCGATTCTGGGTTCGTGTTTATGAAGGACGGAAGGAAGTTGTCGCGTCGGCAAATCCAGTGCGTAGTGTCAAGGATTTGCGTTAAGATCGGGGTAACTGGAGTCTCACCGCACTCCCTGCGACATCACTTCGCAACTCGGATGGTTAGGGCTGGCGTGGATGTCTTCACGCTTCAGAAGCTACTTGGACATTCTTCGGTGAGTACGACCCAGATTTACGTCAACATGAACACTGATGACCTAGTAGCCGCAGTTGCAAAGGATACGATGTGATGCTTAGGGTACTGAATGTTATCTACACGTACGGCATGAGCGATCAAGATATGGATGAAGAGCTAACTAACGTTCTTGACAACGTGATGGCAATCAACCCAAGCACTAAATCTATCAATGCTGATGGAGACGTTCCGTACTATAGGGTTGACTCATACAGTCCTGACTCAGACCGTGGAGCCTGGGCGTCTGTGTTCGACATGGACGGTTGGTTCAAACACATGACGTTTAGAACTGAGGAAGGTAGGCGTCTTTATGTTTAAGGTCTTGACGATATTCAATCACACGGACAAGAGAAACAGCCTGACCATATCTGACGACAGGGTGGCAGAAGCATTGCTTGGCCTGAAGTCAGCCCCGTCAAGCCCCCGCAACAAGGCGTTTGAACTCCCGTACTGGCAATTTTCAAGTTCGTTCGCATTCGGGTATGAAGACCACTTCTTGTTCGTTGTCAGGAGAGACCTCTAGATGTACCTACTTCATTCTAATAGAAGTCTTTCAGATTACGACATTAGCCATGCAATCAGAAGGGCAAAGTTAACCAGTGGATTAAAGTTAACCCGTGGATTCGGGCTAGGATTCCACGGGGTATTGGTAACCATAGATTATGGTCAGATTGTTGGCGTGCATCCAAACTGGAAATACTGGGTTGTAAGGAGGGCTGAGAGTGGAGGGTCTTAGAAGGGTAACCGTGTTATGGCAATCCGGCCCGTCACACGATCCAGTTTACAATGCACAGCTTCTTAGCAAGATTGGGATTATACGGCGTGGAGAACCGCACAGTTATCAGTTAGTAGGAAGCACAACCATTGGCTACCATGCTGTCAGGCTTGGATCAAGCAAGTCTTGCCGTTCGTACGCTTTCCCTTTTGCTGACTGGATCAACTACAACCTGGCGGTAAGCGGAATAGGGGCACGAGTATGAAGAAGTTTCAGGTGGCCTGGAAGAACGGACACGAGATGACAATGGACGAAGTAACCCTTGCTGTTAAGGCGAATTCGGTCATCAGAAGGTTCAATGGGTACAACGAAATCGGGGACGGATTGTATGTGTTCAGGATTCAGGCGTTCGTAGAGTTCTTGATGAAAATGTCGAAAGTGTTCTCGATGGCTGAGATGGTGGACGCTTTTGAAAGGATACCGGAATGAAGATGTTGTTGTTGAAGTTCAGGGGGGTAGAACAACCAGACGTTAAAGAAATCCTCGAAAGATTCGCTGCTGATTCCCGTGTCCAGGGTCAGTACATCACCACTGACACTGCGTATGAGTATATGTTCCCAAGCGTACCAGGGTTCATTGACTATTTCGCTAAGTTCAACGGTCTTGCCGGAGTGGACAAGGAGAACCTCCTAAGAGATGCCACCGAGTCGGCTATCGAACATTCCCTCTTTGTCTAGAAGCTCTTGCAAGCGATCTTGTGTAATTACACACATCGCTGGTAAGGGCTTACCGACAACAGGGTACTTTGCTGCATCCGAGAACTTCAGGTAGAGTATCGGGTCTTTCCCCCAGTCTATAGCTCTATCGGCTATCTTTTGCCAGTAGCGAGCAATCTTAGCTGGAGCCTTCTCGTTCTTAACTTCACCAAGGAACGAGCGACTAAGTACGTCAGCCTGGAGATGAGTCAGGTCTCCGATGCGTCCGGTAGACGTAGTGAGCCCTGAGAGACGGGCATCCTTGCCGTCATGCTCTGTGAGCCATCTTGCGAATTCTCGCTCCACGTTCTTCCACCTTCTAGTAAGAGACTTGCGGGCACGCGCCACTTCAGTCCGTTCGGACGATGTGGCCTGAGGACCACGGGGCTTCTTGGGTAGAACCTCACGCCCGAGACAATCGCTGACAAGGCTGCTCTCCTTACTCATTCGAACTCCAGGGTCTTGATTACGCCAGGTATCCCGTTCTTCTTCAAACCTTGGCTGTTATAGCACATATGACAGATAAACTTGTCGTAAACCTCGTTCGGCGCAACCCATACCTTAATTGATATAAGCTGTTCGCATTGTAGCTTACCACATTGTCCGCACTGATAAAAGAGAGAGTTACGAGCCTCTACTGTCATAAATTAAACCCCTAGTTCTCACACCTACGTAAGTTGACATTTTGTCTATAGTATGTTATTATTATAGAAGTATCCGGGCGTACTATACCAAGCCTTGAACCAGACTTCAGCAGTCTGAGTTGCGTCGTTGAACTTGACCCCGTGTAGGTCAACCCTGAATACGTCAGCCTGAACGTAAGCTGTCATTCTGTCAGCCACAGCCTTCAGGGCTGTATCCATGAATGTTCTCTTGCTTTCAGGAGATACCATTATCTCTTCATAGACACGTCTGTCCATGAACGGAGACTTCAGGTAAATCTTGTCTTCTAGAACCCTATGCCCCTGGCTTGGATCAGCCAGAGACATTTCGATTCTTAGCTTGTTAGGCGTTCTCTTGTTTGCCATAAAATTTTCCGTCAAAGACAAAGCGTCCGTCAACGACTGCAATTTGCTGGATGTGGAAGCGGCCTGTTGGGAGAACCCATCCAACACTGAAACCATGCTGCCAGTTTGGGTGGTCAACATAGTCAAGGTCGGTACGGCAGAGGCATCCGTTCTCGTATGCAACGTATTCACCACTTCTGTCTGTTTTATACACTGAGCCAAGTCTATGTGTATGGTTATGCATAACAGACATACCATAATCATCCAGCATGGCCTTGGCGGTATAGCCAGAGTGCTTTCGAACTAGGTTTCCGTGGGTCAACTGAAGATCACCGACAGTGATGTTACCACGGACATACGAGATGCCGTAGCGGTTCATGTCGAACAAGGCTTCCATTTCCATTGATGGAACACCAGCAAGTTCTGGGGCTTGACGCCACAGGTACTTCTGAAGCCGTTCCTCGTGGTTGCCCTCGATCCAGTCGATCTTGCACTTCTGCCCCGCAGCCCTGCGAATCTCAGCCAGGATAACTGTCTTAGTGAAGTCTATCTCTTTGGCTAGCATGACGCGACGGGTTGGGTCTTTCGAGAACCTGGAGATGTCGTAGAAGTCGGCAATGTCGCCCATCAGATGAATAGCGTCGGGCTTGAAGTCCCGCACAAAGTCTAGGACAGATGCCCACACACGCTGGTCTACGAAGACACCGTGCGTGTCGCCAATCATTACGTGCTTCTCTGCGCCATCAGGAACAATAGGTCTACTGGTAGCGTAGTTCCACGTCTCCGGGTGATAAGTCCCGTCTACGGTCACCACAGACTGCTGTGGGGTCTTCTCGACTACCGCTTTACGCTGACGGTAGGCAGTAGGGCTAATCCAGGGGTACTTGGTTAGGAATGTCGGCTTGTCTAGGATAGTAAGGTCGGCTAGTTCATCGCCAGACCAAATATGAGAAACATTCAACGTTTTACTCTCTTTCGAGGTAGACGGCTGCGCTGTGAAGTATCTTACTACTATCAGCTACCATCCCAAGAACTGAGTTACAACGGGGGCATAGGATGCCACGCACCCTTCCCGTCTCGTGATCGTGGTCAACACTTAGTCTTCGACGCCCAGGCGGTCTTGTGCATATAGCGCAAAGTCCTCCCTGAGATGACAAGATAGCATCGTACTCTTCCGCAGTGATGCCATATTTGTCTCTCAACATCCTGTCGTGACTTGATATTCCAGAATACTTAACTGGTTGAGTATTCTGAGACGGCCTAGGGCTAAACTCACGCTTGCGAGCAAGTCTTACGTTTCTATCCCAGGCAAGCAGTTCGGCTTTGTCTTGTCTTGTCATTCAGCCACCCTATCGGAATCAATTTGAATTCCGGTTTCCTGTGAAACCCTTCTAGCATCCCCACTACACAAGTAACTAAACGGAATCTCTCTCTTCCCGATGAGTTCTGCTCTTCTAGGAACTAATATGCCGTGTTCTCTACAGTCCGCCTCTAGCCCCTTTTCTGACTTCTGCTCTTTCAGTTTGTTCATTATGAAAATAAGGGCCGGGTCGGTCAGCTTATGACGCCTAGGAGTTCTGTTCACGAGCAAACCTTTCAATTAGTACGCGAACCCTGCCCATCTTTGGACTAGAGAATGATGGTCTGTTTTTAGTCTCGTCGGCCCAGTCGTTCAACATCTTTCGATCCTGAGGCGATAGGGTCTTTAGCCAATCTTCTAGAACTAAAAGATCAAGATGCAAGGAACTTCCAACAGACGTTGGGTATGCCATGATCCTGTATTCTTCGTCATAGCAATACGATCTTGCTTCGAGTGCGGCTCGTATGTAGGGCCGCTCAGAAATTAGGAACCGAATATAACTCGGATCGCCTGATAGGCTTTCTACAAGAGAGTCAACACTCATTACTTCAACTTCGCTTTCTTGTTAGACTCTTGGCCTGTGACCTGAATTACTTCAGTACACTTAGGGCACTTGATGCCTTGCTTGCGCCCGCCCAAACTGACCTTCTGGCAGTCGAACGGGCTTATTGTTGTCTGGCAATTCGGGCACTTCATCCACGTAAATCCTAGTCTTGTCAAGGGCTTGCAGCATTTTAGCTGCCGGACCCTTTGGCGGGCGATTATCTATTGCTACACCTAGCTCTATACTGTCAAGAACTATGCCCATACATGCCCCTGCGTGCTTCAGGTGATGGATGCCTGAGTCGGTGGCGTTATCCTCTCCATCCATGAATGCGTATATGTGTCGAAGAGAAGCCTCTAGATACGTCATTATCTCTACAGCGTTCTCTCGCCAGTTGAACGGGCCGTACTTCGCTGCCCCGTCAGCCATAGCCTCAGAGACACCGATTATCAGAGCCGGGGGAACGAGGGCAAGCGGGGCCTTCTTTGCGCCTACCAAATCCTTTGGGTTAGTCGCCACTTTCTTCCCTCGTCGCTATAATCTGAAACTCAGGAAAGGCTACGCCTTCTGGGACATCTTCGAACTCACTTGATTCCCAGTAGATTCTCATCTGTTGTCGCCAGTCACGGCGACCATCTAGTGAGTAAGTATAATCCAGAACCTTGACAATCCTAGTATCCAAAGGCAGATTACTACTGATAACGTAGTCACCTACCACAAGCCTACTGTTGTTATGGGCCACAAAACGGGACTTGAATATGGATTCTAGTAGTCTGTATGAGATATCAGTGTAGGCTATTCTAGACATGCCACACCTTCCATAACCTTGTCCCAACCATCAGTAGAGTTGTAGTTTACTGCTCTGTCATCTATGTAGGCTATTGCAGGAACCTTCTCTGCTGTAATATCGTCAAATGGAATGCCAAACTTCTTGCAGACTGACGCGATGTGGTTGTAGTGGTCAACTGCATCTTCACCGTTTTGGCCTAGCCACTTAGGGCTTAGGCGAGACGTGAGAATGACAATCGTGAATCCACCCTGTTCCTTTAGCCATCTTATCGCCTCTACCGTTCCGTGGTTAACGGTGTCAACCTCAGGGAACAACGGACCCCACGGAACTATCACGCCATCGAAGTCAACACATACTACCTTTGCGGCCTGTGGTGCATGGCCGTTAGCCATGCCGTAATCGTGTACTTCCTGCTTCATTACGCTAACTTCTTCCCGTTGTCGTCTACCCAGTATCCTTGACGATGGACTCGCTTCACCTTGCTTAGTTCAACCTTTTCAAGCGACTTCCCGACTAAGTATCCAACGAATCCTTTGTCAATCAGGAAAACCTGAGTAACATTGCCTTCTGGTAGAAGAATCCAATCACCCGGCGTAAGGTCGGCAAGCATCAGTACGCCGTTCGCCTCAACCGTTGCTGGCATCTAGTGCCTCCAGGTCTTTGGGGTCGTTTGCTTCAAGAACGATTATCTTGAAGGCCCTATTTTGCCAGTGGGCTTCTGTGTTCCTGATAGTAATCTCTGCGTTTCCAGTATCAGTTAGCCTATCAATTCTGCCTTCCGTGTGACTAGGGAATACTACAGTGAACTCTGTCTTTATCACGGACATCTTACGCCTCGTCGCCGTATTGGCTACCAAAGTTGCGCAGTGCGTTCAGATTGGAATACTGGATCATCTGTTCTGTGCCGGGCATGAAGATTTCGTACATAGACCACCGACGAGGCTTGGTGTCCATCGGGGTAACAAAAGCCTTCTCGCAGTCTTCGCAGATTACCAAAAGGCTCATGTCTAGCCAGTTTTCTTCAGTTGAAACCATGCCTTTGTGGCAAACCTCACAAGCCACGTCGTATAGCTTCGGCATTTTATTCCTCTAGATAAGATATCGCAGACCTAAGGTAATCAGTGTTGTCCTTGAACGACCCAAGGGCGTTATTGCATCGAGTGCATAGAAGTCCTCGTACTCTCCCGGTCTGGTGGTCGTGGTCTACTGCTAGGCTCCGGGCCTCATATGGCCTCTCTGGATGACAGGCCGGAACGCTACCCGCCATTTCTGCCGAGGAACTTTATGGCGTTCACGGCCTCCCAGACTGATTCTCTAGTGGCCTTTAGCTTGGCCCACTTTTCATGTGCCTTCACTTCAGCCATCCTAAGACTATGAACGGCGACATCGGCCTTCGCCTTAGCCACCATGTCCGAAATCTTTTCTTCCTTGGCCTTCGCGAACTCTTCAGCCCAAGCCAGTTTCGTTACCATCTCGGCCGTCTCGGATTCCCCTTGTGCGTGAGCAACAAGGTTCCCGAGAATCTGGTAAGCCACGATGTAGTCGTCTAGGTTCTGGGTTGTCGGACTTCCTGACCCTAGCATCTCTAGGACTTTGCCTAGAATTCGTGCTTCTTGCTCAGTCATTCCTCTTCTTCCCGGCTATCGTATTCAACTCGATTAGCATCCTATCGAGTATTCGTCTGTCGTCGTTACGCTTTGTATCGTCAACCCCGATGCGACGTACGACCTTCCACTCACCGTCAATCTTCTCTACTACTGCTAGAGCCCTCTCGCGCAACGTGATCCTCCATTGAGTCTTGGCGCATCAAAACCGGCGCAACTAGAACAACCGTCAGATTCGCACTTAGGTGGAATGTCGTATGTCTTTAGGTAGCAGTTCATCGGGGAACGGCAAGCTTTCGCTATACCATCCCACCATTCACATTCCGTCCAATCGTGCTTATTTCGAGAAGCATCGTTTTGTGGGGGGTTGTATATTTTACCTCTAGGCATTAGTGATCCTTTTGCTTACTTCTGCGGCCCGAGTTTGGATCGGCCGCTATCGCGTCTTCCGGTGTCATCTGACGAATGCTTCCGGTCGGAAGATCGAAGTGACACGCAATCTTGCCCATCTCGTCATGCCGGTTCTTTACGACGTGAATCCAAAGAACATCAGGTGCATTGGTCTTGTCGCGATCCAACATGATAGCCACGTCAGCGGCGTGAGCAATAGAACCAGCACCCTTAAAAGCAAAGTAGTTACCTACTCCACTTTCACTCTGCATCATTGCCTGAGCGTTCGAAACTTGGGACAACGCAAGGACCGTGCAGTCTAGTTCCTTTGCGTAAGCCTGCAAGGTCAAGGCATTCTTGTTCATTTCCTTGACTTCATCACCAGACTCGTTTAGGTTCTGAATGAAGTCAACCACCAACAAATCCAAGCCGCCAAGTTGTTCTTTAGTAAGCTTAGCCATGCGATAGATGCGCTGAAGGTTGTACAGATCGTCATACACCCGAAGCTTTTGGGCCTTCCAGAAGTCAACTGCGTTTCTGTAGGCCACGCCTTGCTCTAGAGTCATCCCGCCACGTCTTAGAACTCTCTGCGGAACTCCAGACGAAAGACTTACTAGCCGAAGTAGATACTGTTCCTGTGTCATCTCTGTTGACGCGACCATAGCCACGCCACCAGCTTTGATGACATCCTCTACGGCGTTCACAGCCAATGCCGACTTACCTGTTGACGTAAATCCACCAGCAACCCACAACTGACCTGGCATGTATCCCATAGCGAAGTTGTTGAGTGACGGCCATCGTGTCGGGATTGCCTTTAGCTGAACGTTTTCCATACGAGCAATGATGCTAGATGGATCAGGGGCCTTACGGTTAAGCATGGCCCGAGTCTTCGCCTTGGCGAATATCTTCTCTGCCCTGTCGATAGCATCGTCAACATCGGAGCCGTCTTCGTAGCCAATGGCAGCAATTCCGCCTGCTGCGCCGATCATTCTTCGAAGAACCGCCTTACGCTCAACGATCCTACCGTACTGTGCAACGTGAACCGCTGTTGGCGTATCGTTGCCGAGAGTAGACAGATATCCAGAACCACCTATCGAGGCAAGTTCCCCGTCTGTTTCTAGTTTCTCGGAAACAGTAACAACGTCGATTGGCTCTTTGGCATCAGCCAACTTACACATCGCGTTATAGATACGACCATGAGATTGTCTGTAGAAGTCTTCCGGTTTCAGAAACGTTATGACTTCCGTTATTGCATCCTGGTCTATCAGTATAGACCCCAGGACTGCTTGTTCCGCTTCTATATTCTGAGGCGGTAGCCTGTCTATGATGTCGAAATCTCCTTCCTGTCAATCATTCTTCTCCTTGTTCTTGCTTCCGGGTGGACGGCCACGCCGCTTCTCTATCGCACCCAGTTGAGCCCCAAGTTCCCGAAGATGCGCTGTCTGTTTCTGCATCATCTCAGGTGTTACTTTGCTTGGCTCGCGTACAACACTACTATCGTCCACAGGAAGACTAATACTATTTTCAGATTTCGTCTCATCGCTTGCAATAGAAGTATAAAAGCCCACAACATTGTCCCATGCCTGCGAGGACGCCGGGTCGATGTCTTCCTTGGTGGTCTCAGGCGGTAGGCCATTCTCGCGTCTCCACACTGCTTCGTTTTCCTTTGTTCGAAGCGACTCACACTTCTGCGCTACCGGGCAATACTGGCACTCCCACTTGTCTTCTTCTGGAACCATTACATATGGCATAGGAATTCCAGTATCGAAGCTGGCCTTCAACTTCATAAGCCGGTCATCTAGGAAATCTTCTATGCGCTTATCTGACCAATGCTGGTTGATGGGATACCGCCCGCCACGAGTGGCTTGTGTTCCATCTTTCAATCGGCAACGCTTCATGCCTTGCATCGAGAAGTACCAGACCTCCATGATGACATTCTTTGGGTCAAGCCCGAGAAGCCAGCGATAGAGGTTTATCTGAGCGATGTGAGAAGAGTACGGCGTGTCGTACTTTGGAAGATTGTCAGTGGTCTTCCAATCCTGTATGATTGTCTTGTGTGTGTCCGGGTCTTCGAACATCAACATTGAGTCGAATGTTCCCTGGAGTTCTACTCCGCGATGCTTCCGTGAGTGACGTTCCTCGATCCTAGCGTTAGGATTAGGGCTTGACTCCAGCAAAGCATGGAACAAGGTTCCACGGAACATAGGGTACAGTTTATCTGGAGACTCGTAGTAGTCTATACGTTGTTTTAGAAAAGCAGCACGTAGACAATGCAGAACAGAAGTAACTGAGATGTAGTCACGCTTCTGATTCTGGTCAACCATACCCTTTAGGACTGGATATGGATATGGAAACGCATCGGAGTTACCCGTCGCAGCTTCCTCTAGTGCATAATCGAATGAGCAGTGTCCTTTACCTTCCTGAAGGTCGCTTGACCCATCTGCGGAAACGAAGCCAATTACGGGCATTTTGAATCCTCGAACGATGACTTTGACTGTCGGGGTGAATACTACGCCCCGACATGTCCAAAACCTGACGTTTCAACACCCAAAACCGCTGTGATTTTCACCAAAAAACACATCAAGATTGTGTTCAAAACATGCCCAAAACGGCCATTCGGCGGTTATAATGACAACCTAGTTATCCCGGCAAACCGGGTCGCTTAGATGATAGTAGTAAATTGTTACTACTCGGTCAACCAAGTAAACAAGGAGAACCTAGTGCCAGAGTATTCTGTTCCAGAACCGTCAGAGAGTGGACCCGAACGTAGGCCGCTTGTGGGTGGCGAGGATTACAAGGTCCGTCTTCTGTCTCTGGAAGTAAAGCTAAAGGCAAGCGCGTTTGATCCAGTTGCTAAGAACTGGTGGGTCCTAAAGATGGCAGCAATCTCGTTTGCTGATGGGGCTCCGTTGGAAGATATAGACGGTAATCCAGTAACCGACGAACGTTGGCTGTGGTGCGACGTAGAACCGACACGCCTAGGGTTCCAGCAAAACGGAACGGCAAGTAAGACTCGTCAGTTCCTTCTTGCAGCAAATGGAATCTCGGACATGGCGGCAACACTACCTGGCGGAAACACTGATGACCTTATCAATCGGGAATTCGTAGTCACGGTCGCAGTAACGCCAAAGCAGAAGAATAAGGTAACCGCCTTCAAGTCCCTATCGAGACGTAGGGGTCAGGCCCAGGTTGCTACTGACACTCCATCAGGAAACGACGAATACACTGCAAGGGTAGCTCGTCTTATGAATGGAGAAGCAGACGAAGCCGACAAGAAGTCCGTAGAGGACTTCTTGAACGGTGACGCCTAAAATACCGCGCAAAATAGGCCGTTTGTCGTATTGACAAGCGGCCATTTTGCTTGTAATGTCTGTCAATCACGGCGTCTGTTGATGACGCCATTAGCCTAGGAGGCATTATATGCCAGTCGTTCCTTTGGTCAGGTCTCGTGCGGAAAGCAAGGAATTCCTTCAGGAAGAAGGTAACTTGCATATCGAGACGGCAACAGCCAGGGTTGGCTCCGATACGGAAGTAAGGGTCAACGTTAGTTACGGCAACACAGGTATAAAGTTCTACGGGGAAGGTTTCGCCCGTTGCCGACAGGGTGACCACTACGATCAGCAGATTGGTTTCGACATTGCTTACTCCCGTGCAATGCAGTCAGCTTTTGCAAACGCAGAAGATGAGTCAATAGAACGCAGCATTAGTGAGAAGCAGTACAACAAGAGC
>Ga0302297_1000067_pt1 | contig 26969 bp, 17 predicted proteins | sample III_Fen_N3_2_FD_202094 | JGI IMG/M metagenome (GOLD analysis project Ga0302297, IMG submission 202094) | Peat permafrost microbial communities from Stordalen Mire near Abisko, Sweden - III_Fen_N3_2 | ecosystem: Environmental > Terrestrial > Soil > Wetlands > Permafrost | place: Sweden: Abisko...
TTCCCAGAAAGGGGCTACCTTCCTGTTCGCCTCGCCCTTTGAAACTTTTCGCTTACTGGCAGGTTGGAGGTATGGCGTATGGGCGTGGGGGTTTCACCCCACGCCCGCCCAAAGGAGGGACTTCCCTTTGGAAACCCATGCCTATTTATTGGCTTACTGGTGGGCTTCGATGTACATGGCAATGTCCCCAACCGTCTTCAGGTTTAGGATGACTTCGTCCTCAACCTCGATGCCGAAACGGTTTTCCAGTTCCAAAATCAGCACCATCACATTTGCGCTATCCGCTTTCAGATCCTCCACCAAACGGCTTTCGGTGGTGATCTTCGCGGCATCCACCTGAAGCTGGGAAGCGATCAACTCGCGTACCTGTTCAAATACCATAGGGGATTCCTCCTTTTATAATTGCAGATTTATAGTCTGTTACTCGGCGGCGGATTCAGCACCCTCCGCTGAGACAAGACGCTCTTCAATTTTGCCGACCACATCGGCTTTTACCATGTTCACAGCCTGTTTGATTGCACAGGCTATCGCATGCGCGTTGCTGGAGCCATGCGCTTTTACCACGTTGCCGCACACGCCCAACAGCGGCGCGCCGCCCACTTCGGTGTAATCCATGGTCTTTTTCACACGCTTGAACGCCGGTTTCGCCAGAATGCCGCCAAGCTTGCCACGGAAATCGGCCGTGATTTCCTTCTTGATAATACCCATCAGGGTTCCGGCGACGCCTTCCATAAATTTTAGGATGACGTTTCCCACAAACCCGTCGCAGACAATCACGTCCGCCACATCGCCTGTGATGTCACGCGCTTCTACGTTGCCCACGAAGTTCAGCCCGCTGTGCTCCAGCAGTTCATACGTCGCCTTGGTGAGCGCGCAGCCCTTTTCGCTTTCCGCACCGTTGTTCACCAGACCGATGCGGGGGTTTGCAATGCCGCGCATGCCCTGCATGTAGGCATTGCCCATCAACGCGAACTGTGCCAGATATTCCGGACGGCAATCCACGTTTGCGCCGCAGTCAATCAGCAGGAAAAAATCCTTGCCATTGGGCAGAAGCGGAGCCAGTGCAGGGCGGTCAATGCCCTTGATGCGCCCGAGCCGGAACATGCCGCCGGAGAGCACCGCGCCTGTGGAACCGGCGGATACAAACGCATCCACCGCGCCATCACGGAGCTTGAGCATCCCATCCACAATGGCGCTGCCTTTCTTCTTACGCACAGCCATTACAGGGGATTCATCATTGGTGATCACCTCGGGGCAGTCGGTCACGGTCAGGCGTTCGCGAAGCTTTGGCGCATCCGCGAACACACGGTTTACTTCGTCGGTTACCGCTGCCACGGGGCCAGCCAGTTCCAGCGTGAGTTCGGGGTAGTTGCCCAGCGCTTCCTTCGCGCCTTCCACGGTTGCCTGCGGGGCGTGATCGCCACCCATTGCATCCAGATAAATTTTCATGCGTTCCCTCCGCTACTATTCAAGTTTGATGCCGTAAATGTAGCTGGTATCGCTGCCGGTGGTAGCAATGACAAGCACGTTGCGGTATACGGCAGGCGAGGATTCGACACTGCCATCCAGTTGCATGGAGGTCTTCTCAGTGCCGGTTTGAGCGTCAATCAGGTGGAGTTTGCCGTTGCCTTCGGCTTGTGCAATCCACGCATCGCCAGCGTCGTTATACACGGCTACAGGGCTGGAAAGCGTGGGGCTGGAAAGCGGGAACGACCACTTCACGGCTCCGGTGGCCTTATCCAGCGCATAAACCGTTGCGGATTTTGTGCCGCTGGTTACCGTAAAGAATACCAGGTTGCTGATCTTCTTCTGGCCTACTACGGGGCTGGCTTCGCAACCAACCTGCGCTTCGGTGGTGTACACAAGATCGGGCACGGTAAACGCCCACGCCTGTTTACCGGTAAGCGCGTCCAGCCTGCGGATGGTGCAAACACCGCTGCGACCCTGGTTGAGGATCGTGTTGCCGGTGTACAGCGCTACAGTGGTTTCGTTTTCCATATCCAATGCGATGGTCGCATCGACGTTATCGCCTGTATCCACCGTCCATACAGGCGCGAGTGTGTTCACATCCACGCACTGCACATAGCCGGACTGGTCACCGAAGTACGCGTAGGAGCCATACATGGCGACGGCACCGTCAATGTTGGTATTCTTGGCTTTCTGCTTGCCAGCCAGCCAGGAGTATTTCTGGATGACCGGTGAAATTTTGAGCGAACCCAAAATGTGGTCGAAATTATCCCCCGGTTCAACGGTGTAAAGCAGGCCGTTTTCGCCGCCGACGATCATGGTGCCGGTGTTTTTATCAAACAGAGGCGCGCTGTTAAAGCCGCTGTAGTTGCTTTGCATCTGTTTATCCTTGCCCTTGATCAACGTCAGCTCCTTGTTGGTCAGAAGGTTGAACAGGTGCAAACCGTTATCGACGGTCTTTTTGGCAAGCACGCCGATGTGCTGACCCACCGCCAGCATTGGCGAAGCGTTGGTCTGCAACGACACGACACCGTTGGAAGGCCAATCCACGGTGATGGCTTCACGGGTGGCTTCACCGGTCACAAGGTCCAGGAAATAAAGCTTGCCGTTTTGTGCGCCGACGATGACTTCTTTAAGCGCCTGCTTGGTTTTGGCGGCGTCGTTCAAAGCCAGCATTGCGCGAAGCTGTGTCGGCCATTTCACGATAATCGGCTGACCCGGCCACGCAACGCCTGTGAGTGCGCCGCTCTTGGCCTTGATGCTTCCCTCTACGGCCACTTTCCATATCTCGGTCAGTTTATTGGATTCGATCTGCGCGGTGCCGAAAGCTGAGTTCTGGCGGAACGGATCGCCACGGAACGTGAGGATACCGCTCTCATCCCACACCGCATACTTATACGGCTCGTTGATGACAATCTTCTTTTCACGTTCAAAGCTATCCTTGAGCTTGGTATCAATGTACACCTTGCTGGTCAGCTTGAAAACGCTGGGGGCGGCAGCTGCGTCTGCTGTAACGGTGAGTATCGGCAGCGGCGTAGGCGCAGGGGTTGCTTCCGGCACGGGGGTAGCGGTTCCGGCGACGGCGATTTGATCGGATACCGTCTGTTCCGGCGCAAGGCTATCCGTGGGGGCAAGCGCCCCGCTCGCATCAGCCGAGAGATTGGCATCGGCGGAGAGATCGGCATCCGGCGTATCGGCGCCAACGGTAGTGTTTCCATCGCCAAGGGAACTGGAATCGGCATTTGCGTCGGGGGCAGGCGTTTCACTCACGGAGGGCGATGCATCCGCGGATGTCAGTTCCACGTCCACACTATAGTCGGACTGGGTGAAGGTCGCGTCCGTATCGGTTTCGTAGGCGGCGAAAAAGCTGCCGGAGTAAGCATCCGTCACCTGTCCGGTCAGACTCCAGGTACGGGAGTCATCACTTTCCGTGACCTGATTCCCCGCGTCATTCAGGTAGGCTTCGGCGACGACATCCCCATAATCGTTGACCACTTGCACGGCGCTTACATCCAGACTGGTTACCATGGTAAAGTCGATGGTCGCGGGCGCGGTGCCTGCCTGCGTATCGGCCTTGAAATCCTGTACGGGCGGTTCGGCCACCGCCGGCGGTGCGATGCTCACCGGCTGTTCAAGGGTCATACCCTCGGCCCACGTTCCGTCCTTCTTTTTGGTTTGTGCGGTAAACACGCCGCTGTATGCACTTTCAAACGTGTAGCGCAGCGTCCAGATGTTGTATTTGCTGTTCTTGGTCACTTCACCGTCGAGCATATCGGAATCGCTGAGCGTTTTGGATAGCAGCTCGGTGCCGTCCTGATCAAGAATGCGGATTTCCATGACCGAAGCGCTGGCCTGTACGTTAAACACCAGTTCAACCGGAGCGGTTGCCGTGGTCGGACTCACGGAAAAGCTCTTTACGCCCTCCTCCTCCGGCGAAACCAGCCCTTTGATGCTGTCAAACACGCCGCCGACGGAAGTCTTGATCTTGTTCATGGCCGTGCCAAGACCGCCGCTCATGTTTCCCCAATCAGGCAGCATGATACCGGCGAGCAGGCCGCCCACCACCATCAGCACAACGACAAGCGGAATCAGTACGCCGCCGCGGTGCGGGCGCTCCTCTTCTTCCACTTCATCTTCAAAATCATAGGGCGGTCGGTTCACCGAGGCACGTGGCCGAGGGGCAGGCACGTTGCGGCGCGGGTCAAACCGAGTGCTCTCCTCGCCCTCCTCCGGCGCGCGCATGCGGCGGCGAGGGTCGAAGCCCTCCTCTGCCTGCTGGGCATAGTCATCCTCCTGCGGGGGACGGGTCTGAGGGCGTGGTACAGGAGCTCCCTGCGGGCGCTGTGCCTGCGGGGGAATTGGCCTGCCGTTGGCATCCAGCCGCACGGGGGGACGCTGACCCTGCGGCGCCTGACCGGGCACACCCTCCGGGCGTTGTGCCTGCGGAGGGATAGGCCTGCCGTTGGCATCCAGCCGCACGGGAGGACGCTGACCCTGCGGCGCCTGACCGGGCACACCCTGCGGGCGCTGTGCCTGCGGAGGAATTGGCCTGCCGTTGGCATCCAGCCGTACGGGGGGACGTTGACCCTGCGGCGCCTGACCAGGCGCGCCCTGCGGATGCGGCCAGCTTTCATCCTGCGGACGGGCGGGGCGGCGATCGGCTGTCGCATCGGGAAGACCGATGGCTGTACGGGGGCGTGCTTCTACCGGGGCAAATTCATCTTCATCCTCAGGCAGGTCGCTCACCTGATCGCGACGCTGCGGCGCGCCTTTTTGCGGAAGGGCGGTACGAGCGCCGGTATAACGCTCCCCAGGCATTGCGGGGCGGCGAACAGGGCGGGGTTCCTCCCCCTCGACGGGCATTTCGGCCTGATCAGCAGGGTCCTTGGTTTCGCTGTCGCCCGCTTCAAACGGATCAAAGTTCGGGCGCGGGCGTTCCCGAACCACTGGCGGTGCCGCAAAGCCGTCTCCTGCAAAAGGTTGGGGAGCAGCATTCGCGGCGTTGGGCGATTCGGGATTTTCTTCATAACGGGCTGCGCGAGTGGCGCGGCGGCGGCGCGGCGCACCGTTCTCGCCCAGTGCGTCCGTCTCGGGCGCGGCAGGGGTCGCCGATACAGGGCGCGTTGCCGGTATGGCAATCTGAGAGATAGCAGAACTTAAACCTTCGTCGGAAGCTTGTGGACGATCAAACAGGTTGGCGCTGCGATCGACGCTTTTATGTTTATTCACTGTCTGGGAAAGTGGGCGCGCTATGCGGGTGGGCGCGTCCGCCCCGAGGGTGGCGAAACTGTTGTCATAAGGGGGCAACCCTAAACCGCCATCGTCATACGAGGCGTTGTTGCCGGAATAGGTTGGCTGAGGGGCTGCGCCACGATCGGCGGAGACAATCCCATAGTCCTCATTGTCTGCACTGGAAACAGGCGGCCTGCCGCCGAGGCCGGAGGGTTTAGCGGAAAAGTCTGGACGTTTTGGGGCACCCTGTGGGCGGGGCTGATAAGCATCCGGCATGGCAGGGTCAACATTTTTACGGCTCGGTATGCCCGTCGGACGGGGTCGGTAGGCTTCGGGAAGGGTGGTATCCGCGGCGGGGATATCCTCGGGTTGCGGAGCGTCAAACGTAACGGGTGTCGGTCTGCGCCACGCGGAATAATCCGGTGATTTCATAGCCGGAGGCGTATAAGGCGCATCGTTCTGGGCATCGTCGTCCAGTGAAGCGCCGGTACCCGATGGATTCATGGCAGGGTCATCATACGGGGCGAAGGGATCCTGCTGCCAAGGGTTCGCGCCCGAGTGCTGACCCATGTTTTTCTTGGGATCTTTGTTGAAGTAATCGCTCAAAATCTTGCACTCCTTATCCTTGGTTCCATATTATCCGCCCGCGGCTCTATTCGGGCCAAGCCGTTGGTTGTTAACGGATGGGATAGGTAGAATGGGGATATTTCTACTCATACGCCAATTTTCATTATACCAAGAATCACAACGGTTCACAACCCCCCAAATCATGGAGGAATGGCTTTACAAAGCTGGACAACCCGCGCAATGGTTGCCTGAGAGCGACTCGGCAGGGGAGGTGCAATTGTTCAGCATTGTAACAACCTGTGAGGATGGATGGGCGGTTTCAGCGTCAAAGGGCACGCTATACGGCTCAGCGGTTGTCTGATGCGGTGGAGGATACACTGCCGATGATACGATGGGAAATCTTTTCAACCTCCCGTTTTTTCCGCATACCCCAGCGATGCTTTGTTGTTCCCGCGAGGATACGCGTTCCGGGCGATTTCGCTGTGATCCGCGTCACGCGCCGCCTGCAATCGGCCTGTCGACCGGGGGTTTCCGCAATCCTGCGGGCACGCTGGGCGCCGATACCGCGGCTACGCGGCGAAAGCTTGCCGGATACGCGCTGAACGGTGCGACAGCGGTGATTTGCCGCGCCTGTGGAAGTCGGCGCTGGCGTAAACACGGCCATGCCTTCGGCAAAACGACGGCGAGGGAACGAGTCAGGTTCATCTTCCCATACATAAGGCTGCAGGCGAAGACTCCCTGTCTGAACGATATAACGGTAGGAGCCCATCTCCAGATGCGGACGGCACAGCATGTGCGGAGGATAGAACCGGTCACGGAATGCGCCTAAAAGCTTTCTCACCGTGTACTCGCGTACAATGGGACGCATCTCATCCATGAGTTGTGCTACAACAGCTTCACTCATACGCCGTCCGGCGAGGGAACGGTAGGTTACTTTGGCATAACGTACCAGCCGGGTAAGCGATTCCTTTGTTTTTTCACCCGCGAAGAGAAACGCTTTGTCCAGCGAGTTGAACGGCCAGCGCCTTTCCACCAGCACATTGAGGCTGTCCTCGGTTTTCTCTTCAATAATGGTTTGACAGAACGCGGCGATTGTCTCCAGCATGGTAGGGGTGTCCAAGATATGTCCCATCATGGTTTCGCTCTGCATGCGGTCTTCTACCTCGGCGGGTTCATCGCTCCAGCCATAAGCGACGTCACGCAGCGACTGATCCGCCGGATACTCCAGACACATGCCCAGATGCTTGAGTGCGCCAACGCGCGGCACCAGATCGTCCGAGTTGATGATATGGTAGAGCGGGTAAGCCGCTGCGTCGCGGCCTGTAGAACCTACCGCAGTCGTTGGCGAGGCAAAGCCGTAGCCTACGATGTGGCGAGGCAGCACATCCCAAACGGTCAAAAGTCTGTGGCAGAACACCTGCATAACCGCGCCACCCTGGCTGTGTCCAGCCATCCACAGAGAAAAGCGGCTGTCAGGCGCGCGCATCTCCGCAAGCACATTTCGTAGCGTGAGCCGTTGAAAGCCAAGTGCCGCACCGGTTTCCGGAAACAGGATACGATCGGCACTTTGTTCGAAATATTCCGTCAGCTGCCGAAAACCCTTGTGAAAGCCATCTTCACTGGTGAAGCGGAAATTGCTGAACCAGTCGTAAAAACGCGAACCCGTGCCCATAAATCCAATGGCGACCACATAATGGCCGTTGGCGGCTGGATGGATCATGGTCACAGCCTTGATGGTATCGCTGCGTTCCCGCTGGCGTAACGCGCTCATGATCTGCGCTACGGGATTATGCTCCTTGAGCGCCATGCGGGCGCGCGTGACTTTCCAGACGTTCATCAGGTTGCGGATGCGTTCGCTGCTCACGCTTTCGCTCTCGCCTACGGTCACACCGCTTTGCAGGTGATTGTCCACCTGAATGGAGATGTCCGTCCAGCCTGCGCGCATCCACGGATCCAAATCAAGCGTATAGGTCATGTAAGCCAGCTCCAGTGACAGTTCCAGCGCCGTTTGATCCAGCGGTGGGCGCATATACCCAAAGGGATCAACGGTCTGGGGCAGCCGCAGACGGCGCACATCGGCGAGAGATACGCCCGTGAGGCAGCCGCGTGCGGCTTCCGCAGTCGCGAGGGCAGGTTCGGTTACCCATTCAGGGTGAACATGGCTCATTGTGTTCATGCAATCTTCCTTTGCCAATCGGGTCGTTGGATTATACAATATAAACATACGGAGAATCGTGTTAAGTATATCACAACCGTAAAAGCGTGTACAAGCGCGGATGACATACTGTGAACGCCACGCGCTGCTTGACCCGCGCGTGGCGTTGCGCTATACTGAATACAGTGAAAACAGCGGTCGTTTCTTATGTCTTCGGGTTTACGAAGGCGCGCCGCACAGAGGCAGGCGGTACTGCCCGCAGATCGTCTGCCACGACCGTATTCATCAGTAAACAATCCATAAGGAGGAAGATATTCTGTGAGCATCACCATAAGACCTTTTGGACAGGAACAGAACGGATTTCCGGTTACAGAGTATACCTTGACCAACGCGCGTGGCGCAGCCGTATCCATCCTCGATTTCGGCGGCGTGATCACCAACATCCTTGTCCCTGACAGGAATGGCAAGCTGGGCGATGTGAACCTTGGCTTTGACGATGCCAAAGCCTATACCGTAGACAGCGGAAGCATGGGCGCGCTCATTGGCCGCGTGGGCAACCGCATTGCCGATGCGACATTCGATCTGGAAGGGCAAACGTATCCGCTGGTCGCCAACAATGGCGTCAATAATCTGCACGGCGGCCCCGAGGGCTTCAACCTGCGCATGTGGAAGGTGGAGCAAACCGAGGGCAAAGGGGTGAATTCACTGCGCCTGTCACTGGTCAGCCCCGATGGAGATCAAGGCTTCCCCGGTGAGTTGAACGTGCAGGTAACCTACACCTTCGACAATCAAAACGTGTTGGGCATTGAATATGTTGCCACCACCAGCAAAACCACGCTGGTAAACCTGACCAACCACGCCTATTTCAACCTTGACGGCCACGATGCGCCGACCGTCGAGGATTTGGAGCTGCAAGTGTTTGCCGACTCTGTGAGCGGTGTGCGCGAAGGATTGATTCCCGACGGCACCATGATACCCCAAAGCGATGTAGTGTATGGCTTTGATAAGCCCAAGCGCATGGGAGACGTGCTCCAGTATACGGATACGGATGCCGAAATGCAGGCAGCAGGAGGCGTGGACTTTAATTATTGCGCCGGTAATGACCGCATGACCAAGTGCATCGCCGTGCTCTACTCTCCCAAAACGGGGCGCGAGATGAAGGTCATCACCGATATGCCGGGCGTTCAGGTGTACACCGGTCAGGGGCTGCACCAGATGGGCAAAGGCGGTATTCAATACCGACCCTTCAGCGGCATGTGCCTTGAAACCCAGCGCTATCCCGATGCCATCCACCAACCGTACTTCCCCAGCATCGTATTGCGCCCTCAGGAAGTGTACTATACCAAAACGGAATACGTCTTCGGCATCCGCTGAGCCAAAGCGTGGCGCGACCCACTGCCCCTGCGGGCAAGCGGGTTGTGCCACGCTTTTTTCACAGTCGGGCGGCACAGGCTGCCCATTAAAGGAGAATTCGCCATGCCTTATGAAAGCCAACATACCCTGCACGAAGGTGAACTGCTGGACGGTCGCGGACAACTTGCTGAGGCAGGCTTTGCCACAAGCCTTTGCCGGAAGTATGATCGAACGGCCATACAGGCGGGAGCCATGCGTATCAAGGAATGGGATTATTACTGCATTTCGGATGAAACCGCCGTGCTAGCCCTGACCATTGCAGACAACAGCTATATGGGGCTGGACAGCATTTCGCTGATTGACCTGCCCATGGGATGGCAGCAAACCAGGAGCTTTATGCGTATGTTCCCCATGGGCAAAACACGCATGCCCGCCACCAGCGTTACGGGCAGTGTGGCGGTGGAGCGCCCGAACTATACGCTGAGTTTTGAAAACCAAAGCGGCGTACGCAGGCTCACGGCGCACATCGACAACTTTTGTGAAGGCAAGACGCTCGTTGCCGATATCACCCTGACAAACCCACCCGAAGACAGCATGGTGATCGCCACGCCGTTTGCGGGAAAACCGCGCCATTTTTACTATAACCAGAAGATCAACTGCCTGCGCGCGGAAGGCTTTGTTACGCTGGGCGACGATACGCATACCTTTGAAGGCGGCATAGCCAGCGCGGTGTTGGACTGGGGACGCGGGGTGTGGACGTACAAAAACACGTGGTATTGGAGCAGTTTGAGCGGCTATCTGGATGGCGTGCCCTTCGGCTTCAACCTTGGCTACGGCTTTGGCGATACCTCCGCCGCCACCGAGAACATGCTGTTTTACAATGGCCGCGCGCATAAGCTGGAGCATGTGGCCTTCCAAATTCCCAAAACATCAGCAGGCGCAGACGATTATCTGAGCCCATGGACATTCAGCGATAACCACAACCGCCTGAACCTGACCTTCACGCCCGCGCTTGACCGCGCAGCGCTTACGGATTTCAAGTTGCTCAAAAGCGATCAGCATCAGGTGTTCGGCTACTTTGACGGCACAGCCATGCTGGACGATGGAACGGTTTTAGAAATCAAGCATAAGTTGGGCTTTGCGGAAAAGGTAACCAATCTGTGGTAGAAAAAGCCGAGGGAAATACTCTGTCACAACAGACACAGCCAAAGCGACATGCTAGGCAGTATGGCATCCTCAACGCTTGCGTTGTGGGATTGTTAAGGGTACGCTGTACGGGAATTATCCCTCTTTCATCCGCTTTGAAATGTTTTCAATAAGCTTTGTCATACAAGGTGATGCCAATCAAATGTGAGTCTGACCATGGATTTACGTCCATTTGCCACCGTCTCTACCCACAGGGGAAGGTTGGGGAAGGGAACTCAGCCCCTGCCCGCCTTGTTGGATCGGCGCGCACCGTACAGCCTTGCGCTGCGCTTGTCAACCCAGCCACCTCCGATTCACTTTCGGCTACGCCGAAGCGGGCATAAGCCGCACACTCGTCTCCGGTGCCAACGGCGCAACAGCGCTGTGCGCCTGCTGACATTTGAGCGCAAGATCGGACAGGATTTTTGTCTCCGCGATCCGTTATAATGGTTTGGAGAGGTGAGGGAACATGGAGTGGATTGCCAGTATCAACCGTGCGCTGCGCTTTGTGGAGGATCATTTGACAGAGGAAGGCTTGTCTGTCGATACGGTCGCCAAGGTTACGGCGTATTCGCCGTTTTACCTGCAACGTCTGTTTTACATCCTTACGGATTTGTCGCTTGCGGACTATATCCGCCAGCGCAGATTATCCATGGCTGGGCAGGAGTTGCAGGCTACAGGCGCAAAAGTGTTGGATACCGCGCTCAAATATGGTTATGAAACCCCCGAGAGTTTCCATAAGGCATTCCGGCGCTTTCACGGTGTTACGCCATCGGCGGCACAGCGCACACGCGTACAGCTTCGGTACCTGAACCCTCTTCAGATCAAAGTACAATTGACGGGAGGCAGTATCATGGATTACTCAACGGAAAACTTGCAGGCGATGACGGTGGTGGGGCTGGTGCGTACCTTCAACTATGATAACGCATTCGGGGAGATTCCAAGATTTTGGACAGAGTATCACGACAAGGAATTGGACAAGCAGGTATGCGGTTACCTGGGCATCTGCTTTGATGAGGACGACAGCCCTGAACTTACCTATATGATTGGCTCGTTCTGTGATGCGGACGCATCGGTGCCCGACGGGTTTGAAAAGCGCACCCTCGCGGCGCATCTGTGGGCGAAGTTCCGCGCCGTTGGACCCCTCCCCGAGGCTATTCAGAAGGTGAACCGGCAAATCTTTACCGAATGGCTGCCCAACAACACCGAATATGATTTAGCCGAGGGCATCAATATCGAGATGTACAGCATGGGCGATATGAAAGCGGCGGATTATGAAAGTGAAATCTGGCTACCCCTGAAGAGCAAGGCGTAAGCCGAGCCCAACAAAGGTCGCTCAGGTGAAAACTCCGGAGGGCAAACAACACCGAGCCAATCGACAGAACCAATAAAAAAACGCCTCATCCTGCCGCCGATGCAGGGGATGGGGCGTTTACAGTTGATGGACGGGTTGGCAGAACGGGCTAGAATGAATATAGCATGTGTTCAAAGCTTTCGGCGTGTTTCGTTTCAATACCGTCACAAAGCGATAGGGGTGAAATCATTGCGCACCAGCTTTTAATTTAAAGTTGAGTGAACGGGCTTATTTGGGGAGACTGGGCTGAAATCGGGGGGAGTTTGGCCTGTATCGCCAAGACGTGTCCAAATTTGTAAAACCTTGTGTCCAACAGCTATCAGCCTTGCCACTACACCTGAACCGCGCTGTTTTCCGGCACGCAGGTGTAATATTTTATGCCAGCCTCCTGCACCAGTGTGGCGCGGAACAAAGCGTTATTGCGGGGGATGATGACGCCTTCCTCCGAACTCGCGTCTGCTGCAAACCAAGGCATACCGGCGTCGCGAGCAAAGCGTACCATGCGGGCGACTTCCCCTTCACGCCAGAACACGAGCAGTTGCTGCCCCTCCTGCAACTCTGCCAGCCGTGAATCAAACGTGTGCAGGGTGCGCCATGTCCAATTGGTCAGCGTTTCGCCGCTGCTTACCACCTGCACGGTGTCCCATGGCTCAGGGTATGCATCCGTCAGACGGAAAGTCTGCCCATCCCGAAGATGAAGCATCAGTTGACGGGCGAGCATTTGATTGGGGTCGGCGTCCGCATGCGTCAGGCTGTGTGTGAATACTAAGCCCACCGCCAAAAGGGAAACTAACGCGATCACCAGCGTCAGTCCAATGGTCTGGAGCGCTTTTTTCACGGCGGTTGCCTCCTTTTCGATCGGGATTGATTCGTGTGCCATTGCCGATGCTCTTAGCCTGTGGATGGTTCAACGAACGGTCTTTTTGCATTGTATCGCGATACCGGTTTTACGTCAACCTGGTACTCCCTACGTAAGATTGGCTGATTGCTGATTCCTTGCAGGGAGGAGGAAACCTTTGCATGCCGGAAGCGTTGGCCGGATGGAAGATCGGAAGAAGAGCAGGGGGAAGATTGTTTGAGATTAAGTCTAAGAATAAACACATTTTAAATGATTCAACTCTTTTGTAAAGACCGCTTTAAGGATTTTGTGTGCAATATGTGCCTCATGCACACTTGCGACACGCCTCATGAAATGTTAAAATAGAAAGAGAGCCGTGCGGCACCACTAACGCAAGGGGGCATTGTATGGTACGTAACATTGTATTTGATATGGGCATGGTGCTCATGGATTTTCATCCGCTGGAGGCCTGCCGCGCCATTGCGCCGGATGAGGAAAGCGCGCAGAAGGTTTACACTGCGTTGTTCACCCATCCCGAATGGGTGCGGCTGGATGATGGAACCATTACGGAAGAGGAGCTTGCCCGTCGCGCTATGGCGCGTTTGGATGACGAAGCCCTGCGCCTGCTGGTACCGCAGGTGATGAAGGGGATGCCTTATAACGTTCTTTCCCCGATTCCCGGTATGGCTGAAATGGTGGACTGGGTTTTTAGCTGCGGCTTTGGCGTGTATTTACTTTCCAACGCCGGGCTCATGGTAAGCCAGCATCGGGAAATAATTCCCCACATCGAGCGCTTCCATGGCGTGGTTTTCTCTGTGGAAGAAGGCGTCATTAAGCCCAATGCAGAGATTTACCGCCATTTAACCGACCGCTATCATTTAGATCCCAAGGAATGCCTCTTTATCGACGACAACCCCGCAAACGCGGAGGCCGCTCGTCAGATCGGCTGGTACAGCTACGCCCACAATGGAGATATCCCCGCCCTCAAGCGCTTGCTGGAGGCGTGTGCACGGGATTTGGCCGATTAGCTGACGCTCTGCTCACTGCACATTCACGCGCCGGAACGCCAAAAATGGCGAATTCCGGCGCGTTTTTCAATTCAGCTGGGTGCAGGATTCTGCCTCGAGCGATGAATGTCGCTTTCCCGGTAAGCAGCGTGTCGACAAAGTTTGGCTGGAAGAGCATTCGTAAAAAGGGCATACAGCTGTGGTCAGACGACGGGATCAATCCCATCGGGGCTTTCACTGCCATGTCGACATATTGATGCTTTGATCGGCATTTGGCTATACAGAATGCTGATATTTGAAAGAGTGAGATACAACAAGAAAAATCAAGAAAAATTTGATTTAAGCTAGAATTGGTATTCAAACTTAACATTATTTGACCTTCTTTGACTATAGAGCGCCGATTGGAAAGTTTGACTATCTTTGATCTTGATGATATCCTTTAATCACGGTTCGGGGATAACCCCTACGGGTTGCCTTCAAACCCAAAGATGATATTTGAATGGGCGGTAAACCGCCCGCATCAAAGGAGGATGCTCTATGTATACTCTTGTTCCTTTCCATCGCAATGTGAATCGTGAAATCACCAGTCCCTTTGCCACTGACAATTTCCTTCGCTCATTCTTCGATATGAGCGATTGGGTCGGCTCTAACGGTTTCCGCGTGGATATCCGTGAGGACGAGAAATCGTATCAGCTTGCGGCGGAACTGCCTGGGGTACCCAAGGATAAGCTGAACGTAACCGTGGATGATGGCACCCTGACCATCAGCGCCGACCTCAATGAGGAAAAGAAGGAGGAGCGTGGCAGCTACCTCTACAGCGAACGCCGCGCCGGCCATGCCGAGCGTTGCTTCAACCTCGAAGGTGTGGATGCCGAGCACATCACCGCTGATTACAAGAATGGCGTACTGATGCTTACCCTCCCCAAGGTTCAGCCCGAACCCAAGAAGGAAGCCCGCAAGATTGATATTACCGGAACGGAAACGGGCGTATAAAAGCCCTTTGATATTGGAGGCAAGCGTGTAGCCTGTGGCCGCTTCGGCGTAGCCGAAAGTGAGCTAAGGTTGGCAGGGTTGACAAGCGCAGCATTTGGTAATACGGTGTGTGCCGATCAAACCGCTGGGAAGGGGACGGAAGTTCCCTTCCCAGCTTTCTGCATCAGGCGAAACCGATGGCTTGCCGTCATAAACCAGTTCACGCTTTCCCCATTGTAACGATATCAACGCTGCACTCTCAAACAGGGTGCGGCTTTTTGACATCTTCAAGGATAAGCTTCACATGGCAAGGCCTTTGAAAGTAAGGGTGATGTGAAGTTCATGTCACATTCGATTCTGGCAGCGTTTCCTTGATGACAGATCATGGTCAGAATCTTTGTACGGTTGACGGTCATGCTTTCGCCTTTCATGCCTTCATAACGTCACGCTGTCAATAGGGCAGCTTGCGTTATTTTTGGGGCAATAAAAAAAGACCGCCCCACAGAGAGGGCGGTCTGGGTAGATCGGATTGACTTACAGCAGCGTCAGGCTGCCCAGCACCATGCCCAGATTGCTCAGGTACGTCTGCACCTGTGCGTTATTGGAGGGCACGCTCAGCTGGCAAATATAAAGACTGTCACCCAGCGAGAGATAATACAGCGCTGAGAAAACCTCCACATTGTTGGTCGTAATGTAGTACACCTGCTGCACGGCATCGCCGTTGGGCATTTTAATGATCTGACCGGACTGCGCATCGTCAAACTTGGCGGTAGCGTTTTGTGCGACAATGCTGGCTTTGAATGTATCCATATTGGCAACCAGCTGATCGGTGGTCAAGGCGGAGCCGACGATTTTCTTTACCAGAATGGTCGCATTGTCGCTGGAGTGAGAAAGCGTCAGCGAAGTGGGATCGGTCGCGTCCACGACAGGCGCATTCCAGGTCTGCGGATAGTAGAACGAAAAGCCAAGGTCGGTAGCCTCATATTTCACAAGAACGGTGCCATCGGAGGCGGTAGCGGTCTCGGCAGGAGCCGCTGTGGCTTCCGCAAGGCCTATCGCCATCGGCAGGGTCAGCATCGCAAGAGCAATTACCAGGGTGAGTAGTTTTTTCATCAGAGTATCCTCCTATAATTGGATTTCGTATGATTGTAACAGATGCAGCCGATGTTAGCAACGGGTTTACAGCTAAACCTGCGACCTTTCCATGTGGGTAGGGTTAGGATGCCTGTTTCTCCGTTCGTGCCATCGGATGAAATGAGTGTACCCAACTTTTCAGTGGTTCAAACCACATGCGGTGCCGCGTTTTTACTGGGGCTGGATGCCAATTCCTACCCTTCGGGGGGATTGTACGCTTTCTTCGCCCTTGTAGAGGATAACTTCCGAACTGGCCGGATATACTTCCAAAACCGTTCCGGTTGAAATGAAAAGTAAATGATCCTGCCGGGGGAAGAATCAAAGCAGTAACCAACGCCTTCAAAATCAAAAGTTGCCATTGCCTTTTCCATCTTTTCCTCCACGCTGCGATTTTCCTGCTCATAATCGAATGGTCCATGTTCAAAAACAATATACTCAGCTTCGGGAACATCGATCAGCAGCATTTGTGGTGGCACTTCGCCTTGATAATCGAAAGGAAGACGTACGCCATAACACTCTGTGCGTGGAATCCCCCAATCGCAGAGTCTGCCCTCCGGATCGTTAATGTACGCCATCATCTGACCGCTGCCGCTGTTGGATTCGCTCCCACCATCGTCATCCAATTTGCCCTTGATACTATCCAGTAAGCCGCAAATTGTTTCGCAGTCCTGTCCCGGAATAAGGCTTTGCTTTTGCCAAAAATCCCAATATCCATTGCTCTCATAGTTTTTAATGTGCAAAAATTTGTGCGCAGGAATCGTTACAAAATAAATCTTCACATCATCGGTAGATTTCATCATGCCGATCTCTCCCAATCCGAAAAAATAGCGGTCGAAAGCGTTTATTTTTGTACGCAGGGCGACAGGCTTGGGGTTTTTTCGGTATTCACTTGGCGTTACCCCATACGTTCCCTTGAAGGCTCTGGTGAAGGCTTCGTGTGATGAAAACCCGTAATCAAAAGCAATATCCAAAAGGCTTTTTTCACTATCCCGAATTTCTTTTAGTGCAAAGGCCAATTTTCTTTGCCGCAGATAATCCCTGAATTGCATGCCCGATATTTCCTTAAATTTTCTCGTGGTATGAAATTCGCAATACCCTAATTTGCGAGAAAGAAACTGCAGCGTGATTGCTTCACCGTTACGGTTTTGAATACACCTGTCAATTTCATCAACGACTATTTGGATTTGTTTGTGCCATTTGTACATCCGTCTGTTCACCTCGTTTCAACTGCTCATGGATATTATAGGGCAATCAAAATTGGATTGCTTGATTTTACTTGCTAAAAAGAGAGGATAGGTTTGACCCCTTAACGCATCTACTATAGATTTTCAAAATCACACAACAGCAAACACTAAGCGCAGCAAAAGAAGCCAACTTGCCTTGGGTAATATCAGCGCTATCATTCAATACCAATGTACACGTTTTGGTGCTAACCAAATACCAGCCCCGCCTTAATGCAATGGCGCAGCATACTCGGGATATGGGAGCGAGCGCCAAAAATTGGCCTATGCTCAGCATCGCGCTCGCCGGTTGTGGTGTGAACGGTTTCGGTGCCTGCCCTACATCTTTACGCAGTCGGAAAGTCAACAGGGTTTGCAAAAAAACACGGAATCTTGTTTACGGCTCCACCCATCCCTTGGCGCGTTCCACCGCCCGATGCCAGCCATACATTGCCAACCCCCGATGGTATTCACTCATGTTTGGCGTAAAGGTAAGGTCGGGTTTCACCATATGAGCCGCTTCTTCCTTGCTGCCATATAGCCCTACGCCAAGCCCCGCAAGCAGCGCTACGCCGAGCGCTGTGGTTTCAAGTACTACCGGACGGATGACCGGCACACCGAGGATATCGCTTTGGAACTGCATCAAGAAGCCATTTGCACTGGCGCCACCGTCAACCTGCATCCGGGGCGGGCGACTGCCGCAATCGGCCGCCATGGCGTTGAACAGGTCGGCACTCTGGTAGGCGATGGCCTCCAGCGCCGCGCGCACAATATGCGCCCGTCCCGTGCCGCGCGTCATGCCTACAATGGTGCCGCGGCTGTACATATCCCAGTAAGGCGCGCCAAGGCCGGTGAACGCGGGCACGAGAAACACGCCTGCCGTATCCGGCACACTCTGGGCAATCTGCTCCGTTTCAGCACTGGAGTTGATCATCTTCATTTCATCGCGCAGCCATTGTACGGTTGCGCCACCCATAAATACGCTGCCTTCCAGCGCATACGTCGGTTGACCGTCCAACCGCCACGCCATGGTGGTAAGCAATCCGTTGTGGCTTTCGGCGGCCACATCGCCCGTGTTCATCAGCATAAAGCAGCCGGTGCCGTAGGTATTTTTCACCATGCCCTTTTCAAAACACGCCTGCCCAAACAGCGATGCGTGCTGATCGCCCGCGAGTGCCGCAACGGGGATGGGTCGGCCGAGAATATCCGTACGCAGATCCCCTATGATTTGCGCGGTATCCACCACATCGGGCAGCAGCGTGCGGGGAATATCCAACATCGAAAGCAGGTCATCATCCCACTGCTGGGTATGGATGTTAAAAAGCATCGTGCGCCCAGCGTTGGTCGCGTCGGTCACATGCGGGCGACCTTCTACCAGATGCCACGCAAGAAAGCTGTCGACGGTGCCAAAACAAAGCTCACCCCGTGCTGCGCGCTCGCGCAGGCGGAGGGTATCCAGCAGCCATGCAAGCTTGGTGCCGCTAAAATAGGCATCGGGGACGAGGCCTGTTTTCTGGCGGATCATCTCCGCTCGGCCATCGGCAATGAGGCGTTCGACATACGGAGCGGTGCGGCGGCACTGCCATACGATGGCATTATGCACGCACGCGCCGGTATCTTTATCCCACAGGAGCGTGGTTTCACGCTGGTTGGTAATGCCGATGGCGGCGATATCGCCCACATCCACACCGCTTAGCTTGACGGCGGCTTGCAGGGCGGCAATCTGGCTGGAGAGGATATCTTCCGGGTCATGCTCGACCCAGCCGGGCTGAGGATAGTGCTGTTTAAACTCAATGGAGTGGGAAGCGAGCACGCGGCCTTCGGTATCGAATACAACGGCGCGGCTGGAGGTAGTGCCCTGGTCAAGTGCAACAAGGATGGAATGTGGCATGGGGGAAAGCCTCCTTTGGCATGCAAGGATAGGGAGGGGAAAGAATGGTTTCCAGTGAAATTTGACCCTTTTGTGGGTTTTGGACACCAAGTGGAGGGAAGCGCGCTGTACACACTTCGCCGAAGACAAAAACGACAAGCGGGTAGGAGGTTTAATCGGGTTTAATACCTGCGTACCTTTTGGTGAGGCCAAACCAAAGAAAGCGGATTTGAGGCGAACGGAATACTGAATGATCTGCATTCGCCTATCCTGTGTTTTTTTGCCCAACATCGCCATGTGCAGGATGAGGAGCACGTTCTCAGTAGCATCAGTATACCACAACATCGCGGTAAAAAGAAAAGGCTTGCGCAGAAAATGCGCAGGCTTTTACAACCGGGTTCTATGCTAGCAGCGAAATGTGCTCTGCTGCTTCCTCATGCCTGCGGCACTGCTCGCCTGTTTTGGGCTCAAGCGACAAACTCTGCCAAAGGAGGGGATCATCCGTAGGGTTTGACCATTGCACATCACACCGCCGTGTACTGTGCCTGTCAAACCACCCACTTCCGATTTGCTCAAGGCTTTGCCGTAGCTTGCGGTAGCGCCAGACTGATCGAAACATAAGGCACTGCCATGCCTTTGCGCCCGTCAGACTGCGGATTGGCGGTTCGTTTCCGGCGTTGACAAAGTGGCTACAGGCCGCACACACTTTTGATGCGCTAAGAACGCCTGTTATATCTACGCTAGCCATGGGAACCAACGCTTGACTTTTTCTACCGGAACAGCGCTTCTTTCCGCGCCTCCATTTCATGAACCCGCTCCACATAGACCGTCACGTTGGTCACGTTTGGTGCGCGCTCAATCCTTAGCTCCCGATCCGCAAACACGCGCTTGCTGATTGCCCCTGCGCCGCACGCCAGAATAGCGTTTGTTTCCTCCATAATATCCACATTGTATAAGCATGCAGCGCCCACGCGGGTATAGCCCACGTTTTGCTGTTGCCCTGCCATGTACTTTTGCCGGTACAGGTAGTAGGGTTCCATGCCAAGCTTTGCCGCCGTTTCCTCGCCTATACGCACCATTTCCGCCACTGCGTCACCCTCCGGCAGGGTTGCCCCTTCCAGATGCAGCCGACTCGACCGTTTGATGGCAAGCGTATGCACGGTGAGGCTATCCGGAGAAAGCGCTTCGATGCGCTCCATGGTGTGTGCAAAATCCGCAGGCGTTTCTCCAGGAAGCCCTGCGATCACATCCATGTTGATGTCGTGAAAACCCAGCGCTCGCGCCATACGGAACGTTTCTTCCGTTTGCGCGGCGGTATGGTCACGGCCGATGGCGATCAGGGTTTGATCGTTCATGGTTTGTGGGTTTACGCTGATGCGCGTTACCTTATGCGCGAGCATGGCGCGCAGTTTGCTTTCCGTGATGGTGTCCGGCCTGCCGGCTTCCACCGTAAATTCATACGGGTTGGGAAAGCAGCTAGCCGCATGTGCCATCAATGCGGCAAAGGCTTCCTCATCCAGCGCCGTGGGCGTTCCGCCGCCGATGTACAGCGCCCTGAGCTTTAACCCGCGTTCCCGCATCAGCCCTGTGGTTGCTTCCATTTCGTGAAACAGTGCGTGCAGGTAAGGCGCGACCAGTCCGCCCTTGCCAATCGCCTCGCCGGGGAAGGAACAGTACGCGCAGCGCGTGCGGCAAAACGGAATGGACAGATATACATCTGCTTCATTCAGGCTTGGCGCGGGAAGGGTTTGCTGCATTATCACAATACGGTGCAACAGATCCGCCTTGTCCGGCGATACATCAAACTGTTCGGTGAGCGCCTTTGCGCCATCGTTCAGGCTCATGCCTTTCGATAGCTTTTCATACAATAATCGGGTCGGGCGGATGCCTGTGAGCGAACCCCACGGGGGTCGCTTGCCGGAAAGCGCTTTGCACAGATCATACAGCGCGAGCTTGCACAGCCGCTTTTGCAGGCGTTTGTATACCAGTGCATACGCGTGGGCGGCATCGCGGACGTCTTCTGAGGTTTCTTCGATGGCTTCTTCGTCGCTATCATCGCTGGGAACCGTCGGGTCTTGGTCGGCTTCGCTCATGGGAATACCGTCGGCTGTCAGCGGTGTGGCGGAGGGGTCCGATGGTTCATCCTGCCCATATTCCAGTTCAAAATCACACTTCGCGTGCTCACCGGGGGGCAAAGGTACGGGCATTGTCCGCTCCGCGACGTATTCGCGCAGGATAAATGTGCAGCGCCATAAGCCGTCCGCCTCAACAAACTCATGCCGCAAAGGCTCCATGTCCGCCGTAACGGGCGAAGCGGTAAACTGTGCCTTGGCTGCATCCTCGGCAGTTTGCTTCACGGTGGATTCAACCGCGAAGGCTTCCACCGGCCAAAAGAGCTTCAGCACATCGCAAAGCTCGTTGGCCAAGCGGGGCAGAGGGGTTTTCAACACTATTTTCATATGTCGCCGCCATCCCGCCCCGCAAATGTGGTGCCGCCGTGGCCGGGGTAGGCCTTCATGCGCGGATGCATATACAGGATGCGGCGCAAGCTGTTTTTCAGCTCGCCAAAATCACCGTCTACAAAATCATACCTGCCATAGCCGCCATCAAACAGCGTATCGCCGCAAAGCAGACCCGCGTTTTCCGGCAGCAGATAGCAGACGCTGCCCTTGCTGTGACCGGGGGTGTGCAGCACGGTAATTTTCATACCCGCGAGGGATAGCACCTGTTGATCGCTGATCACGGTCGGCACGGTGCGGATGTGTGTATCATACCCAAACTCCGTGCCCACGCTCAGTGCAGGGTCGGTCAGCTTGGGCACATCGCCCGCGTGAATGTATAACGGGATATGATAATGGCCGCACACTTCATCCACAGCGCCAATATGATCATAATGGCCGTGAGTTAGAAGCACCGCCACAGGCTTACGGTTACCCACCGCCACGCGGATTCGGTTGCCGTCCGCGCCGGGATCGACAATGACCATCTCCTGCGTATCGGTGTTTTCCACCAGATAGCAGTTCATAAAATACTCGCCCACATGGAGCGTTTCAACACGAATGGACAAAAAGAATCACCTCAAATATTCAGAATGGATCTTTCTCTGGAGAAGGTAGTGGGGTCGCCATGATGGCTTGATGGCGATAGCGCTTGTTTATAGGTTTCGCGCAGTGAAGCAGAGAACCGGAGTGCTGTCTCAAACCCTGTCAGGGGTTTCACGGCTTCCCCCTGACAAGGACTTTACCCTTGAACCTGCTTGTTATCATGATCCTAAAATAACTTCTTTGAATCCAGTAATAGGGTCACTGGCCCGTCATTGACCAAACTTACGGCCATATCCGCGCCGAAAACACCTGTTTCTACCACAATCCCTCGAGCGCGCCAGTCCGCGACTGCCCGCTCATACAGTGCGTCCGCTTCTTCCGGCCTCGCTGCTGCAATAAAGCTAGGTCTGCGTCCGCCGCGCGCGTCGCCCAGCAGCGTAAACTGGCTTACGGCCAGGATAGCGCCGTTAACCTCCGCCAGCGCCCGGTTCATTTTGCCCGCGTCATCCTCAAACACGCGGAGGTTGGCTACTTTATCCGCGATATAACTAACGTCTTTCTCCGCATCGCCGGTTTCCACACCAAGCAGTACCATGTACCCTTTGCCGATTTCACCTGTGATCCGACCGTTTACAGCTACTGACGCACGTAGCACCCGTTGCACTACCGCCCGCATGAAACCCTTCCCTTCCAAACATAAGCGGCGACGTATTTTCACCGCCGCCGCGCACGCTATGCTGTTGGTTTACGTGGTGCCGCGATACACCTCGATGATGTCGCTGCGGTTATGCAGGTTTTTAATCACCTTATCCAACTGCTCACGGCTGGTTACCAGCACCACCATGGTGATAACGCTGGTTTTTTTCTTTTCATCCCGCTTGGCGCTCACCGCCACAATGGGCACGCCCATGTTGCCGATGGAAAGCGCCAGTTCGCCCAACAAGCTCACATGATCGTAGGCGATGATATTCAGGCTGGCATTGAACGAGCCGCCTTCGGTGTTCGCCCAGCTAACCTCCACCATGCGTTCCGATTCCTCGTTGCTGCCGGTGACGTTGGGGCAATCCGCCTTGTGGACGGTAACGCCGCGCCCGTGGGTGATGTAGCCGATGATTTCATCGCCCGGCACAGGGTTGCAGCATTTGGCGAACCGTACCAGAATGCCGCTCTCGCCTTTCACATACACACCGTGCGTGGGTTTGCCCAGCTGCTTTTGAAGCTCCTGCTGGGTGGTTTCCACCACCTTTGGCAGCCCTTGCGCCTCGTCCTTGCGCTGCTCGTCAAGGAGTCTCCCTACCACGTAGGCGCTGGCGATACCGCCGTAGCCCACCGCGCCGTAAATATCATCCAGCTCCTGAAATGCGTAGCGCTTGAGGATGGGGTCGTAGTATTCCTGTTTCATGATGCTGGAAAGCGCTACGCCGCGCCGTTTGGCTTCGTGTTCCAGCATTTCGCGGCCTTTGACCACATTTTCACCATGCAGTTCACGCTTGAAAAACTGCCGGATTTTTGACTTGGCCTGTTGAGTTTTCACCACTTTGAGCCAGTCCATGCTGGGGCCTTTGGAGTTGGGCGAAGTGAGGATTTCCACCCGATCGCCCGTTTCCAGTTGCGTATCCAGCTGCACAATACGGCCGTTGATCTTTGCGCCTACGCAGTGGTTACCCACGCCGCTGTGGATGCGGTAGGCAAAGTCGATGGGCGTGGAGCCGCGCTGCATGCTCACGATATCGCCTTTGGGCGTAAACAGAAGCACCTCATCGCTGAACAGGTCGGTTTTCAGCGAGTCGATAAACTCCTTGCTGTCGCGCGTTTCGTTTTGCCAGTCCAAAATTTGCCGCAGCCAATAGAGCTTGTTATCCAGATCGCCTTCCGGGCCGCCGCCTTCCTTGTAGCGCCAGTGTGCCGCCACGCCAAACTCGGCGACGCGGTGCATTTCCCAGGTGCGGATCTGAATTTCAAACGGAAACGGCATTTTACGCCCGCCGATGAGCGTGGTGTGCAGGCTCTGGTACATGTTTCCCTTGGGTACGCTGATGTAATCCTTGAACCGGCCGGGAATCTGGTTCCAAAGCGTGTGAACGATGCCCAGCACGGTATAACAGTCCTGAACCGTTTCCACGATGATGCGCACAGCGATCAGATCGTAAATCTGATCGAAAGTTTTATTCTGCTCAGTCATCTTTTTGTAGATGGAATACAGGTGCTTGGGGCGGCCGTCCATCTCGTAATGGATGCCCAGCGCGTCGAGCTTTTCGGAAAGCTCGCTGATCACCATGCGAATGTTTTCCTCGCGTTCGGCGCGGCGAAGCCCCACCTTCTGGGCGATATCGTGATAGGCGTCTGGGTTCATATACTTGAAGGAAAGGTCTTCCAATTCCTGCTTGATGGCGTTCATGCCCAACCGATGGGCAAGCGGCGCAAAGATATCCAGCGTTTCACTGGCGATGGCCTTTTGGCGATCCTCCGGTTGGTAGCGCAGCGTTCGCATGTTGTGCAGCCGATCCGCCAACTTGATGATGACTACGCGGATATCCTTGCTCATGGCCAGGATCATCTTGCGCAGACTTTCGGCTTTCTGTTCCTCGCGGTCGGTAAAGTCCAGTTTATCCAGCTTGGTTACACCGTCCACCAGCAGGGAGACTTCTTCGCCAAATTCCTTCTGGATGGTTTCCAGCGTGACGCACTTGCAATCTTCCACCGTATCGTGCAAAAGACCGGCTGCAATGGTGGGCGCATCGATCATCAGGTCGGTTAAAATGCTGGCGACCGATGCGGGGTGGATAAAATACGGTTCGCCGCTTTTGCGCACCTGCCCCGCGTGAGCCTTTTCAGCAAACTCATATGCTTTGCGAACCAAAAGATAACTGTCGCCGGGGTGCTGCTTTTGCACGCGGGCGAGCATTTTTTCAAGGGGCATACATTCGTTGGTGATATAGGTGAGCATCCCCGCGCCTCCTTTCAGGCATGGAGGGCGCGCAGCGCGCCCAGCAACGGACTATCGGAAAGCGAGCACTTACAAGGCTCGCACAGGGTATACTGGAAGGGTATCTCACTGAAGCGAATCAGCCCCAGTGAATGGAACGCGCAAAGCCCCGCGAGCGTTTGCGCCTCACTCAGGGCGGCGGCGGCGGCCGTTTGCCGCAGACCACCGTAGGCGCAGCACTTGAGCAGCCGATACAGCGCACGGTAACGCTCGTCGCCTGCGTCCATGCCTGCCACACCCAGCATAAGCGCCTGGGAAGGCAGGGGAGCGATCACCTCCGCACCGTGAACGGATTGCGCCCAGTAAACCGCGTCGTTGGGAGTCAGCGCGCCATCCAGAAGGGCGATGGTTTTCCAGTGCCCGTGCAGGGCATGCGGCTCAGAGTGAATCAGCAGTGTGTGAAAGCATCTCGGATCGGTGGGCGCGCCCCGTGCCACATCGACGCGATCACCGTAAACGGAGAGGAAGCGTGTCGCCGTATCGCGGGTATAGGCTACAAACAGCGTGCCCTGTCGCCCGCACAGCAACGCTTCCATGGTCGGTTCCATGTGGGTTGCCATTTTGGAAGGCGTCTCTTCCGGTGAGGGGCTGCCATCGGGGGCAAAAGTGGCGGCGCGTTCACGGTTTGCAACGGGTCCGCCGACTGCGGTTTCCGGTGGCTTTTGACCGGGCGTGGGTGGTATCTGTGGAAGCGTTTCCATGATTGCTTCCGCTGCCGCTGGGATCACCAGATCGCAGGAGACAGCCTTAATCAATTCTTCATCGGGGGCGGTGTTTCCTGCAACTGGGGCGGGAAACGCGGTCAGTTCATCGCGTATCAGGCGCAGAAGAGCGCTCTCAAACGCAGCCTGCGGCTCGGTTGCCAGCAGACCGGCCAGAGCGCGCGCCGAAGGGCGGATAGCCTCCACATGGCACTTGATGGAGAGGTTGCCCATGAATTCCTCCCGAGCCAAGGTGTAGGCGGTATCGACCGAATCGGGCAAACGCGCGGCCTCCGCACCCATGCCAAAGGCGATGCCATCCAGCAGCTTTTCACCGTCGCGCAGGGTCAGCTGCAAATGAGCGCCTTGTGCCCCTACGGCACGGCGACGCTCCAGACGTGCGCCTTCGGTGTAAAACACCGGCGCGGGATTGCCAAAGCCAAAGGGCTGCATACGCTCCAAAGCGTCGATCAACGCGCTGTCGGCCTGTAAAAACGAAAGAGGCAGATCGTACTCCTGTGCGGGCACAAATACATCATCGGCGGCACTTAAACTTACAGCACGTTCAAGGCGTTCGCGGAAAGCCTCGTCGTTGGAGGCTTCCAGCGTTACGCCTGCGGCCATTTCATGCCCGCCATAGCGTAAAAGCAAATCATCGCAACTCTGTAAGCAGCGGGCAAGGTTCACGCCTTTGATGCCACGCAGGCTGCCATGCAAAAGCCCGTCTTCCTCGGTAAAGGCGCACACAGGCGTGCCGAACCGGTGGTTGAGCTTGCCCGCCACCAGTCCGACCACACCGGTGTTCCAGCCTGTGCCGCGCACATACAGCACGCGGTGATGCACAAAATCGTGCTCATCCGTCTGTAGCATGGCTTCGGCAGTTGCTTCAGCCTCCAGCCGTTTACGTTCGGTATTGGCTTTGTCCAATGCTTTGGCAAGCGTGTCCGCCTCCGCAGGGTCGCGGGTAAGCAGCAAACGCACACTCAGGTTTGCATCGGCGATGCGCCCCGCGGCATTGATGCGCGGTGCAAGCTGGTAGGCAAGCGTATCCGTGGTGATTGGCAGGCGGCAGGCAGCCGCGTCGATAAGCGCTTTAAGTCCGGGGCGTTTGCCGATCAGCGGCAGCCCGTTGGCAACCAGTATTCGGTTTTCACCCGTCAGCGGCACGATGTCCGCGACCGTCGCAAGGGCAACAATATCCAGCCATTGGGCGGCAGTGTCCATACCCAACAGCGCAACAGCCAACTTGAAGGCAACGCCTGTGCCGCAAAGTTTGGGGAAGGGGTAACCGCCGAATAACGGGTTGATCACCGCATCAGCGGGGCAGGGAGTGAGGCCGGGCTGGTGATGGTCGGTCACGATCACTTTCATGCCCAACTCCATG
>Ga0302297_1000068_pt1 | contig 26790 bp, 20 predicted proteins | sample III_Fen_N3_2_FD_202094 | JGI IMG/M metagenome (GOLD analysis project Ga0302297, IMG submission 202094) | Peat permafrost microbial communities from Stordalen Mire near Abisko, Sweden - III_Fen_N3_2 | ecosystem: Environmental > Terrestrial > Soil > Wetlands > Permafrost | place: Sweden: Abisko...
TTTCCACGTCATCCTTTGAATTCATCAGTTCGACATGGTCCAAAAATGCCGTATGCACCCCATTACCCTTAAATAAATGTTTCGTCTCCGATACAACGTGAATTTTCATACAATGGATTTCATTTTAATAGTTGTATAACAATGACCACCAGCATCACCAATGCCGGCAACATGAACAAATGTGCGCAATATAATGAAGAATCAGTTCAGACATCGTGCTGCAAAAGAACAACACGTATGTTATGACAGTACTTCAATCTTTTGACATTCTTGTGAGAATCGATTTTCGGTAACGACATTGTTACAACCTTGTAGTTGGTATGCAATCCAAGGGTAACAATCACCTCCTATTTTTGCATCATAAATCAATGCAGCTCATGAATAAATATCCTTCCAGCTCGTCGTATAAACCCTAAAACGCTTTAGCTGAATGAGATTCAGGACCAGTGCGTGAGCATCAACCTGCATCAACGCTAGCTCTATTTCAATAAGTCAATAAAATTTGGTAAAAGGCTATCCCTAAGCGAAGGGATGGCCTTTTAGGTGTTACCCCTTCACATCACGGCATGCACCCGCACTCGACACCACATGCAACACCGGTGGCTGATGCCTGCCATGCCCCTAATTCTCCAGAAGTTTGACCCTTTTCGGTATAAAATCCTTATTTCCCGCTTAATTCCGCGTACTTCCTGAAATTATTCAGTATCATCTGCCAACCCTGCTGCTGCATCTCCAGCGCATTCTCACCCTCCGCCTCGAACGTTTCCACGATCCTCGTTTCCCCATTTTCCTCGAAAAAGTTCGTATGCACCGTTCTCTTGTCGCCCAGTACACTCGAGATCCGTTTCAGCAATTCCACCTCCTGGTACGTACCCCAAAAGTCGAACCCGAAACTCCCGTCCTTGGCTTCCATCCTCGACGAAAACCTACCACCCGGCTTCAAATCGTTCTCCGCCGTCGGGCAATGCCAATCGTCCCCCGCATAGTTCCACTTCACGATATGCTCCGGCTTCGTCCAAAAATCCCATACCTGCTGAACCGGCAAGCTCACCCTCGCCTCGATGCTCAGTATCGTCCCGCACTTCTTTTTGGTCACTTTGACCACCTTACCTGCTGAATCGTATGTTGTCCATTCTCCCGCCTGTCTTCCCTTATCGAACGAACCCGACCTCATGATGCTCCCATCCTTGCGGAACCATTCCCAGTACCCGTCCATCTCGCCTTCCGCATATTGACCCTTGGCCCAAAGCGAGCCGTCCTTGTGTTTATTGATGTAGTTGCTCATAAAGCGTTGTGTTAAAGTTATAGGAACAAAAATAAGGACAATATTGCTGAAGTGAAATACCTAGATTTTAGTATAATACCTTACCATTGGCCTGTAGAAATCAATTTTTTCCGTATAATTGTTATCCGAAAAAACCCCCCCACCATGGAAAAAATGAAAGCCGTTGTTATTGACAAGTCCAATCGACCCGATAAACTTTCGTATTGCGACGTAGAGAAACCCGTTCCCTCCGAAAACGAAGTCTTGCTGAAAATCCATGCCGTATCCGTCAATGCGGCCGATTACCGCTCCTTGCAAATGGGCATCATTCCCAAAAAGAAAATCCTTGGCGCCGATGTCGCCGGTACTGTGGAGTCCGTCGGAAAAGACATCAAGCTGTTCAAGGTAGGCGATGAAGTCTTCGGTGACCTTGGCTCCTTTGGCTTTGGCGGATTCGCCGAGTACACCGTCGCTCCCGAAATAGCCCTCGTTCACAAACCCGCCAAACTCAGCTTCGAGGAATCCGCTGCCTTACCCATGTCCTCCCTGACCGCACTTCAAGCCCTGCGCAACAAAGGTGCCCTCCAAAAAGGCCATCAAGTCTTGATCTATGGAGGTGGCGGTGGTGTGGGTACCTTTGCCATTCAGCTCGCCAAGTACTTCGGTGCTGAAACAACCGTTGTCTGCAGCACCAAAAACGTAGCTCAATCCATTTCCCTAGGTGCCGATACCGTGCTCGATTACACCCAACAAGATGCCTTGAAAACCAACAAACACTACGATCTCATCCTTGCAATCAACGGAAATCGCCGCCTTTTGGACTACAAACGCGCTTTGAAACCACACGGCACCTACGTCATGGTCGGCGGCTCCCTTCCCCAAATTTTCAAATCCCTATTGTTCGGTTGGTTCCTGTCCTTTGGCTCCAAAAAAATGCGCACCCTCGCCGCTAAAGCCAACCAAAACGATCTGGAATTCATTGCCAAACTCGCTGAAGAGGGCGTTATCAAGCCAGTAATCGATCGGTACTTTTCACTCGACAAGGTGGCTGAAGCCATGAGTCAACTCAGAAAGGGACATTCAAGTGGCAAGGTGGTTATTCAGATATAAAAGCGTAACTTTGAAAATAGCGCAATCCGCTGTTTAAAACTGAAAATCATGCTAATAGCTGTCAACCGAAAAAAGTTCACTTTTTCCCCCGATTCCTCCAGAGTCATCGCCCGTTTTCTATTTTTAAACGATGAACGGTCGGCCGATATCATCCGAAAAGTCTTGGCCATGCCCGAGAAAGAGGTGAACAGTGCCATGAGCCAGTTGCTCCGCGGGTATTCCCGTCGTCACCGCAACATTTCGCGCATCTTTGAGAAACACTTTGCCAAACTGGCTCCCATTTTCGATAAAATCGAAGTGAACGAAGAAGACCTCAGCCCCACTCAAAAATCCCTCATCGGCTCCTATTTCACCATGGAATACTCCATCGAATCGGCCGCATTTTTCAACCCCTCCGTCGTGGAAGATCCCGATCAGTCCGAAACCCGCTCCGACGAGAAGCGCGTCATCTTCAGTTTCCGTGCCACCGGCGAAGGCCACATCTCCTCCGTCGTCTTTCGCGCCGGCATCCTCGACAAAAACAACAACCTCACCATTGAACCAGTCGGAAAAATGCTGGCTGAAGCCGATGTCATCAAACGCCATGTGTACGACAAAAAATCGTTTCAGGAGAAACTCGACGAAATGAAAGACAAAGAAAATGTCATTGTTCCCGCCATCTTGGATAAACTCGATAAACTGCAAAACACAGAAACCATTTTTTCACCCGCCATTCCCGTTAAATCCGATAAAAAAAAGTTACAAGACCAGGTGATTTCTCCAGCCTTCATCCTCGATAAGCTGGACGATCATTTCACCTATGGCGAATTGATGAAGTATCTGGTGCTCGCCCGTCAAGACCCCAATCTCACCGAAAATCACATCAAGCTCATCAACCAAATGATGTGGCTTGCCTCCTCGCACTACGAGATCAATTTCTCCATCGATTCAGCCATATCCGAACGCGTTATTTTCCCCGTCTCGGCCACCGAACAGAAAGGCATTGAAGACGCCCGTTTCGTCAAATTCACCGACGACAACGGCGAGGTGACCTATTACGCCACCTATACCGCCTACGATGGCGTCGCGATTCTACCCAAACTGATGAAAACGACCGACTTCTACAATTTCCAGATCTTGCCCCTCAACGGCGAAATTGCCCAAAACAAAGGCATGGCCCTGTTCCCCCGCAAAATTAACGGCAAGTACGCCATGCTCTGCCGCATCGACGGCGTCAACAACTACATCGCCTACTCGGACAGCATCAACATCTGGCACGAAGCCAAAATGATCCAACAACCCATTTATCCCTGGGAACTCGTCCAAATCGGCAACGCCGGCTCCCCCATCGAAACCGAAGCCGGTTGGCTGGTCATCACCCACGCCGTCGGCTCCATGCGCGAATACACCCTGGGCGCCTCCCTCTTCGACCTCCAGAACCCCGAGATCGAAATCGGTCGCCTCAGCAGCCCCCTCATGGTTCCCAACGAATTCGAACGCGAAGGCTACGTTCCCAACGTCATCTACTCCTGCGGCTCCATCATTCACAATGAGGACCTGGTCATCCCATACGCCATGTCCGACCATTCCTCCACCTATGCGACGATTAATTTGAAGGAGTTGCTGGAGGTATTGAAGAATTCGAAGAAGGCGGATAAGACAGATATGACAGATAAGGGCTGAGCATACATCTCACTTGTTAAAACCTTGAAACAGGGCCAAATTAATAGTTTTGTTATCGCTGACAATCGACTCAAAATAGATGCCATGAAAAAGTATTTTAAAATTTTCCTGATTCTATTTCAGATTTTATCCAGTACAACTTGGTGCTTTGGCCAATATTCTTTGCCTAAAGCTGTGTTTAAAAGTGGAATGGTACCTACTCGTGACGGCGTTATCGATATACCCTATGAAAATATGCATGGGTATGAGGATGTTTGGTCAAAAGCGTTTGGAAGAGATGTGGCTGAATACATGAACAATAGCTATAGCTCTACTGAACAATGGCCTTCATCCATAAATACCTTGGAAAAAATAAACAAAAAGAGCACACTCGACATACTTCCCCAATATACCATGTATGCCGTGAAAACATTTTACTCTTACAAACAAATACTTTATCTTCCCGAAGCCGAAAATCGCAATATGCCATCTGGCTTTAAGCTCAAAAAGGATATTTTTCTGATAACGAACTCCCAAAACGTACGAATTGACTCTACTCAGTGTAAACTCATAAACTTACCTCACGTAGAACGCCAAGCTTCTTATGGTGATCCCGCCAATTTGCCCAACGTTTTATTTTCGTTGGAGGACGATTCGATTTCGTTCGATGACGATTCAATTCCAAGTAAACCACTCTATGTCAATATTTTGGGTGAAAAATATTTTCCACCTAAGTATGATTTGAAAGGCTATTATTGCTATACCATACTGGGACAAGATGGTCACAAACGATTCATCGGAGACCTTTACGTCGGAACAAACTACAAAAAGGCACTTGAAGCAATGGATATCATACAACAATCTTACTATTGGAAATTCCCAGAATGTGGGATATGGTCGCCACGGACCATACTGAAATCTGAAAATGGATTAATTGGCTACAATTACGAAAATACTGATTTCAGTCCCAAGTACAATGTTCAGGCGAGTCTGAAAATTATTGACGACAGTCAACAGGAACCGTATATTACTAATCAAAAGGGTTACAGCATCCGGTTTGAAGCACATCGATACCCTAATCCTATTGAAACGTTCTGGTTGCAGTTGGCTAAAGATAATAAGTTGGAGGGATTAGAAAATGTTCAGAAGTACACGCATTTTAGGGTTATTGGTGATAAGTTTAAACTCGATAAAGCCAAAGAATTTTGTTGGAAGATTATTACGGTAGATTCATCCCGTCATATTTCTATTAGGTTTGAACCATATACAGAACTTCACGGGGTAACATCTCCTCTTTCTAAGAACGTTTGGGTAACAAGTGGACAGATCGATTTAGGGAAAGGTAATTATAATTTTTATACAACCCCAAGTGACAACAACGACGATTTGAAAAACGGACGTTCGCTTCTTTTTTACGGGTTCAGAGATTCGGAAAAATCCCGAATACTGGCAGAAAGAGAAGATAGCATTTCTCGGGAAGAAGAAATTGCGGCCCAAAAATCCAGATACAGTTCTCAGGAAGAATTTGATCGAAAATTTGCTTGGGCTGAAGATACCACCCGTCTTTTGCTGAAAGGTGAGGGATACTCGGCCTATGAAAAGCATACTTTTGATGGGTCCGGAAAATTTCAAATTCCTGTTTTGGATGGTCGAATTATGACACTTACAGCCATTTCCTTCAATGAAAATGTTCGATTGAAGTTTAATTCAACAGACCTCACTGATAATCAATCTTCCAGTGACTATCAGACCAATGGTATTTTCCGTAAAGTTCTTGAAATTAAAGTTTTTAAAGATGGGATGCTGTCTGGCGAAATACAATTTGAAGGGACTGGAGGTGATAAAAGCCATAAAACGATTCTTCTGTTGGCAAGGCAGGATGGAGAAAGTATTCCTTCGCAATCTGACGAATCTGGTAATGCCATTCGTAAGTCAAATAGTGGCTATTATAAAGGTACTATAACTGACTCTGCTGGCAATAAATATGTTGGATCATTGAGATTCGGAGAACCCTTCGGTGAGGGAACGATGACCTATTCAAATGGCGATGTCTATACCGGCAGTTATGAATGGAGTAGACGTACTGGCTATGGAGTCTATAAATCGGCAAATGGATGCGTATACAAGGGCGAATGGACAAATAATTTAAGAAATGGTCAGGGCACTTATTATGATGCAAACGGAGAAGTTTTATATTCAGGCGATTGGAAAGATGACAATCCTATTTAAAACAGGTTTACACATTATAAAGCAAAAACTGCAACCTTTTTTCAGCATCACCCTTTCACAATCTTCATTTCCCTCCTCATTGTCAAAAAATCTTTATATTTTTGTAATCCATACAGCAGGATTACATTCCCTTAACGCAACCCTGCCGTTTCACCAAACGAGCAGTCATGAATTTATTTTCCGCTCACACCGACAAAATTCACCTCCATCAGTCCATCCAGTTCAATCCTAAACAATCAACCATGAAACTTACCGCACTAATCGTTGCCCTCTTCTGCTTTTTCCAACTTTCCCATGCCCAGAAAATTCAAGAAATCAGTCTGATTCATGAAACGATGAGCCTGTCCGACCGGAAGTTCTACATCGATTCCGTGATAGACAATAGAGTGGATAAAAGCAACATCGGAACCATCCAGAAGGGTCTGTTCAATTCCAAATACCTTGTGCAATTGAAAGGCGGATTCACCAACTCCCTGAAAGCCTTTTTTGACTATTCCCTACCCCAAGAACAAGATCAAATTCCAATCATTGTAAAAATCAATAAGTTGGAAATATCCGAATTGACGCGAGCTACCGATGAATACGGATTTGCAGACATCTCCGTGGAATATTATCACGGCAATGACCTGCTGTTCAGCAACAAACAGCACATGCAAGTTTCCAGCATGGATGTTACCCGCTTGCATGAAGAAAACATTCGGGAAGCCTTCCGAAAATCACTGGTTGAATTCAACAAAAGCCAATGGCTTTCTTTAGTAGAAGGCAAAGGGGCTGAAGTCAAAACCCAAGAGCCCCTCGCTATAGCAACAAACACCACCAATCCACTCTATTCAACTCCCACCCTGGCGCATGAAAACAGCCTCGAAACCGGTAAACACAACACCTTTACCATCGGTTATCAAATAGGCGGCTATTCCATGATCGGTTTCGATTACGAAATTCGAATGCTCGACTATGTCGGACTCCATGTTGGCGCAGGATATACCGGCTATACCTATGGCTTAATGATCCATACCAGTCCAGCACGAAACAGCCCCTATTTTAACGTCAGTTTCAAAGACGGCGGTTTTGGTTTGATCAACGCCGCCGGCATCGAATATGGCGGTAAATGGGTGTTCAACAAACAATCTGGTTTTGGTCTCCTTTTCCAATTCGGCATCGTAAAAATACTGAAGATCGATTCCGATTTTGCAGACATCCTCTTTCAAGGAAAAACTGCAACCCCTTTCATGACCTCCATGGGCATTGGGCTGAGTTGGTAGTTTGAATCAACGAAGCTGTTAGAAACGCATAAAGAAATCCCACGTTTCTTTTGATACCCAGTTGACATCCGATCCAGGATCTTTAACGTTTTCGGTATGTCCACCCACGAATGAACCAAACATGACCGGATATTCCTCCGGAAGTCCTTTAAATGCTGTCGTGACATGCGTCGGTGTCGTGGCTAAGGGTATTTCTGGCAGCCTTTTCAACCCATTGTCTTCGACGTGTGTCAATACACAATACTTACCACCTTGTTTGAGTTCATCCGAGTTGACATACTTGCAAAGACCGTCTTGAGTACCCGTTGTGCTAAAGAAAGCTAGCGGTTTGTGTTTGTTTTCAGGAAGATAAATGTTCCAGTTTGCCGGAGAATAACAAGCCACTGCACGAAGATCATTCTGAAAATCCAATGATAACGAGTAGGTAAACATGGCGCCAAAGCTAAAGCCACAGCAAAATACGCGAGAGGTGTCTATGCTCAATTTCTCTTTAAACAATTTAAGCATATCGGCAAAGAAGATATGATCTTTGTCATCACGTCCACGCCAAGGAGTACCGTCGGTGTATCCCTCCGGTGCAACGAAAACAACAGGAACATGATCTCTTTCGGCATACGTTTTAAGACCATAAAAGTTTTGATCAATCATGGTTTGCATATGCCCCCCCATCATGTGCATGGCGAAAATCAAACGGTACGCTATTTTTTTGTCGTAATTTTTGGGAATATCAATGGTATATTGGCGAGTAAGCCCTGCACTGGTGATGGTATACGTCCCACTCTTAAAATCTCCAAGATCTTTCCCGTAACCGGCACTGGGAGTTGGCGCATTTTTCAGTTTACGAGCAACTTCGACTGAATTACCTGATTGCGCATTGAGCGCAAAAAATGAAGCTAAAATGATAAAGATTACAACGATTTTTTTCATCGTTCATGGTTTTAAAAGTGGATGAATAATGTGGGCGAAGATACACAAATTTCTTTTTGAGCAAAACCCAAAACGTACACCATAAAACCATTTTCCACTTATGGGGTGGTGATTTTGAGGGGGTTATTGTACGAGTTGAAGAAATTCAATGACGTTGCATCATATTACATTTTTATACCCTTCCCTATCAAAAAATTAGTACATTTGAGAGTGGCTCAAATCGTGTAGTACAAAAGTTATCAACTTTCAATTGGAGTTGCTAACTTAGCCCGCACACAGAGTTAAGCATAAAAGTTTAATTTTGTGCAATGAGAAAAGAGCGAACCCATTATGACAGAGCGTTCAAAGAGAATGCCGTCAAGTTGAGTTTTGAACGTACGAACATCACCGAGTTCGCACGAGAGTTGGGTGTCGACCCGCTGTTGATCCACCGGTGGCGTAAAGAATACCGTGAGAAAGGATTGCAAAGCTTTCCTGGCAACGGTGTCCAATCACAAACAGCCGATGCCAAAGAGTTGTGGGATCTGAAGAAGCGGCTGATGGAGGCTGAGACGGAGCGTGACATATTAAAAAAAGCTTTGAGCATCATCTCCAAGAGCGGTCGCTGATCTTCCGATTTATAAAGGACTACCAATCGAGAAGATGGACGGTCGAGCTGATGTGCAGAGTTTTGAAAGTGTCCCGTAGTTCCTACTACAAGTGGCTTCGTGATCCGGAGGGTATTCGTGGCCGCAAGCGCAAGGAACTCGATAAAAAGATACAGACGGCCTATTTTGCGGCCTATGGGCGCCATGGCAGCCCCAGACTGACCAAAGACATTCAAAAGGCTGGGACAAGCGTGTCCCGGTTGACGGTTGCCAAACACATGAGACAGATGGGGCTTCGCAGCAAGCTTTCCAAGCGTTACAAGGTGACTACGGACTCCTCGCACCGCTATACGGTGGCTCCGCACCTTCTGAACCGTGATTTTTATCGTCAGGCACCTGGAGTGGCTTGCGTGTCGGACATCACCTATGTGCCGACCCTTGAGGGATTCCTTTATCTGACGGTTGTTTTGGACCTCTTCGACCGCAAGCCGATCGGTTGGTCCATCAGTGACGGGATGAGCGCATCCAAGACTGTTATCCCAGCCATTTTGATGGCATCCAGGAGCAGGTCGTTCAAGAAGGGCATGATATTTCATTCGGATCGGGGCGTTCAATATGCAAGTACGAATACGGTTAATGTCTTAAAGTCATTCGGCATCGAGCGAAGCATGAGCCGCAAGGGTAACTGCTGGGACAATGCGGTTGCAGAGAGTTTCTTCAAGTCGTTCAAGTCGGAACTTATTTACGGCTCCAAACTCAAATCGAAAGAAGAGACGAGTCTGTATATCTTTGAGTATATTGAAAGTTGGTACAATAAAAAAAGAAGACATTCTGCACTTGGGAATCTGACCGTTGAAGAGTTCTGGCAGCAGTATGAAATGAGTAAGGATTTAATTATGAATGTAGCTTAACTTTTTGTGCGGAATTTGTTTGCAAGTCCACATGTTGATACTGTCGCATTTTTGGGCAGTACCTCTAGCAAGAGCCAGAACGTTAACTTGCTGTTGTGGGGTTAACGAAACATCCTTATTATATCTTTTTACAGTTAATGCCCCTCGTTCATCTGGTGTTTTAACAACTGGATTCTGAGCATTCATTTCAGTTAAGAAAATGCTGAATAATAACACACATAAAAACATCCATTTTGTCTTTTTCATGATTTTTGATATTTTTTTATAAATTTTTTATCTTGTGTCAAAGATAAATAATAAATAATAAATCATATATTTATATTATTACTTTAAATATTTGATTTATTTGATACCAATAAATAGAATATATTGATTTCTACCGAAAAAGGTTTACAGTTTTTGCTTTTAAACCTGACTAGGTTTACAGTCTTCGGTTATAATTCCTAGAACAGTTTACAGTCAGTGCTCCTTATTACTGAAAAGCATTACAGCTTCGGAGCTTATTCGCGAGAAGGTTTACAACTGATTCGGTCAATGGGTATTCGTGAACCAGCAAACTCCCTGTGTAATAGCTTGTTGGGCTCAATGTCCAACTAGCTTTTGGGAAACAATGGTCTAAACGATCACCGCTTCTCCCTAGGTTTTACAAAGTAAATCTTTTTTTTCCATCGAGACTTGAACTTCTTTGCGGCCGTATGGGCCAGACTTGGAGTTTGCATATCTACGCTCATGTGAGGCCGTTGATTGTTGTAAAAAGTGATGATTCTGGACAACTCTTTATGACAATCGTCAAGATTATTCAATCGTAAGTCGTTCAACCACTCTCCTTTGAGTATGCCGTTCGCTCGTTCAGCGATGGCGTTCTCCAAGGGATCACCGCTCTGTGTCATGCTAATACGAACGTTGTTTTCCTGCAAGATCTGGACGTACTGATTGCAACAATACTGGACGCCCCTGTCCGAGTGATGGATCAAGCCGTTCAACATTTTGCCGTTCAAGCCTTCCAATGCCATTCTCAAAGCAGCAACTGGATGGAGGGCCTCAAGCGTTTCTCCTACCGCCCAGCCCACAATCTTGTGGGAGCAGGCGTCTGTCACCAAGGACAAATAGCATGTGCCGTCAGCAGTCTCCAGATAGATGATGTCGCTCACCCATAGCTGATTGGGAGTTGTCGGCTCAAAGCCGATGATCAGATTCTCAAACTTGCGGAAGTGATGTCGCTAGATGGTCGTTTTTCTGGTCTTGCGTTTTCGGAGCACAAATCCGTTCTATCGCATGAGAATAAAGAAGGCATCACTGCCCGGAACCTGCTCATCCTTGAAAAGGTTGCTGATCAAGTAGTGAAGCTTGATGGCCCCAATCCTTGGGGCATCTTTGCGATAGTTGCAGACCGCATCAAAGATTAACGGTGTGATAGCGTTATCGCGGAATTCATTCTCGCTAACGTACTGATAGTAAGCTTGCCTACTATAGCCAAACAGTCTGCAAAGTGTGTCCATCCATTGTTTGGGGAACTCTTCGCGGAGTACGCTCACTTTTGGGTGCCAGCTTTTTTTCTGATCGGGATGTTAAGCTGTTTTTCAGCCACATCAATCATCACCTCGAAGCCTCTGGAACGGAGTTTCTCCATTTCTAGGACTTTCTCCAGACTCTTGATCCTCAAGTCCTTCTCGTGGTCGGAAAGGGTGGCGATGTTGTCTTTTACTTTTTTCATGTCCGTGTCCATTTCATTGGAATCGGACAAAAATAACGACTTTGACAAGTATTGTCCGACCCATTGATAGAACAAATACTTGTTGTTGAGGTGGTATCTTAAAACTACTTCCTCAGGACTCAGGTGGTTCACCATGTAATCACGAATGATGGCAAGCTTTGCTTCATCTTTTTTTTGAACTCTGGCGGGATTGCGCCACGGATTTTCGGTAATCATACTTTCTAAGTTTACATTTTTTGGTTTATGATGTGTAAACTTTTTTCAGTATAAGAAAGTGTTACAAAACTATTTTTTGGACCTGACTATCAACTTGAACCATTATGAACCTGTTCATTCCGACATGAACAGTTGTTTCAACCTGATCGGCAATCAAATGGAAAAGTACAATACCTGTAACATCTCGAATTTCAATACTTTTTCCTATTATAGTACTCACGTGAAGGTTTCCATTCACACTCCAGGCAGTAAAAGTTTGTGTTTCCTTTTTTTTCAAAGTCACCGCCAGATACTTGGAAGCATGGAATTCAAACGTCGCGGAATCTCCCCAAACGTATTCAGCCAGTGACGGAAAGTCAATGAATGGATTCCGATTGTGCTGGAAATTCGTATAAATGGCCTCGTTGCGAGCCCTTTCCTTATCGCTGACCGGGTCCAATCGGCTCCAATCGAGCAGAACTTTAAGTCCCCAACTGCTAAAACCCGGATAACTGTTGCCGCCGAGCATCTCCGTATTGGAATACGCCGTCCAGTTGGAAACCACATTCTCATAACAAGTCACCATATAGAAATACGATCGGGCCAAATCACCCTTGAGCTCGTCGGCAGGCTCAAAAACGTTCAAGCTACTGCCGCTTTCCGTCGAAGTCCCCCACTCGCAATAATGATTGGCCGAATAACCCAACACCGTCTGGACATTCCCGAACGGCATGTTGCCCCGCTTGTTGTTGACCCACTTGTCGGCGGGGTACATGTGAAACAAATCCGTGTACATGGCTGAAGCCGCATCTCCACCAAACCAACTGTTCGGAAAGGAATGCTCCCGATTGTAGAACTGGCCCTCGCTCGTCCCACCGGAACCCGCATCCTGATTGGTCACATAGACAAAGTTGGTTGCGTTGGAATAAATGTCCCAGACTTTGCCGTCCGCCCGCTTGTCCGTGGTTTGAAAAGCCGTCCAAAGTGCCGCATAGCTCAGAACCGTATGATTCTTCACCAGATTATACATCTTTGTTTTCAAAGCTGAACCCGTCAGCCCGTCCGACCCGTCGTAATAACCGGCCGGCACGACGGCCTGAACCTGAAGGCCAATCAACAGGAGGCACACGAACCCCAAACACCATCTCTTCACCATCGAAAAACGCTTATGGCATGATGCTGACCGTCTTGATTTCCCAGCTGGATGCTTCCGAAGCGGTGCTCGCATACTTGAAGGCAAACCTGAAATTGCTGTTCCCCAACACCGATGCAGGCAATGCAATGTTGCCGCTGCTCACGAACGTCCAGTTGTTGCCGGCCGGATAGGTCGGAATGGTCACTTGCGTCCAAGTAGCCGTGGAAGGCGCGCCCGTCGTGTAATTCGTGCTGAACCACAACGTATGGTAGGTCGGCATGTTGTTGACCACACCCTTGTTGATGGTGTGCCAGAAGCTTAAGTTCCCACTGGTTTTTCCGGTCAAATTGATGGCCGGAGAAATCAACCAATCTTCATTGACAAAATAATTCGGAGTGACAAAACCGGACATGGTGGCGCCATAGGTCGTTCCCGCCCAGACTTGATCGCCAGAGACACTGAATTGAGTAAAACTCCCCAACGTACTGGTCAACGGTTCCGAGAAGATGGGTTCCACCAAATCGGGTTCACCTTCAAATACGTGCGCAATCCCATTCTTAATACCAGGAACGTTAAAATAACTAAGCAAATCTCCTTTGATTTTGACCTTTTTGCCAAGGTTTGCTGGATGATCGACCAAGTTCAAGGCAGTCCGCTCCGATCCACTGACCAATTGAACAGGAACACATGCGGCATTCACATTTTCTGACGGGCTGTCGGCTAAAATAATATTGGTATTGACCGCTCCAGTAGTTGAATAGGTATAGACATAGGGCGATGGAGAAGTAATATAACCTACAATATATCCGGAAACCCATTTTCCTGTTTCATTTTGCTTCAACATCGCTTGGGCCACAGTATACGGTTTGGCTTGCGTTCCGTCACCATCCACCACGACGGGCAGGTGATCCAGCCAATATTCAGCGACTGAACCGTTCGCCACAGTCACTCCGGCACCGCCAAGGTAGTGCTCGAACGTACCATTCACAGCCAGTAGGCGACCCTTGTTGGTGGTTCTGTCCAACAGATTGGCCGAATCACGCAAGGATGAACCTGCCGGCAGATTGACCACCACGCATTTGGTCCAATCGGTTTCCGTCGCTTTGGCGGCAATGACCACCGTATTGTTCATGTACGGCGCATCCCAACTGATGTCTTCGTTACCATTGATGGGATTCCCAGCATTGATGCCGCTCTTTACCGAACCGACGATGTAGCCCTTCACCCAACCGGCCAGCGTACCCTGATGGGTCAGCACCCAATCGGGCGTGTAGGGATCGACCCTGGAACCAAGACCATGATCGACAAAACCTTTACCGAAGCCAACAAAGGCGAAATCCATGGAATCACGTGGCGTGAACTGATACGTGGTCCCGAAAAGAGACAAAATACCAGTGAGGTTACCATTTCCGGAAGGCAGCAATTTATTGGCAAAATTGGATGCGCTGCTTAGACGAACCACGATGGTTCTGCCTGCATTCAGGCTGGATGTCAGTGTTTTACTCAGGGTCTGTGTGGAACCGTCGGCTGCGGCAGGACAACAAACCTCGCCTTCAGCAGGAGAAAAATGAACGTTTTCGAGCGTGATCAATTTACCCATGTTGGCTTCGCTAGCCACCACGTCAAAGTTGACGACAGCCGGTGTCAGCAAGGAGTTGGTAGGATTGGGCCATCCATCCTTGAACACATGCGCCTGCGCCGTTTCCCATGTCATTTGACCGATGCCTCCGTTGTATGAGCCGCCGAGCTGCATGTAGCCGCCGTATTTGCCCACCCACAAGCCTTTGCATTCGATGAAAACTCGCTGCCCCAGGCGGAATTCCGTGTACAAGTCACCCTGGTTGATGGCAATCTTCAAACCGCCGGTGCTGTCCATGATGGTCATCTCCTTGTACATGTTGCCGGAGATGTCATTGGCAACCACGATACCGGTGATGGTGATGGTGTCGGTGATCTCAGCAGCAGTCACGGCAGCGAATTTAGTTTTGAAATCGGCGATGGTCATGGTGGCGGTATCCGAGTAGACCGGCTCATAGAGCGGCGGCATTTCGAAATCCCGTTGGTCACAAGCCACGAAGGAGATGCTCAGCAGGAGCAAGGCGGGTAAAAAATGATTGAAACGCTTCATATAGGTGTCGTATTTAATTTTAGTACTTGTAAGCCACCAACAGGTAGCAGTTGAATCCTTGTGCGTAATAGTAATTGTTGGGGAATTTGTTGACATTGTAACCTACATAGTCGAACCGGCCCTGTTGATAGCCACCCGAACGCATGTTGGTGTTGTTCAGCAAATTGGAAGCCTGCAAGTTGATATTGATGAGGTTGCCGTTCTTCATTCGGATGGATTTCCCGATGGAAGCGTCCACCATGTAGCCCGCGGGGTATTTTTCCTGCGTGGTGATGTCGCTTGCCAGCTTCCGGTAATCAGCCTCGCTGTTGGCCGTGAATTGCAAAATCTCAGCCGTGTGGCGGATGGGCGACAATTCCACATAGGTGCGGTCGTAGTAGCTCACACCAAGGTCGAAGAACCAATAATCGGGCGCAGCATAATCCAATTGAAAAGACAAAGCCGTCTGCGGTGTGCCTCCCACCCGGTAGTTCTTCAGGTAGACGGTTCGGGTCATATCGGCTTTCATGCCGTTTTCCATGCTGATGGTCGCCGTGGGATGATTGGTATAGACATAGTCTGAAATGGAACCCAGCGTCGTTGCGGTCAAGCCGCCGCCCAGTTTGGCCGAAAGGCCGAATTCAAAGCCTTCGTGCACCTTGTTCACCCCCGTCATCACGTAGTTGACGAACGTCATCATCTCATCGTCGTAGAAATTGTCGATTTCCACCTGGCCGCTCAACTTGGAGCGGTAAGCCGTGATGCGCCCTCTCAGGAAACGGTAGTTGAACTTGTAATTCACATCGTAGCTCAAGACGGAGCCGCTGCCCAGATTGGGTATGGCATCGTCCTTGATTCTTGGTGAAACATAGGCCTGATTGGGAAGTGTCGGTTGGGTTTCAGCCAGTAAGTTGGCCGTAAAGAAATTGTTACCGTCCAACTTCCAGGTGATGCCACCCTTCACGGACGTATCGAAAAACTCGTGGTTCACACCCATGCCGTACGAAGTCAGTGGCGCACGACCGTTCCGCATCAAGCCTTCGCGCTGATACGACATCCAACTGTAACGGGCTCCATAATATACATCCACCTTATTATAGGTGTGGTTGTTTTGAAACCAAGCATTGGCCGAGCGCACGAACATGTTGTAATTGTAGCCGAACACATCGCCCTTTTTCTTATCGGTCGAATTGGCATTCAGGTCGTTGAATTGGATGTTGGGGTTCAGCGGAGAATAATTTTCCGTGTAAACATCGACGTCCGAGTAGTTTGAAGCACCCAGCAGGTCGGAAATGGTCTTGTAATGCATGCCCTTGGTAAGGCGTGCTTCCACGCCGCCGGTCATTTTCAGATGATCGCCCACGCGCTTGTTCAACGTCGAATTCAGCATCAGTTCGTTCTGGTCGTTGTGGCGTTCTTCTACGATGTAACGGGCGCTCTGCCCTTCGCGCAAAGCCAGCGCGTTGGCCATATACAGGCCGTTCCAGTCAATCTGCGTGTTGCTGTCGTCGCCGTTGGTCCAAAGTTCGGTATAGAAATCCTTTTGGTCCTGTGTGGTCTGATAGCTCGGCATGTTTCTGTAATAGGCCGGGTTCGGGTTCGGAGCATTGTTGTAGTTCAACGCCGTACTGCCGTACGATTCGGAACGGAATGCCAGGCCTGAAATCAATTTCATCGTTTTGCTAGGTGTCCAGAAATGCGACAGAATCACCACCGGTTGGAAATCGGTCACAATCCTTGAATTGCGCTTCTTACCGTCCTGCCAACCCCAATTCGAGTTGTAGGTGTGCCGGCCGGTCAGGTCATAAACCTCTTGGGTGGAAGCACTTTGGGTACCCCGTTGCGTCGGTGCGCCAAAGGCGGTCAGCACCAAGCTGTTGAATGGGTTCAGCACCTTTTCGAGCGAGGCAAAATAGCCCAAGCTGTTGTAGAACGTTCCTTCGCCGTAGCCCTCGTCTGCCCAACGATACCCGATTGCACCTGTAAACGCCCAACCGTTGGCCATCAATCCAGTGGAATAAGTGTAGGTGCCACGCAACTTATAATTGCGGTTCGTGTAGGCCACCGAAACACGGCTGCCCGGATTGAAACTGCTGGCGCGGAGCAAGAGGTTGGAGGAACCCCCAATGTCACCGTATCCGAAGGTACTGTATTCAGAAGCCGTCACGTCTTCCCTGTTGCGCACCACATCGTTCAGGCCACCCAGCATGGAATACGAGAAACGGCCCTTTTCCTGGTCGTTGAACGTGATGCCGTTGATGGAACTCTGCGCAAACTCCGAGTCCAAACCCCGCACCCGGAAGCGCATGGCCGAAAACGTATAGCCTACATTGGAAGAAAACACATCGCTTGAATTGGCTAGCGCCGAACTGATGTTCTGGCCCTGATCGCTTTCATCGTCAATCATGGACTCGTTGAACACGTACAACTGGCTGTTGACCACCGCCGGCGTTTGGACGCTATCGGCCTGATTCTGTGCGGCCAACGTGCTTCCGAATGCCAGATAGAGCAACACCCGAACTACTTTTTTCATACTGAAAACATTTATGTGGAGAGGTCTGATTTTTAAAAAATGGAAAGCAAAGTTAGCAAACTTTAAAAAGAAATGACGATATTTGGTATAAAAATTCATTATACAAAATTATGTTCTATAGAAAACTTTTAACATTTGCCATTTTCCTTGTCGCCAGCCACTTTCTATTCTCTCAAGAAAAGAAATTCACTGTCGCTGCCATTGGCTTTTACAATCAGGAGAACCTTTTTGACACCATCCATTCCCCTGGCGTGAACGATTATGAATTCACTCCGGAAGGCATCAAAAAATGGGATGGCACCAAATATTGGAAGAAGATTGAAAACATGTCTTTCGCCATCAGCAAGTTGGCTCGCGAATATTGCCCCGAAGGACCTGCCGTCCTTGGCGTTTCCGAAATCGAGAACCGTTCCGTCCTGGAAGACCTGGTTCGTTCGAAAAACCTGAAATCCATCGGTTACAAAATAGTCCATTACGATTCGCCCGAAGCACGCGGTGTCGATGTGGCCCTGCTTTACAACCCCAAACTGTTCACCCTGACCTCCAGCCGGGCAGTTCCTTTCACCTTGCCAAACGATACTTCTTTCAAAAGTCGCGACCAATTGGTGGTGAACGGGTTACTACTAGGCGAACCCGTCCATTTCATCGTCTGCCACTGGCCTTCCCGCCGAAACGGGGAAAAAGCCTCCCGCTACCTGCGTGAAGCAGCCGCCGAACTCTCCAAAAGCATTATCGACTCGCTCCTCAAAAAAGAGCCCGCCGCCAAGATCATCCTCATGGGCGATCTCAACGACGACCCCTTCAACATACCCGTCAAGGTAACCCTTCGTGCCCGCAAAGATCCGGAAGACGTTGGCAAAGGAGACCTGTTCAACCCCATGTGGCGCATTTTGGACAAGGGCATCGGCTCCTTGGGCTACCGAGGCGAATGGAACCTATTCGACCAGCAAATTCTTACACCCGCGTTCCTCGGAACCGACCGCAGCACCCTCAAGTATTGGAAGGCTGAAGTCTTCAATCGAGATTTCCTCATCCAGCAGGATGGTCCATACAAAGGTTACCCTTGGCGAACCTTCAGCGGCGACACCTTCATCGAAGGCTACAGCGACCACTTTCCCACCTTGGTTTACTTGGTCAAAGAGGTCCATTGACAATTCCCGACAGATTTGTACAATTTATCCTAAAATTCGAGCCTTCATGGTGTTATTGGAATTTTTTTCATTATTATTGCGCGAATTTTAAATCGAATATGAAACATAGACACGTTTACCTTTTATCATTGGTGGTAGCACTGATTCTGGCCCCTCAACTTAGGGCTCAGAACATGGTTTTGAGATTGCAAGGCGGAGCCGAACAAACCATCGTTTTGAGCAACCTTCAAAAAATAACCTTTTCGGGTTCCAATCTGGTGTTGAACTATGTTTCCGGGAGTACGCAATCGTACGGCTTAACCAACCTGGAAAAAATGTACTTCGGCCCATCGACATCCATCAAGAACACGATTCAACCGACAGCCGACATCTTTTTCAATCCAACCGACAATCAGATTCATTTCAGAAACCTGGCCGAGGGTCCGCAGCAAGTGGCTGTATACCGCATGGATGGCCTTGCTGTTGTCAACAGGACCGTTACAAATAACGAAACCATCGACATGAGTGGGTTTCCAGCCAGCATTTATCTGATTCGCGTCAACAATCAGATTCTGAAATTTAAGAAATAATGCGTAAATTTTTCTTCCTTAGCTTGTTTCTGGTTAGCATTGTCACTTTGGCCGCCCAGGATAAAATGTACTTGTTCAAATCGGACAAGATGGTCATCGGTGCACCATTGAGTGTTGTCGACAGTTTGACATTCACCGGTAGCGGAACTACGGCCCAGCTTTCCGTAAGCGGAACGCTCAATCCATTTGCCGTTTCCACGCTCGACAGCATCACTTTCGGCAAATCAACCGACACCGTCTCCATCGCCTACAACGGCACCAGCGTCAGCGTGGTGAATCCGCTTTACTTCGAAGGCGTCAGGGTAGCCGTAAGCGGTGCGGATGTCGTTGTCACATCGACTTCAGACACCAAAGATATTACCTATCGATTGTCAGGTACCACCAGCAACGGAATGTTCAAGGTTTACAGCGCCCATGCCTACCATTTATTGCTGAACGGTATATCCATCACCAACCCGGATGGCCCGGCCATCAACAACCAATGTAAGAAATCGACCTATGTCGATTTGGCCGACGGTACCGTAAATACGCTATCAGACGGCCCGACTTACGCCGCTGCAACCATCGTTAACGGCCTAGCCGAAGATCAAGGCGCAGCATTCTTTAGTGACGGAAATCTAATTTTCAATGGCACAGGCAAACTCATTGTCAATGGCAAAGGCTCCCTGCAACACGGGATCAACAGCAACGATAACATTCAAGTCAACAACGGCACCATCCTTGTGACGAGCGCTTCCAGAGACGGCATACACGGCAATGACGGTTTCTCAATGGCCAATGGTTCCCTGACGGTAACCAGCAACAGTGACGGTATCGACGGAAGTGCGGGAATTGTCAGTATTTCCGGCGGTAACATCTCTGTAATCAGCAGTTCACCCAATGTCAACGGCATTTGTTGCGACAGCACGATGACCATTTCAGGCGGCAGCATCAATGTCCAGGTCCTCGGCACTCAATCCAAGGGGCTGAAATCAACCCAAGCCATGTACCTGAATGGCGGGAACATCACGGTCAATGCCTCCGGTGGTGTTGCACTGAACGCCCTTGTAATCGGTTACGACCCCTCCTATTGCACAGCCATCAAGAGTGACGCCGACATCACCATAAACGGGACGACCATCAACATCACGCATACTGGAATCGCCGGCAAGGGCATCTCCGCTTCTACGAACCTCACGATGTACAGTGGAAATGTGACCATTTCCACTTCTGGTGCAGGTAGTCTTTATACAAATTATCAGAACGCGGTCGATGCATACAGCGCCGCTTGCTTTTCAACCAACGGCAGGATAGACATTCTCGGAGGAACCGTCACGGCCACCAGCACTGGCATGGGAGGCAAAGGTTTTTCAGCCGACGGCATCTTGACCATCGGTTCAGAAACTGGCTCTCCAACGGTTACTGTTTCAACGGCCGGTGCATCCATTATGAATGGTACAACCAGCGTCACGGAGGCAAAAGCCATCAAATGCTCCGAAGACATTTACCTGCTGAATGGTACCGTCCTGGTCAACACGACTGGTGCCGGCGAAGGCATCGACACGAAAAAGTCCTTATATATGGACGGAGGGACTGTTGTTGTGCAGGGTTCAACTGTTGCCAATACGAAAAGCATCGACTACGGCACAGCTTTTAACATCACTGGTGGAACACTGATGGTGAGCGGCCCTAATAGGAGCAAAACCATTCCAATTCCCACGGCATTGACTTCCACCCAACGCTTTCTATATTCCACCACTACAGCCACCGTGGCAGCCGGCACCCTGTTCCACATCCAAAATGCTGCAGCCACCAATTTGGCAACCTACAAACCGACTCGGGCGGGCTATTACTTCATTTTTTCCTCACCGAGCCTGAAAGCCAACACCGCTTATTCCATCTATACGGGTGGCAGCACTACAGGCACCTCCTTGAATGGTTTGTACAGCAATGGCGTATACACACCGGGCACTTTGAAGGCAACTTACGGAACTTCGGCCACTTCAATCTCGTTCTGATATGGGAACCAAACAATCCGGCTACCCCGTACAACCCTTCGCCCAACCCGTCAAGCGCTATTGCCAGACGCTTGATTTAAAGAATGATCCCGCCTTGATTGCCGAATACGTCAAAAGACACAGTGAGGCTGAAGCCTGGCCTGAAATTCGCGCGGGCATCAAGGAAGTAGGTATTCTCGAGATGGAACTCTATATCCTAGGAACCCGATTGTTCATGATTGTGGAAACGCCGCTCGACTTCGAATGGGATTCAGCCATGGCCAAACTTGCCGGTCTACCCCGTCAGGCGGAATGGGAAGCATACATGTCCATCTTCCAGGTGGCCAAGCCCGGAGCCTCATCCGCCGAAAAATGGCAGTTGATGGACAAGATATTCCATTTATACAAATAGCAGGGCGATCCTGTAGACTATAAAGGACGCCGTCCAAGCCAACAACATCGTGTACGCAATGGTGAAAATACCCCATTTCCAGCTCCCCGATTCATTCTTGATGGCCGTAATCGTGGCAAAACACGGGAAATACAGCAGCACGAAAACCATGAGCGACAAAGCAACTGCCGGATTGAACACCGGCGTACCATCGGCATAGGTGTCTTCCTTCATGCGTTGACCGATGGCCACTTCGTTGTCCTTGCCGGTGTACAGCACACCCAACGTACTCACCACCACTTCCTTAGCCGAGATTCCAGAAACGATGGACACCCCTATTTTCCAATCGAAGCCCAACGGCTTGAGTGCCGGCTCCACAAATTTCCCGACCTGACCAATATAAGAATGTTCCTGCTGTTCAATTCGGCTGGCTTCGGAATGCGTCCTATTGTATGCCTCACTTTGCGGGAAATACCCCAAAAACCAAATGATGATGGAGGCAACCAATATGACTGAACCCATTTTCTTGAGGTATTGCGCACCCTTTTCCCACATGTGCCTGGTGATGGATTTCAATGTCGGAACCCTATACGGAGGCAATTCCATGACAAATGGCATATCTTCTCGGTGGAAGAAAAAACGCTTGAAAATTCGTGCGAACAAGACCGCCAGCAAGATGCCCAGCAAATAAAGGCCGAAAAGCACCAATCCAGCATGGTTGGGGAAAAACGCTCCAGCCAACAGCAAATAGACCGGTAGCCGAGCACTACACGACATCAAGGGCGTCACCAACATGGTGATCATCCGTGAGTTCCGGTTCTCGATGGTTCTGGTGGAAAGGATGGCAGGCACGGTGCATCCGAAACCCATGATCATGGGTATGAACGACTTGCCGTGCAACCCCATCTTGTGCATGATCTTATCCATGATAAATGCCGCCCTGGCCATATAGCCCGAATCCTCCATAAACGAAATGAACAGGTATAGAATGAGGATGTTCGGCAAAAAAACGATGACACCGCCCACCCCACCGATGATACCATCCACCAGGAGGTCCTTGAGCGGACCCGCGCTCAGCAATCCACTCACCAATTTCGACAAGGCTCCGACAACCATTTCGATCCAGCCCATGGGGTATTTGCCCAACACAAAGGTGCATTCGAACATGATGAACATGAACAGTAAAAATATGGGGTAGCTCAAGAATTTGTTGAGCACCAGCAAATCAATCTTTTTGGTTTTGTCCGATTTCTGCTTCTTACCTTCTTTATAGGTTTCAGCCAATGCTCCGGCTATGAAACCGTATTTGGCGTTGGTGATGGCCGATTCGGGATCTTCTTTGAGTTTTTCGGTCAATATCTTGGCTGATCGGTCTCTTGCATTGAATATATCCAGCGCATTATCTAGGGGAGCAATCAACTTTTCCACTTCCTTATCTCCCTCCAGCATCTTGATAGCCAGGTAACGCATGGAATAGTAGGCTCGAAGCACGGTATTCTTGACAAGTTCCTCCCGAACCACCTGAATGGCTTTTTCAATGACTGGGCCATGGTTCACATGGATGTGCCTGGTCATGGCACCTACTCGATACTGATGTTCATGTTGATGCTCCGGTTCTTCTTTGGATTGCAGCGTCAAATCGGCATCTTCCTTGATTTCCTCAATCGTATCGTGGTCCAAATCGTGTTGGTGGTAGTAATCGTGCAATTCCTGAAGGCTTTTCAAGTTCAATTCACCTTCGTTAGTGAACAAATCACTGCCTTCGTATACTTTGATGATGACATGGAAAAGCGTATCCAAACCCCAACCTTTCCTTCCGATGGTCGGTATGACGGGTGAACCCAATAATCTGCTGAGCTGCAAATAGTCCAGTTTGTTGCCCGCTTCCTGCATTTCGTCGTACATGTTGAGGGCAATTACCATCCGTACGTTCATGTCAATGAGTTGGGTGGTCAGGAACAAATTTCGTTCCAGGTTGGAGCCGTCCAACACATTTACCACCACATCGGGCGCTTCTTCTACGATGTGTCGTCGAACATAGACTTCCTCAGGGCTATAGGCCGAAAGGGAATAAGTCCCAGGCAAATCAACAATGGTAAAGGTGTAATCTCTGAAATGGAACCGCCCTTCCTTGGCATCGACAGTGACACCGCTGTAATTTCCCACATGTTCGTGTGAGCCGGAAGCTTGATTGAAAATGGAGGTTTTTCCGCAGTTGGGATTCCCAACCAAGGCAATGCGGATGTGCTTGCGTTTCCGAAGTGCAATTTTACGGAGTTCGTCTTCGTTCAGAACGCCATTGAATTGGTCGGTCTCCGTGGTTTCAATCAAATCGCGATTGCTCACGACCTCAATATTCTCGGCTTCGCTTCGACGCAGCGAAACCTCGTAATGCATGACTTTGTATTTGACGGGGTCTAAAAGTGGGGCGCTTTGAATGGCTTCCACCACTTTTCCCCGTACGAAACCCATTTCTATGATGCGCTTGCGGAAACCGCCGTGCCCAAGTACTTTGACAATTACCGCCTTTTCGCCGGTCTTCAGTTCGGAAAGCCTCATCCCAAGCTTAATTTAAATTTACTACACAAAAGTAGCAGTACTTGAGCTAGGAAGCAATACCCATTTGTCGGTAAACGTTTATTTCGCTTTTAAGTTGATGGATTTTAGCTCTGAACTGTCTTTTTCGTATACAAACACATTGAAGCTGTTCCGAATGGGCAAGATGAAACGTTGTGGGTGTACAGGCACCAAAAGTATCCGGTTTTCATCGGGCGAATAACCACCGAAAATCGCGCTGACTGTATTTAGGTCCTCTCCAGTTATTTCTGCATACTGAACCTGTTCGGGATTGTATTCAGGACCATTGCTGCTTATGCCGAAGTAGTCGGAGACATGGCTCATGAACTGCACAAACATGCTGGAGTCCATTCGCCAAAAGGCGTTTTGCCTGTCCAAATAAATAAAACATTCTTTTCTGCCCATGATCTGTACTACTTTATGAATCCTTTAGAATAAAGCAATTTAGCATCCTGTAATGCCAATGCTTGACTACTGTAATTACCTATTTGAATCTTAACCCAATTATCGAGTATGACGAAGTTGATGTTGCCGTCCATATATTTTTTCAATTGTTTTGCCGCCTGCATGGCACTTGGCAATGTTTTGTATGCGCCCACCTGGAACCAATAATTACCATTGCTGGTATACATAAGACACCAGTACGGAACATTGTCGCAGAGCGTAGGAATGCCACCGTCAATCTGAATGGTTTTCGGTCCGGATAAAGGAACAACAACCTGATGGGCAATGTAAGCCGACGTTTTCTGAATGGCAGGATTCGGCGTGATTTTGGAAATCGGTTGTTTCACCGTTGGTGAGTCGGCAGGCTTGAATGCTGGTTTTTCGGGTGCTTGCACTTTAAACGTTGCAGGGGTCTCCATTGCCGACTTCGTTGGAGCCTTGACTTCGGGGATGGCGTCTTTGACAGATTTGATGTCAATTTTCGGTTGATAGCTGCCAACTACTTTTTCCAAGGGCCTCTCAGCCGGATCGGTAGCCAAAATTGCCTTGAATATGACACGTCTGTTCTGGGCTTTATCGGCAGCACTTCGACCTACATTGACCAATTTACTCTTACCGAATGCGCTGGTCTTCAATCGATCCGGACGTACACCTTCCCTTACCAGAACCTGTTTGACGGCTTCAGCACGGCTGTTGCTCAAGTACAAGTTATACTGTTCACCGGCGTCCGAGTCGGTATGGCCCTGAATATCAACACCCAATTCCTGATGAATCGGTTTGTTCAGATACTTTGCCAACTTGTGCAACGGATCCATGTACATGTTCTTGACGTTGGTTTTATCCACATCAAATAAAATGGTGAACAGATTCAGCGTGTCTTCTTCGATGGCTTCCTGTTTGACAGGCGTTGCTATTTCAATGGTATCCGCGATGGGTTCCTCCACTTCCTCATATCCGCCTCCTGCCAAGGCTTTGCGGACCCTTCGGGTTTGAGCGATGCGCTTCTTGACCAATTCAATGGTTCCAGCATCAACCACATCACCATCTTTATTTTCCAAAACAGTTGCAAAAACTGGAGTTGCCTTATATTTGAGCACTTCCAATTGAAGTGAATCAACAAAAACCTTATAATCACCTGGTTTCAATCCGATGTAATTGAAATAACCATCCGATTCCGTCAAAACCTTGGCCACCAGATTGCCATTTTTATCCGCCACTCGAACGATAATGCGTCCGATGCCTTTGCCAGTCTCGTCAGCTACGGTACCGAAGATTTCAGCCATGGGCACGACAGGCAACATAATCATCTTAAATTGATTGGGGTCTGTCGTTACTTTCATGGACTTGCTGTTCAGTCTCAGGGACACATTGTCAAAGCCCGATTCATCCAAGGACAACGTGTAATCGACGAATGGTTCCAATCCGACTACACGGATGATGGAATCTTGATCGCGCTGAAGAACCTGCCCACCGGAACATCGAACCCTTAAACCTTTGGTGTTCGGCTCATTAGCATCCTTGACGCCGTTGAAGTTCATGTCAACGAACGGATTGATGGAGATGCCACTTCTTCCGACGGCATTCCTGCGGTCCGTATGGACGTATTTGCCTCCGCTGTTGAACGCAAGACTTCCGGAAGCGCCTTCAGACATTTGGAATCTTGTATTGGAAACAGCGGCGGAAGCATTGGTGGTCATGTAAGGCAATTCATAGCGAAACGTCAGACTCACACTTTGGCTGTTGGTCAGGAAATTGTTTTCCAATTTCAACGCACCGTGACCATTGGAGAAAAGTTTCTTATCCACTTCCAACCGAAGGGATATCAGCTGTTTGTAAAGGTAGTTGTATTGGGCGGAAGTCCGAATGTTCAGTTCATTGCGCAACTTGGTCGCCAAGGTCAAATTTCCATACAGATTCAATGCATTGGCAGCCGAGGCGTTGGCATAATTCGTCAGAATCATGCTGTAATTCTTGTAATTGTTTGTCCACATCAATTCGCCGGAACTGTAGGAAAAAGCATCATACACGTTTTGACGGAACGAAGTCCGGATGCTGCTGGTAATATTT
>Ga0302297_1000077_pt1 | contig 25047 bp, 13 predicted proteins | sample III_Fen_N3_2_FD_202094 | JGI IMG/M metagenome (GOLD analysis project Ga0302297, IMG submission 202094) | Peat permafrost microbial communities from Stordalen Mire near Abisko, Sweden - III_Fen_N3_2 | ecosystem: Environmental > Terrestrial > Soil > Wetlands > Permafrost | place: Sweden: Abisko...
CTCTTGCTGAGCAGCCCGCTGTTCGCCCAACTTCCCATTTACGCGGATGTGACCAAGCCGCTCGAGGCCCGTGTGGAGGATGCTTTGTCCCAAATGACCCTCGAAGAAAAAGTAGCGGTTTGCCACGCACAGTCTAAATTCAGCACTTCTGGCGTTCCCAGGCTCGGCATCCCCGAAATCTGGATGAGCGACGGGCCACACGGTGTCCGCGAGGAAATCGAATGGAACTCGTGGGATCCGGCAGGTTGGTCCAACGACCGAAGCACCGCCTTCCCAGCATTGACCTGTCTGGCCGCCACCTTTAATCCAGCCTTGGCTGAACGCTACGGCGTAGCCGTCGGTGAGGAAGCGCGTTTCCGCAAAAAAGACATTCTGCTGGGCCCCGGTGTGAACATTTACCGCACGCCCTTGAATGGCCGCAACTTCGAATACATGGGCGAGGACCCCTTCCTCTCGGCCACCATGGTGGTGCCTTATATTAAAGGTGTGCAAAGCAACGGCGTGGCTGCCTGCGTCAAGCATTTCGCACTCAACAACCAGGAAGACCACCGCGACAACATCAACGTGGAGGTAAGCGACCGTGCCCTGTTCGAAATCTACCTGCCCGCCTTCAAGGCCGCCGTCACCAAAGGAGGTGCTTGGTCCATCATGGGCTCGTACAACCAACTTCGCGGTCAACATTGCTGCCACAACGATTTCCTGCTGAACCAAGTGCTCAAGCACGACTGGGCATTTGACGGCGTGGTTGTTTCCGACTGGGGTGGCGCACACATTCCGATGCAAGCCGCGATGAATGGCTTGGATATTGAAATGGGCAGCTACACCAACGGAAAGGTTTCCGGCTCCAAATTCACCTACGACGACTACAATTTGGCACAACCGTTCCTGGATGCTTTGAAAAAAGGCCAAGTGCCCATGTCCGTGCTGGACGATAAGGTTCGCCGCATCCTGCGACTCAACATGCGCACCAACATGTCGGCCAACCGTCCCTTTGGACGCTATGGCTGCGATTCCCACAGCGCAGCGGCGCGAAAAATCGGTTCGGAAGGCATCGTATTGCTTAAAAATGTGGGAAACCTGTTGCCCATCGTGCCGGGTTCAGCCAAGAAAATAGCGGTGATCGGGGAGAATGCCACGCGGAATTTGATGCAAGGGGGCGGTTCCTCTGAGTTGAAGGTGAAGTACGTGGTGTCGCCGTTGGAAGGGCTCACCAATGTGTATGGCAAAGAGGCCGTAACTTACAGTCAGGGTTATTCCTCTGGTTCGCCCAATTACGACCGGGAAACCAACACCAAACTGAATGCCGATTCATTGATTGCCGCCGCCGTTGAATCTGCCAAAACCGCCGATGTGGTGATTTATGTGGGTGGTCTGAACAAGAACCATTTCCAGGATTGCGAAGGTGCGGACCGCAAATCGTTTGACATGCCTTTTGGACAAGACAAACTCATCAATGCTTTGTTGGCCGTCAACAAGAAGCTGGTGGTGGTGCTCATGAGCGGAAACGCCGTGGCCATGCCTTGGGTCGATCAGGTTCCTGCCTTGGTTCAAGGTTGGTATCTCGGTTCGGAAACTGGAAATGCCCTGGCCGACGTGCTTTCGGGCGCCGTGAATCCTTCCGGCAAACTGCCGTTTTCCTTCCCCAAGAAACTGGCTGACAACGCTGCAGCTTCGTTCGGCATGATTTCCTACCCAGGTGATGGTGTGAATCAAAAATACCTGGAAGACATTCTGGTGGGCTACCGCTGGTTCGACACCAAAAAAATTGTCCCCCAGTTCGCGTTCGGCCATGGCCTGTCTTACACGACGTTTGTCTATGGAAAACCGGCTTCCGACCAAAAGACGTACGACAAGGATGCTTCCATCAAAGTGACCTTGACCTTGAAAAATTCGGGCTTAAGGGACGGTGCCGAAGTAGTGCAGCTCTATGCCTCGCAGGTTAAACCTTCCGTGATGCGCCCTGTCAAAGAGCTGAAAGCTTTCCAAAAAGTATTCCTCAAAGCGGGTGAAACCAAAAATGTGGATTTGACTGTGGCAGCCAAGGATTTGGCGTTCTACGACGAAGTCTCCAAAGGTTGGAAGCTGGAAGCTGGAAAGTACGTGCTCTCTACGGCGGCGTCTTCAGCCGATGTGAAAGGATCTATAACCATTGAAATCAACTAGATGAGACTCACACTGTTCCTGCTTCTCTTTTTTCAGGTTTCCCTGGCGGGGAACAGTTTTGGCAATCTGGCCATTGGCGGGGGCGGTTTCGTGACGGGCATCATTCCGAGCACGAGTGAAAAAGGGTTGATGTATGCCCGAACCGATGTGGGAGGGGCGTATCGTCGAGATTCCGTGAGCGACAAGTGGATACCCCTGCTGGACTGGGCGTCGACCGCTCAGACCGGTTACATGGGAGTGGAGGCCATCGCCTTGGATCCCAATAATTCCGACAATGTGTACATGCTGGTTGGAACCTCGTATTTCAACAGCGGCACGACAGCTATTTTGCGATCGTCCGACCGTGGAAACACATTTGCCATCACCAACGTGACCGCGCAATTTACGGCACACGGCAATGGTCTCGGCCGTCAAACCGGTGAGAAATTGGTGGTTGATCCCAATTTGGGAACTATTTTATATTGCGGAACCCGGTCCAAGGGTTTGTTCAAAAGTACGAACTCGGGTGTGTCTTGGACGCGCTTGGCTGGGCTGAACGTGACGACCACCACCAATGGGAACGGCATTTCGTTTGTGCTGATGGACCCGAGTACCGGAACCAAGGGTTCAGCCACCAATATGTTGATTGTTGGAGTGACTCGGAGCGGATCGAGCTTGTATCGAAGCAACGACGGGGGCGTGACGTTTGACACGATAACGAATGCACCTAGTTTGTATGCGCCTCAGCGTGCTGTTCTGGCGGGCAGGAATTTGGTAGTCACCTACGGAAACGGCGTCGGACCTTACGGCGATGCCACCAATGGATGGATGGATACGGGGCAGATTTGGAAGTACAACCTCGACTCCGGTTTGTGGACCAACATCACCCCTGCAAGTTGCACCCGCGCCTACAGCGGCATCAGTGTCGATCCGGCAAATGCCAACCGCATGATCGCCTCAACCGTCAATACGTATTGGAGCCAGGGTAGTGCATGGGGCGACCAGTTTTTCATCACCACAAATGGCGGAACCTCCTGGACAAACATCGTGACCCGGGGATATCAACTTCAGGCAAACGGCGTGACTTGGATGAGTGCCAGTCAGTCCATTCATTGGGCGTGCTGCTTGGTTTTCAATCCATTCAATACCAAACAAGCGTTCGTCACTTCTGGAAACGGTTTGTTCAAGACTGAAAACATCGATGCCACACCTTGTGTTTGGAAATTTGATGTCAAAGGGTTGGAAGAAACGGTGGCCATGAATCTGGTAAGCATTCCGGGCGGTCCAGTACTTTCTGTAATTGGCGATTACGATGGTTTTCGAAGTGTCAAGCCGGATATCTATGCGCCCATTCATTCCCCGACCATGGGAACCACCTGTGGCTTGGCCTATGCCGGAAACAGTTTGGGAAAAGTTGTCCGAATTGGAGGTTCCATGTATTATTCCAACGACACGGCCAAAACGTGGCTCAAGTCGGCATCGTTGAAAGGCGCACAAGGCTCGGCCTCGATTTCAGCCGATGGAAGGGTTATTTTGCATACGCCGGCCGATTCCTCCAAGGTTTATAGGACGTTTAACAACGGAACCACGTGGACGGCGGTTTCTGGCATTGATTTCTCGACGGTAACGGTAGCCGATCCTGTGAATCCGGCCGTATTTTATGCCTACAACCGAAGCACCGGTTACACCTACGCCAGTGCGGATACGGGCTTCACGTTTGCGCGGGTGGGGGTGACCACCGCTTCGGGCAGCGCACTGGAACGCAGTGTGCCCGGTTACGAAGGCCATCTTTGGATTCCGCTGTATACCAACGGCTTGGTGCGTTCGACCAATGGTGGTAAAACGTTTGTCAAACTGACTGCGGTGTTGGAAGCATCAGCCGTTGGTGTCGGCAAAGCCGCTCCGGGGAAAACGTATCCTACCCTGTACATTTGGGGCAAAATCGGCCTGGTCACCGGCATTTTCCGTTCCATCGACGAGGGGCTGAACTGGACCCGCATCAACGACGACGCCCATGAATGGGGCGGAACCGGCAACGGCAATTTCGTCGTGGGTGACATGAACGTGTTCGGCCGAGTCTATATGAGTACGGTGGGCCGAGGCATCGTGTATGTGGATTCGGATGACGGAAGTACGGCGTTGGAGCAAACTTCATCCTCTAAAAGCGAAAAAATTTCCATCTACCTTAATGAATCGCAGGACATGCTCTATGCCCAAGGGGATGTTCGTGAAATCGATATTTTTACCATGAAGGGGAGCCGTATGTTGCACAGTAAAAATGCACAAGTCGCTCTAAATGAACTTATTCCTGGATGTTATTTGTCCAGAATAAAAACAACCAACGGACAAGAAGTGAAATTATTTATTAAGAATTGATGATTTTTTTGGCTGGGACGGAACATTCTGAACACCTAAAGTGTATATTTGTTTCTGACTGAACCCTCCGCCATGAAAGTTTTGACCAACTCCGACCCAACATCCTGCATGGGTGAGGAACGTTCCGGTCAAGACCAAGACCTTCGACTTACCGACAATTCACTCAACAAGCTGAACCGTGAACTGATGGCCATCAGCAGTTGCAACCAGTTGTTGGTTCGGGCCACCGACGAGCAAACATTGTTGAATGACGTTTGCCGCATCATTTGTGAAAAAGCGGGTTACATGTTAGCATGGGTGGGCTATGCCGAACACGACAGGCGAAAATCAGTCCGTCCAATGGCATGGTATGGTCACAACGATGGGTATGTTGAAAATGCCAATATTTCCTGGGACGAACACAGCGAACTGGGACAAGGTTCCACCGGAAAGGCTATTCGAAGCGGTAAAAGTGTATTTTCTCACAATCTGCCAACCGATCCAAACTACAAACCTTGGAGTGAGGAAGCGACCAAGCGGGGTTTTCAAAGTTCCATCGCTCTCCCTATGAAGAATGATGCCGGTAAGGTTTTTGGTGCCTTGATGCTTTATTCTTCCGAATCGGACATCCTCACCCTCGAAGAAATTCGATTGTTGGAAGAACTGGCCGGAGATTTGGCCTTCGGCGTCACCTCCATACGTCTTCGCATCGAGCATAAAAAAGCCTTGGAAGCTTTGGAGGCAAGCGAGGCACATTACCACTCCTTGTTCGACCGCGTCAAGGATGGCGTTTACCGAAGCACGCACGAAGGTCTGTTTGTGGACATCAATCCAGCCATGGTCTCCATGTTTGGCTATACGGACAAGGAAGAAATGCTGAAAGTCGACATCAAAAACGACCTTTATTTCGCTCCCGAAGAGCGCGAAAGTTCCATTTTGGAAATCGGTCTGAGCAAAATGGATATTTTTAGGATGAAGCGGAAGGATGGTTCCGAAATTTGGGTGGAAGACAATGGCATGTACGAATTGGACGATCAGGGGAACACCCTTTTTCACGAAGGCATTCTCCGGGATGTGACCGAACGTGTCCAAGTAGAACAAGATCTCATCAAAGCCAAGGAAAACGCAGAATTGAGCGATCGTTTAAAAACGGTATTCCTGCAAAACATCTCGCATGAAATCAGGACACCGATGAACGCCATCAGCGGTTTCTCCAGCATCATGAACAATCCAGACCTCACCCAGGAGGAAATTTCGAGTTACACGGACATCGTTCAAAGCAACATCGATCGGCTGTTGAGCGTCATCAACGACATCATCACCATTTCTTCCCTTCAAACAAATCAGGAAGAAGTCTTTATCCAGGAAAGCAACATCAATGAGCTATTGGACGACATTTATTGTTTTTACGTTCAACGCTTTAAGGAACAACAATGTACATTGACCCTGGAAAAAACGCTGGACAACAAACGCGCTTTCGTGTTTACGGACAACGACAAAGTCTCACACATATTGAACAAGTTGCTTTCGAATGCGCTGAAATTCACGCACCATGGGGAGGTTGCATTGGGTTATCACTTGGTCGGAAGGGATCTTGAATTCTTTGTTCGGGATTCTGGCATAGGCATGGAACCCACTATTTTGGAAAAGGTTTTTGAACCATTCAGCAAAGCCAGTTACGATCCCATCCTAAATTCCAGTGGAACCGGTTTGGGACTTTCCATCTCCAAGGGATATGCTCAACTGCTTGGTGGTACCATTCGAGTGGAATCCAAGTTGGGGAAAGGTTCCGTCTTTTATTTCACCATTCCATACCGGACCTCGCTGTAGATTCCATCAATAAAATCTATTTGGCACTTAAAAATCTAGATGTTGATTTAGTTTAGGAATAAGGTATCTTTGTACGTGCAAAATACAATAACCTGACAACATGAACCAACTGCTCCAACGATTTTTCCTGTTATTCTTTCTAATCTCACTGTTCGTTTCCACCCCAACATCCGCCCAACGCAAGGTCGATAAACTCGGTCGCGGCGTGGTTGCCACCAACTTGGGCAGCGGGAATGTTTATGTAAGCTGGCGGTTTTTTGCGACCGATCCGGACGACATCGGGTTCAACGTCTATCGTTCCATCGGTGGAGCTGCTGCAGTAAAACGGAATTCGACGCCCATTCTGAACGTGACGAATTATACGGACAACGGAGCCAGCACTACGCTGACGAACGCCTATTATGTCGCTCCGGTCATCAGGGGCGTGGAGCAGCCCATGAGCAAACCGTTCATCATTCCTGGAAGTGCCACGGCTAAGAGTTTCTATACCATTCCGCTGAATAACAGTTTTTTAGCACCTTTAGGCTTGACTGCCACCGATTATTCCATCCCACAAATCTATGTAGGCGATTTGGATGGGGACGGCGAATACGACTATGTGGTCAAACGCCTGCCGAACGATCCCTTGTACAACGTCATGCTGGAAGCCTACAAGAGCGACGGCACATTTTTATGGCGCGTCGATTTGGGCCGAAATGTGGAGCAAGGAGCCCCTACGCACAATCCCTTCGTCCTGGTCTACGACTTTGACGGAGACGGCAAGGCTGAAGTCTTGACCCGAACCGGTGTCTGCACCAAATTTGCCAACGGCGACTCCATTCCCTTGGTGGTGCCTGGAAAGGTTGATTACCGAACCCTTCCCGCCATTTCACTGGGCTACATGCTCAACAGCGATGCCGTTCCCGAATACATTTCGATGGTGGACGGCATGACTGGCAACGAAATTACCCGCACGGACAATATTCCCCGTGGACCCCAAGCAAATTGGACCGCTTTATGGGGAGACAATTATGGCCACCGCATGAACATGAGTTATGCGGCCATCGCTTATTTGGACGGTGTTCATCCGAGCATCGTCACATCGCGTGGTCACGAAGATTTGAGTGACTTCATGGCATTGGACTATGCCAACAAGAAATTTACCGTTCGGTGGAAATGGTCGCCCAGGGCCAATCCGAACACGCCTGCCGGTTACCATTGGTCGGACTTCCACAACATTCGTGTGGCCGATGTGGACGGTGACGGCAAGGATGAGGTGGCCTACGGCATCAACACCATGGACGACAACGGAACGCCGCTTTATTGGGGCAAGGACGATACCGGTCACGGCGACCGGTTCAACCTTTGTGACATCGACCCGGAACGTCCGGGACTGGAATGCTATTCCATTCAGCAAGCCACCAATGTGTTGGCCTTGTATTACGATGCCAAGACCGGCGAAAGGCTCAAGACCTGGAGTTCAGCCACGCCTTTTGATGTGGGACGTGGAGATGTAGCCGATGTGGATGCCCGTTACAGCGGCATGGAAATGTGGTCGTACGCACATGAGGCGATGTTGGACGACCATGGTGAGCTCATACCTTCCTCCAGTTTTCCGCATCCGGCGCTTTCCATCTGGTGGGACGGTGATTTATTGCGGGAACAACTCGATGCGGCGGACGGAAACGGATACAACCCCATCATCAACAAATGGGATTACAACTCGCAAACTGCCGGTAGGATGTTGAGCTTGTACAACGAGGGTGGCGCGTATTCGACCAAAACGCCGTATGCGGGCAGAGCGGCCTTGTATGGCGACATTTTGGGCGACTGGCGCGAAGAGATTTTTTGCGAGAACGACGCGCGCACCGAAATTCGAATTTTCTCCTCCACTACGGCCAATCCGAACCGCATTTATTGCCTGATGCAGAATCAGGAATACCGCCTGACCATTCCGCTGAAAGGCTATTTACCGTCCACCGAGGTGGATTATTACTTGGGTGTGGGCATGGCTACTCCGCCGATGCCGCCCATCATGGACGTGAAACGGGTTTGGAAAGGTAGTTCCAGCAACAATGTTTGGAATGCAAGCGCTTCCAACTGGTCCACGAACGATTTGGCCAGCAGCTATGTGAGTGGCGACAGTGTGATGTTCGATTTGACCGGCTATTCGACCGCTCCCGTTCAATTGACAGGTTCTTTGACACCGGGATTCGTGGTGGTGAACGCCCCCAACGACTATACGTTTTCCGGATCTGGCTCCATCGACGGCACCACCAGTTTGCTGAAGTCGGGCAAAAGCACACTTGCTTTGGCCACCAAATGTTCGTACACAGGACCAACCAAGGTCGATGACGGAACGTTGTTGGTCAATGCCAAACTTTCTGGCAGCCCGGTCACCGTCAATTTCAACGCCTTTATTGGCGGAACGGACACCATCGTTCAACCCGTCACTCTGAAAAACGGCGCCAAGATTGCCCCGGGAACGATTTCCACCGTTGGAAGACTAACTTTTGGCAGCAGTCTGACCCTGCCAGGACAGAACCGCTTCTATTTTGATGTAACGGACGACTCAACCGGTTTGGTCAAACCAAGCGACCAACTGTCCATCGCCGGAAATTTGGTTATTACGGGCACGAACTACTTTGTATTCAATAAGTTGAACGGCGTTGCCAAGCCTGGCAGCTATCCGCTCATTAAATACTCCGGCACCTTTGCAGGCAACTTGAACTCCGTCGTTTTGACCGGCCTTTACGGTCAGAAATGTACGCTGAAAGATACGCTGAACACCATTTGGTTGGTCGTCAACAAGACCCGTTCGTCCACCTCCATCGTTTGGTCGGGCAAGAGCACCAACTGGGATTTCCTGACCACCTCGAACTGGTTGAGCTCCAACCTGCCTGAAGTCTTTGCCTTGGGCGACTCCGTCGTGTTCAACAGTACGGGCAACGCCCAACGCATCGTCAACTTGGTCGGCGACCTGCCCATCGGACAAATGACTGTGGAAACCGCCACCAACGATTACACATTTGGCGGAACCGGCACCATATCAGGAGCAGGCGGCATTACCAAAAACGGCATCGGTGCATTGAAAATATTGAACGCCACCAATACGTATACCGGGAAAACCATCATCAATGGCGGAACTGTAGAAATAGCTTCCTTGGGTTTGATCGGTGAGAAAAGCTCGCTGGGCGCCACCACGAATGCCACTTCCCCCTACCTTTCATTGACGAATTCGAAACTCAGCTACAAGGGAGCGAACAATTCAACCTCCGACCGCGGATTCACCCTAACTGGTCAAGATACCCTGGATATTGTGACGTCTGGCAAGGGCTTGACGCTTTCGGGCGCCATCGCCGGTGCTGGTAAACTGGTTAAAACCGGTGTTGGCAACTTGGCGCTTATGGGAACCAACAGCTATTCCGGCGGAACCGTGGCCAAAATCGGCAACATCGATTTGGGCGGCAACAGTTTCGGAACCGGTCTTGTCACGTTCGAAGGCGGAACGGTCACCGTCGGTGCCTCCGGATACACCAACTGGAACATGACCGTGGCTTCAGGCAACATCGGGCAAATCAATACTCCGGACCGGTGCTATTTCAGCGGAACGCTGACCGGCAGTGGCACCTTGGGCATCAAAGTGCCCTGGATCCGTGAAGAGTTCGGCGGCGATTGGTCGGCCTTCACCGGCACCATCAACCTGACTACCGACGCCGACGGAGGCGAATGCCGCTTGAGCAACACCAAGGGCTATGCCGGCACCACGTTCAATTTGGCTCAAGCCGGAGTGCATCTGTTCTTCAACCCTGCCTCCCAAACCAACAACGGAGCGCAAACGGTCAATCTGGGCGCATTGTCCGGCGTGGCGAATTCAGCACTCTATGACGAAAACTGGGTGGTGGGCTACAAAAATACCGATGCCATCTTCAGTGGAAAAATCTACAGCAATGCGTTGGCAAAAGTCGGAACGGGAACCTTGACGCTCAACGACACGTGCTTCTATTTGAACAGCACCAACATCACCGGCGGAAAGCTGTCGTTGGGAGCCACCGCCTGCATCAAAGGCCCGGTAGGCGTCTATACCGGCGCGACCCTCATGGGTGCAGGTAACGTTCAGGGTGTCACCACCATTTTTAGTGGCGGAACGCTAGCCCCAGGCATCAACACGATTGGGAAATTGACCTTCAGCAGTAACGTGACCCTGGCTGCCGGAAGCAACACCCTAATAGAACTGCGCAAAATACTGAATGCCAACGATGTGGTTTCCACGACTGGAACCTTGACGTATAACGGAACCCTCAACGTCACCAACATCGGCGTGACACCCTATGCCGTAGGTGATACCTTCCAGGTTTTCAAGGCTGCCAAGTACGCAGGCTCCTTCACCAGCATTTTCCCAGCAACCCCCGGCGACGGCTTGGCTTGGGACCTCAGTTCCTTGAACATGAACGGTGTGATCAAAATCGCCACGGCCGTATCCATTAAAACCTTGACCGAAATGGGCATGGAAATCGCACCGAATCCCGTGAAGGACAACCTTCGCATTTCATTCGGAATGGCTGAACCCAATACGCAAGTGGACCTCTATACCCTGAACGGCACCCTGCTGCACAGCCAAAAAACCGACAACGAACAATTGGTCGTACCGATGGGCAAGTTCCAATCGGGCACCTATGTGTTGAAAGTGACGACTGCTGAGGGTACCGCTATTGGTAAAATCTTAAAACGATAACGCTGTTGCTGGACATCTTCCTTTCATACCTCAAATTAGGGTTTCAGCACATTGTCGACATCAATGGGTTCGACCACCTGCTGTTTGTCATCACCTTGTGTGCGGTCTACCAGTTGAAGGAGTGGCGTAAAATCGTCATTGTCATCACTGCGTTCACGTTGGGGCATTCCATCACCTTGGTGCTGGCCTCGCTCAAGATCATCATCCCCAACCGCCACATCATCGAGTTGCTCATCCCGCTGACCATCCTCATCAGCGCCGTGTTCAACCTCATCGCCGAGAAATACGAACTGAAGTCTGCCAAATTATGGGTCAAGTACGCGTTCGCCCTATTTTTCGGGCTCATTCACGGCATGTCGTTCTCCAGTTTTTTCACCGACATCATGGGGGATGCCACCGGAATCGTCTTACCTTTGTTTTCGTTCAACGTCGGAATTGAAGTCGGGCAGTTTTTCGTCATTTCCCTGTATTACTTCCTGATCTATCTCATTTACAAGCTTTTCAAAACGTCCTACAAACGTTTCGCCTGGTTCTTCTCCGTATTGGGCATCATCGTTTCCATCGTGTTGATATACAAAAGATTCTAAAGATGAACGTTCGTAGAATAGTAATCCTCGCTGCTTTTTCCCTGCTTTTCATGCTGCAGGAGCTGAACGCGCACCCCTTGGGCTTGACGGTGACCAACCTGAGGTACAACAAGGAAACCCTCACGCTTTCCACCCGCATTTTCTACGGCGACTTCTACGCCGAGTTCCAAAATTACACCAAAGTGAAAAGGAAAGATTACGTCAAGACCGGCCTGGATGCGAACGACCGTAAGGACTTCATCGCCTATTTCAAAAAAAACATCCGGCTTTGGATCAATCGTTCTGAAATCCATTTCAAGACCATCAAGATCAATTTTGAGCCGCACGAAGAGGACGCCTACATCCTGCTCATTGACCTCACCTACGAGGCGGACATCCTGCCCGGTGCCAAAATCAAGTTGCGGGATACTGTCTTACTCAACACCATTGTCGGGCAGAAACACATGGTCAACGTCTACCTGAAAGACCCCACCATGCCCTCGCACGGCATCTTGACCCTTGACAAAGGCACGCCCGAATGTGTTTTTATCAATGACTGAACACCATAGTCATTTAACCTTCGGTCATTCAGCCTTCATTTCCAACAGTTCCTCCTTGCCGCTCAAGGCTTGCATGCAAAGTTTGACGGAATCGCCGATGGCGGCGTCGATGTCATCCTCGGTAACACCCAACTCATCACGGATGAGAGCCTTGTCAATATAGGTTTCAGCCGTCTGAATATCGGCCAGGTACACCATGTCCAAGCCGGTTTCGATGCCTCGTGCTTCAAAATCCTTTTTTAGTTTTCGTCCGTAAAGCCTGAAAAGCAAAGTCGGAATGGTCCAGACGCTTCGGTTCGGCAAGCCCATGTTCTGGTGAAAAACTGCCAGCATTTCCTTCCAGGTTTTGTTGTACCAACCCACCGGGTAACAGGTACCACCCTTGCCTTGCTCCTGTGCTCCCGCCACTGCTTGAGCCACCTGATGAACGGTCACCATGGTCGTGCCGCCTTTGGTGTAGTAGGTCGCCCCCTTCATGCCTAGAATCATCTCGACCAGGAACGTCCAGACGGGTTTGCGACCGGGCTGCGTTCCGAAAATGTAGGGGAGCTCCAACACCATCACGTCCATATCCTTGTCGTTGAATGTCAAGGCGGTAACTTCCTGAAGCAGGCGTGCCCGAATGTAGGGGTGGTGCTCAGCAAGTTGGAGTTCAGGCCAACGTTTGGCAAAATAGCTAAAGTACGAACCCATGATGACGGCGCGCTTCACACCGGCTTGCTTGCCAAGCCGCAACAGGCGCTCCACGGGTGCCACGTTGTACTTGAGGTATTGTTCGAACACCGGTTTTGGGAATTCAACGCGCTCGTCCACCCCCGCGGCGAAAACCAGGCTGTCGCAACCACTCAGCTGCTTGATCAATTCTTCATCGCTCATAGTCAGGTAATTGCCGAAAACCAGCTCCATTTCTGCGGGCAGAACGGCATTTTTGGGTAAAGGCGGCAGCGCCACCGAGCGAACGGAATGACCCCGACGGATGAGTTCCGCCGCGCTTGCTGAACCTAATAGGCCGGTTCCGCCGATGAGGAATGTTTTCATAATTTGCATACTTGAGCTAAAAATGGATTGTGTTTCGCTTCTTTTTCGTAGATCCATGGTGCAGGCAGGCAGTGTGGGCACCAATGGCCACCCAGGAGCACCAGTTTGGGACTTGCCTCGAACGAGTGGCCGAAGGCGCATTCCCAGTTTAATTTCGTAGTCTGGTCGCCTTTGGTCATCTCTATTGACAAGCATTTGCCGCCTCTGAACGCAGCGGCTTGCTGCAGGTCGTCGAGTTCGAGCTCCGACCAGGGCTTGCTCTCGTCAAAGCCGTGGTTCAGGCGAATCGGTGTTGTGGAAGGCCTGACAGGCTCGAAATGCCGCCAATTTGGAATCTCCTGCCAACTTCGCAACGTGCCGAAAAAAGCCTTGATTCGTGCAGACTCGCCCTTTTTGATCCAATGCATGGTTCCCAACGCTTTGTTGGCCACCGGCTTGAATACCAGGTGTTTCATCAAGAAGGTCGGAATAAACCTTGCCAACTTCAACTTGGAGGGGATGTTTTTTTTCAAATCGTCGATAAAATCGTTCAAACTGCCCTGCCGAAAGTGCAGGTAGTTTTCCAGAATTTCCGAATCTTCGTACCACTGGCCGTGAAAGTTTCTGGTGGCGAACCACTTGCGTTCCACCACTTTGGTGAAATTCCGAATGCCCAGTGCCCGGAAGCTCATTTGAAGGAAGTCGGCGTTGACGGTCCTAAAGGCCGGGCCTCCACCGACGTTGTAGATGCGGCGCCAAAATTCCTCCGGCACGTCCGCCTCGCAAACGTTGGCCAGCATTCTACCCGAGTCGACATCCGTCACCCATTCGAAGACACCGTCCAAGGGTTGGTGGAACATGATGGGGTCCAAGCTGCCCACAATCTTGCCGTACAAGATGCCGGTCTGTCGGAGCGAGACCCAGTATTTGAGCCCTGATTCGATGACCTCGCGTTCAGCCATGGTCTTGGAAATGGCATAATGGTCGAAGGCGCTGATGTAGATGGGGTCGCCGATTCGGCCCCAATGGAGCGGTGCGTTGCGGTCGCCCGTCTGTGCGACGGAGCCGATGTAGACCAATTTGACGGCGTTCGGATCGGGTTGAGCATGAATGGCCCTGAGGATGTTTCGGATGGCGCCGACATTGACTTCCATGGTTCGTTTTGGATGATAATCGGCTAGGGGAGAGACCATGCCGCCTACATGCAACACATAATCCGCGCCGGTGACACAAAACAGCACATCGTCGTAATTCGTAAGGTCGCCCCAGACGATGTGGAGGCCGGGAGTGCCAATGTAGGCATTCATCAGGGCCTTGTCCTTTTTGGTGGGCTGCACCAGCACGACCACGTTGAATCGGTCAGACCTGTCGAGCAATTGTTTCAGGCCTTGCCTACCCATTGTACCGGTTGCGCCGGTCAGGAAGATTGTCTTTTTGTAACGCATGGATTTCCGTAGGGTTTCAAAATCTAAATGTACGAACCAAATCGCATGATTCCAATGGGTTGGTTATAATTTTGCGCTTCCACATATGTCAAATTTTAAAGATGTTTCAAAAAAATATGCTGTAGATTTGCGCCACAAAACGCTTAAACAGTCAATACCTTTATGAAAAAATATGCCTCTTTTTTATTGGCACTTTTCTTGATGTTGCCCCTTACCAATCTTTCCGCCCAACGACAGATGGAAAAGCTGAACCGTGGGTTGGTGGCCGTCCGGACTTCAACCAGTTCGGTTTTTTTATCCTGGCGCGTATTGGGAACCGATCCGGACAACATCGCCTTCAACCTCTATCGTGACGGCGTCAAGATCACGCCGACGCCCATCACCGTCAATTCCAATTTCACGGATGCTTCGTCCACCGGCACTACCTACACCGTCAAACCGGTGTTGAACGGTGTGGAAAACGGCGAGTCGAATTCAGCCGCCATCTGGAGCGGTTATCTGAACGTGCCCCTGAGCATCCCTGCCGCCATGACCATGCCCGATGCCACCACCTGCACCTATTCACCCAACGATTGCAGCGTGGGTGATGTGGACGGCGACGGAGAGTACGAAATCGTGGTGAAGTGGGAACCCTCCAACGCACAGGACAATTCCACCAGCGGTTATACGGGTGATGTCTATTTGGATGTGGTCAAATTGAACGGAACCCGACTCTGCCGCATCGATTTGGGCAAGAACATCCGTGCAGGCGCGCACTACACGCAGTTTCAAGTGGGCGACTACGATGGGGACGGCAAGGCTGAAATCGTTTGCAAAACAGCACCCGGCACCAAGGACGGCTTGGGCAACTACTTGTCCAAAGGCCCTGCTGCCAGCGATGTGGACGCAACCGACTACCGGAATTCCAGCGGCTACATTCTGACCGGACCCGAATACCTTACTGTGTTCAGCGGCAAGACTGGCGAGGAATTGGCTACGGTGAATTACGTTCCTGCCCGTGGCACCGTTTCCTCTTGGGGCGACACGTACGGCAACCGCGTGGACCGTTTCCTAGCCTGTACCGCTTATCTGGACGGCTTGCATCCCAGCATCGTGATGTGCCGAGGTTACTACACCCGCGCCGTGTTGGCTGCCTGGGATTATAAGAACGGTGCGCTCACCCAACGCTGGGTGTACGACTCGAACGCGCCAGTCGGTCCGAGCGCGGCCGGACAAGGCAACCACAATCTGAGCGTTGGCGATGTGGACAACGACGGAAAAGACGAGATCATCTACGGTGCTTCCGCCTTTGACGACAACGGCAAATGCATGTACGTGACTGGTTTGGGTCACGGCGACGCCATGCACCTTTCCGATTTGAATCCCGACCGCAAGGGTATGGAAGTTTGGGAAGTGCACGAAGACGGCAACACGCAGTCTTCCGAAATGCACGATGCCAAGACAGGTGAAATCCTTTGGTATTATCCCTATCCTGGTGCGGATGTGGGTAGAGGCTTGACAGCCGACATCATCCCTTCAACCAAAGGCTATGAATGTTGGTCCTCCGTCACCGACGGCTTCTACAGCTGCACCGGAACGCATTTGAGCACCACCGTGCCCTCCTACAATTTCGTCATCAACTGGGACGCCGATTTGTCCACAGAACTGCTGGATAAGACCTCCATTACCGATTTTACCAACGGAACCCTCTTGTCGGCATCCGATTGCTCCTCCAACAACAGCACGAAATCCACACCCAACCTTTCGGCCGATATTCTGGGCGATTGGCGCGAAGAGGTCATTTTCCGCACCTCCGACAATACCAAATTGCGCATCTACACCACCACCATTCCAACCAACAACAAGCTATACACGTTGATGCACGATGCCACGTATCGCAACAGCATCGCCTGGCAGAACACCGCCTACAACCAACCGCCCTATACTGGTTTCTACTTGGGTGAAGGCATGGATCCCGAACCCGTATCGAGCATGTACGACAATGAAAAACGTTGGAAATCGGGCACGACCTGGGACAACAACGTTTCCACTTCGTTTGCAGACAGTCTCGGTTTGGTTTCAGCCTTTAAAAACGGCGATAAAGTGCTGTTCGACATTTCAGCAGGAGCGAGCGCATCCGTTGCCATTACTGGCGATTTGACCCCTAAAAGGCTGAAAGTGAACTCGCCCTATAGCGTTTTCCTTTCCGGAACCGGTACGTTGAACGGCGACATGGACCTCAAGAAAATCGGTTCAGGCAGCCTGACATTGAACAACACCAACAACTTTACCGGAACGACCACCATCTGGGAAGGCAATTTCTTCAACAATGGTTTGCTCGCCAACAGCGATGTCACTGCCTATTCCTTCGTAAAAATTGCCGGAAAAGGCATCTATGGCGGCAATGTGACCTTGGGTCTGAGCAACACCCTGAATCCAGGTCCTGCCGGGAGTTCAGCTTCCAAAATTACTTTCCTGAAAGGGCTGAAGGAAACCGGCCCCGTTACCTACACGTTCGACATGGTGGTCAACGGCAGTGCCGTCACCAACGACACCATCGTGGTGGGCGGCGAATGGACCCTGTTCGGAAAAAGCATCTGGAATCTGAGCATCACCGGTGGTTCTTTGCCCGTCGGAAATTACTACTTGGCCACCGTGGGTTCCATCAACGGGGACCTGTCCAAAATCAGGATAATTGGTATTCCCACGAATTTAAGCTATGGACTGTCGTACGAAAATGGTTCGATTATCCTGAAAGTGACCAAGCCAACCAAATTGACTTGGAATGGAACGGTAAATGCCCAATGGGACATCAATAAGACCTCCAACTGGCTGAATGCTGGTCAATCACAAACGTTTCTGGCCAACGACACCGTATTTTTCACAGACGATGCCGCCCAAAAGACTGTAACAGTAAGCGACAGCATATTTTCATCCAACATCACCGTTGAATCATCGTCGAACTACACGTTCAACGGCTCCGGTACCATCAGTGGACCTGCCAGTCTCCTAAAATCCGGTACCGGCACCTTGGCCCAATACATCAACGGCACCTTCACCGGCAAGACCATTATCAATGGCGGAACCCTGGAAGTGGACCAGTTGGCCAATGGAGGAGTGCCCTCCAAGATTGGAGCCTCGGACAAAGCATCCGCCAATTTGGTCATCAATGGAGGAACGCTGAACTATACCGGCAGTTCCATTTCGACCGACCGCGGTTTGACCCTTGGCCCCAACAGCGCCACCCTTTCCGTATTCAAAGCTGAAACCAACCTAGCCGTCAATGGCATGCTGACCGGGACAGGAGCCCTCATCAAAGATGGATCGGGTCAGCTCACGCTTTCAGTCACCAACGATTACAAGGGAGGAACGCTCATCAAAGCAGGCACGCTCAACCTGGCTACCGACGAGGCCAATTCTTATGGACTCAGCAACACCGATACCATCACGATTCAGGGCGGAACGCTTTCCATGTTCGACAGCAACACGACCGCCAACACCTCGGTTTGGAACTTGAAGATTCCCGCAGGCAATCCCTCCAACCTGAAAACAGACGGCATGTCCACCATTTCGGGTACCCTGACCGGCAGTGGCACGTTGAATTACAACATCAATTTCACCGGAAACGTGCTGAGCTCCGATGCATCGGCCTATACGGGAACCCTTAATGTCACGACCGATGCTGGTGGCGGCTATTTCGTCATCAACAATCCGATAGGTTTTCCACAGGCCAAAATCAACCTGAACGATCTGGATACGATGCTCTACAAGACCAGTTCCTACGTGACCATTCCTATCGGTGAACTCAACGGTTCCACCGCATCGGTCTTGGGCGCAGGTGGTACGGGCGTTTGCAAGATCACTTGGGAAATTGGAGGCCGCAATTCCAGCCCCATCTTTGCCGGTAAAATCACCAACAACCAAGTATCGGGCACCGGTGCGGTAGCCGCTCTTAAAAAAGTCGGAACGGGCACGCTCACTTTGACCAACGCCAGCACGTATACCGGCGGAACCACCATCAACGGAGGTATCCTGAAAGTGAACAACACCACCGGCAGCGGCCTTGGCACTGGCACCGTCACCATCAATTCAGGCGGCATTCTGGCTGGAACAGGCATCATCTCGGGTGCCGTCACGGTGAACGACGGCGGAACGCTTTCGCCCGGAGGGGGCATCGGAACCCTCACGTTGAACGGAGCCGTCTCAGTCTTGCCCGGTGCGACCTTGCTCATCGACATTGACAAATCCCGTCCAAAAACCGATATCCTGAATCTGACTGGCTCCATGACCATGGGCGGAAAACTTCAGTTGAATCCCTTGAACGGAACAACCTACGCGGTGGGCGACACCTTCAAGATCATCGTGGGAACCGTCACCGGTTTGCCTACCGAAGTCATTCCGGCAGTTCCTGGTCCAGGTTTGGCATGGGATTTGACGCGATTCGCCTCCAATGGTGTGTTAAAAGTGGTACTGGGCACCAGTTTGTCCGATTCCAAGCTACTCCGTGGCCTATATCCGAACCCCTTCCAGAATGACTTGCACGTGCAGTTCGGACAGCAAGTGAATGAGGCGCAGGTTTCAGTTTGTTCGCTGACTGGAGCGGTTTTATACCAATTGGATTCGAAAAATACCGATCAAGCCGACCTGAAGCTTGAACACTTGCAAAAAGGCATTTATCTACTGCAAGTTAAAGTTGGCGATGAGGTTACGGTTCAGAAAATCGTGAAGGAATAAGCATAAAAAAAGGGAACTCCAATCGTTGGGGTTCCCTCCTTTATTTTGAAAGATTGCTACTCCTTAGGAGTGTTCTTTAGTTCAACAATGAACGCCACCATCAACCCCAATCCACCGAACAACAGCGTGCAGGCTCCATAAACCACAGCCAGGATATCCCGAATGACGTAATCGTTGTAGCTCGCATTGGTAAAATAATATTGGCTGATAAAGAAGCCAATCAGCAATCCAAGGCCGACGCCAAGCAACAAGCATGCAATTTTCAATGTACCATACAGGGAGCCGTTTGTTTTGACTTTAGGGAAGGAGAACTTGTTCTCAAACATGGTCGCATCAAACTTCTCACCAATTTTTTCAATCATTGCCAACCGTTCCTTACGGCGAGCAAAGAGTTCAAACAATCTGTAAATGCCCAGTGTGATGATGCCCACAACCAAAGGAATCGTAATAAAATCCATCATAATGTATCGTTTTTAAAGGGTGAATAATTTTTGTTCTTTGTGGAGTTTGACGCAGGTCTATTAAAATGGTTACATTCGTAGGAAATTATTTTCTGAATTGTAACCGATCCCTTGTGCGCGCGTCTAACGTATCATGGAAAACCTCAGTGAACAGGACCTCATCCAATCCATCCTCGATGGCGACACCCTAGCTTTCTCGGTGTTGTTGAAGCGGCATCAGCGTCCCATTCACGCTTTGATCCGGCAAATCGTAACCAACCGGGAGGATGCTGAGGAACTGACGCAGGACGTGTTCATCAAAGCGTTCAGCAAATTAAGCACCTTCAAAGGCAGCAGCAGCCTCTCCACTTGGCTTTACCGCATTGCCTGGAACACCGCGGTTTCGGCCACCCGGAAAAAACGGATTGTTTATCCAGAATTCGACGAAAGCCAGTTTGCCAATTTGCCGGATTCCACGGTGGACGAGGTGCTCCAAAAAGAAACCGATGAGGCTCAACTCCAACGCCTCGAAAAGGCCATCGAACAATTGAAACCCGACGAAAAAGCCCTCATCACCTTATATTACACCGAAAACAAACCCATGGCTGAAGTGGCGGTCATCTTAAACCTCACCGCGGAAAATGCCAAGGTGAAACTGCACCGAACGCGAAAAAAAATGGTACTTTTACTTAACAACGAACAACGATGAAAACCGATAACGCCCTCAAAAAAGCTTTGTTACGCAAAACCGACGAACTTCCGTATGGATTCGAAGACCGTGTGATGCGCCGTGTCATGTTGGAAGTAGAACGAAAAGGTCGACTCTCATACTACCGTGCCTTGGGTTTGGTTTCGTTCGTATCGTTGGTATTGATTGCCGGCGTCATCTTTGTACTAAACACTTATTTTCACATCAACTTTTTGGATTTGTTCGCCAGCGTTCAACTGCCGTCCGTCGCCCCGAGCAGTTTTTTGAACGACCAGACGCGCCCCATTATTGCGTTCAGCATCTATATTGGAATATTGATGTTGTTTTTGCTGGGGATGGATTATTTGTTTAGGCAGCGGATACGGAAGACCAGAAAAAACTAGTAATTGGATGGTCCTTTAAACAACAAAAGTGGATCATCGGCAGTTCAAACATCCAATAAAGAGTGGATAGGTTACCATTCGAGGTAAACTTTGCTTGACCCTCGATCAATTCCTTTTAAATAGTATTTTCAAACAGGCAGGATGGCGTTGAGAAATCATGGTATTAACAGTTTAACACGATGGAAAAAGTAAAAGTTCAAATTGTTTGGAATAAGAATGACGGAACTGCCTTGGATTTGTTACCTGGTTGCGTCGCTGTCGTGAAGACGGAGATGAAGTACCCGCTCAGGCTTAAGTAAGTTGACAGGAATCAATTAAAAGCAGATGGGACATTATGCACAGGGTGTGCGAAATCCCCGACCAGCACAACGGGCGAAAATTATACAAGGATTCCATCGTAAGGCTAAGGAATTGTTGGATGTCGAATAAGTTCATTCCATCATCAACTTTCTCTGCTCCAATCCTTTCTTCGAAGTAACCCGAATGACATACATTCCTTTTTTCAATCCTGATAAAGACAGCCGGTCGTTGACTGATCGACTTAGCAGGCTACGACCTTGCAAGTCGAAAACCTGCACCTTGGCTTGATTCATCCCAGTTTTAAAAAGCAAGGTTTTGGTAGCTGGTTCGTACAGCCAATCTGGAACATCCGTTTTCATTGAAGTTGCACCCATCACTTCCATGGGTGAATAGTGAAAAGTAACAAAGGCCAAAACCACACTCGTGTCCAAGGCCGGGAATGCCCAAGTAAGGCGCATACCGGTAATTTGGTTGAACGTAGGCAAATCTTCCGGCAGGAACGGCCATACCATATCCTCGGTGCGTACATCCAGATTGTGCTGGTAATCCGTAATTGTTTTCATCCACCAAGATTGATCATCCTGCACATTGGAGAAAGTGGTATTGCTCAGCATGTTTCCAAAGAGGTCATAACTCCATTCTTCCCTAGAGATGGGCTCCCAGGTATTTGTTCCGGTATTCATTCCAAAACGAGCTGCCAGAATACGATAACCTTGGGCATCGTACGCGTAGACATCCTTTCCGTTATCATACCATTCCGAAGTTGACTCGTTCCAATTTGTATTGAGTCGCTCCAACAAACGACCACCGGCATCGTATCGGTTCAGACCCCTGCTTGCCAATGCCCAGCGGGTTTGGAGCGGATAATAGTTGTACGACAGATCCATGGTATCCTTATGTAACGTGTCGTAGAAGTAATCCCTTTTGTCCAACCCAATCCAGTCGTTGCTATTCTGATCCCAGTAGTATTGGATTTCGGACTGAAGGTAATCGGATGCATCATAGTTGAAATCCTTTTTTCGGGCAACGGTCCAATTATCATTGCCCGAAAGGATGGACGACACTTGTCGGGACAACTTGCCATGCTCGTTGAATTCATACTCCTCACCGCTATCACCTGTCCAGGATGCAAATTCATTTTTTCTGGATTTGCTTCGTTTCATCAACAATACACCCATGGACGAAAATCGGTACTGAACGACGTTTCGAAGAAACAGTTGTGTATCGTCTTCGGAGCGTTCGAAGGTGGAATCCGCTGTCATATTTCCAAAGGAATCATACACATAAACCGACCGTTCATAGGGAACAGGATTTCCAATACTGTCTTCAGCCCAAAAATGGTCATTTGAGGTCATCAGACCATATTGATTGTAATGAAAAATCATTTTATTGAATTGGACGACCATGCCCGCCTCGTTTGACCCTTCCTTGAACGTCATTGAATCCAACCGCAATTTCTGTACCGAAGCGTTCCGCAATAGACTCCTAGTGGCATTGGTTTCCGTTCGTTTCATCATCGACTCAATCCACTTGTTCACCAACACTTGGCGGTCCATAGTCTCGGCGTTGATTGCCGTTACAATGAATAGAACGAAAGCAACGCATCCGAAACGCATCCAGTTATTCATGGTTGAAAGGTATTGGTTGATTCTTCTGAAAATATCCTTGGATACCTCAAAAGTAAGGAAAGAAACCGAACTTGGTTATTAAAAACGTTTTTTTTTGTTGATGTGAAATTCAGATAGCTTTTTATCGCATTTCGATGCTTTGCGCCGTACTCTCATTGTGGCACCGATCCACCGCCGTCACCACGAACACCGGTTTGTTTTTAGTCCCGGCTGAAACCTCTACGGAAGGTTCCCGCGTAATCTTGACGATGTTGCGAGGGTCGTTCAGGTCCTGTTCAGCCCCTTTCTTGAAGCGATACACCACGAAATAGGCGGCATTGTCGAACTCCGTCACGGCAGGGGGAGCTTGCCAATTCAAAACGGTCTTGCCGGCCGCGTTCTTGCCCCAGCTGAGGTCCGAAACGGGTTTTGGCGGAACTTGGTCGTAGGTGTTTTGGGCAGGTATCAGGGCAGGGTATTTGAAGTAATTCCGTTGCAGACTGTCACAAATGTGCCCGGCATTGTTTTCCAGCTCGTAAGCCGGCCACCAACATTGCCCGCTGATGCGCGAATCGATGGTGGCCAAATGCATTTTTCGCTGAAGCTGCGGTTTCCCGGAGGAATCAACCTTCATTGTTCGAAGCACATCTTGCCCGATGTACAAAGGCACGCCGTAAGTGTGGTCGGCCCACCAGTTCAGCAATGTCGTGTAATCGGCTACTTTGTGACCGATTTCCCAATAAAGTTGCGGGATGTTGTAGTCCACCCAGCCGTTTTTGAGCCAAGTGAGCACATCGGCGTAGAGGCCGTCGTAATTGGTGAACCCGTTGGTGTCGCTGCCTTCGGGGTTGTTCTTCTTGTTTTGCCAGATGCCGAAGGGGCTGACGCCGAAGCGTACCCAAGGTTTGATCTCATGCACCAACGCGTGCAGGTCGCGAATCAGAATATTGACGTTTTCCCGCCGCCAATCAGCTTTTCGATCCGGTGTGAAACCCATGGCGAAGCCGTAGATGCGAAAACTGTTGTCATCCCCGAAAGGTTTGCCAGCCACCGGATAGGGGTAGAAATAATCGTCCATGTGCACGGCATCGATGTCGTAGTGCCGTACCAAGTCGCGTACCACGTTCTCGATGAACGAGCGGCATTCTGGATTGCCCGGGTCGAACCAAGTCAGGTCGCCATAGGGGATGAACCAATCGGGGTGTTTGTAAAAGATGTGGCCGGGAGCGTACGGCTTGGAATTCGTGGCGCGGGCGCGGTACGGGTTCAGCCATGCATGCAGTTCCATGTTGCGTTTGTGGCATTCGTCGATGAGGAAGGCCAGGGGGTCCCAGCCTGGATCCTTGCCTGCGGTGCCGGTGATGTAGCGGCTCCATGGTTCGTACGAAGATTTGTACCAGGCATCACCTTCGGGACGAACTTGAAAAAGAATGGCGTTGATTCCGGTGTGTTGCAAGCTGTCCAAAAGGTTAACAAAATAGGCCTGCATGGTCGCTTGGTTCATGGTCGCGTATTGGGATTGGCCGACGGTGTGCACCCAGGCAGCCCTGAATTCGCGCTTGGGCGGAACCTGCGCGTGCATTTGAGTGGAAAAAAGGAAAAGGAGGAATATTATTTTTAAAATACGCATGCGTGGAACGGAAAAGTTAATGGTCTACAAAGATAGCTTTTTCGGGCATAAATCCGTATTTTTGCGAGTTCATAACGCAACAGATGGCAGTAGAGAAATACATCGAAATAAAGGGGGCCAGGGTCAACAACCTCAAAAATGTGGACGTCCGCATTCCCCGCAATCAATTGGTCGTCATCACCGGCCTTTCCGGCTCCGGAAAATCATCGCTCGCTTTTGACACGCTTTACGCCGAAGGGCAGCGGCGCTACGTGGAAAGCCTATCCTCGTACGCCCGCCAGTTTCTCGGCCGCATCGACAAGCCGGAGGTGGATTTCATCAAAGGCATTCCTCCCGCCATCGCCATCGAGCAGAAGGTCAACACCCGAAACCCGCGTTCCACCGTGGGCACATCGACGGAAATATACGATTACCTCCGCATGCTCTATGCCCGCATCGGCAAAACGTATTCTCCCATTTCAGGCGACTTGGTGCAGAAACATCAGGTGGAGGATGTGCTGAACTATCTGTTCGGCTTTCCCGAAGATTGCCGCTTCTACGTGCTTTGCCCCGTCATCGTGCCCGAGGGCCGCAGCCTGGCTTTCCAATTGGAGATGCTTTTAAAGCAAGGTTTCACCAGGGTCGAAGCCAATGGTG
>Ga0302297_1000080_pt1 | contig 24833 bp, 46 predicted proteins | sample III_Fen_N3_2_FD_202094 | JGI IMG/M metagenome (GOLD analysis project Ga0302297, IMG submission 202094) | Peat permafrost microbial communities from Stordalen Mire near Abisko, Sweden - III_Fen_N3_2 | ecosystem: Environmental > Terrestrial > Soil > Wetlands > Permafrost | place: Sweden: Abisko...
ATATGCTTAGGAGAGCATGTGCAGACGAACTTAAGAAGAGAAAACCTTCGTATTCAATTACAACAGTGTCAGAGGAATGGAAGACATTCTCTAACTTCTTGAAGTTCTACACTGGAGAATATAAAGAAGGATGTCATTTAGATAAGGATATTCTCGTAGCCGATAACAAGGTATACTCAGCCGCTACTTGTTGTTTCGTTCCGCCAGCTATCAATGGACTAGTAGTAAATCTAGTCAATGATAGGAAGGGTGCGTACTACGACAAGAATAAAAACAAATATAGATCAAGCATATCAATAGAAGGTAAGACCAAGAACTTAGGTAACTATGATTCAGTAGAAGATGCTCAGAAGGCTTATTTGTCTGCTAAGAAGATACATGTAATTAACGTGGCGAAAGAATATCTAGACAGGGGACTTATTTCAGCTAGAGTCTCCGAGGCACTAATAAGCAAAGTTAGTAACTGGTAATAGTAGATATTTTAGTCTGTGATAGTTTGGAGAGGTCGTAATAGGGCCTCAAAATTTTTTCTTGAGGCGGTAAGCCCTATTGTATAGGGTACACCCCCACCACCCTATATAGGGTGGTGAGGCCCTCCCCCACCCTACCAAAAACACCTTTGCGATTTTGTCAAGGGTGTTTTTTATTTTTAGAAGATGGAAAATGAATTTGCCTTGTCGTTCATCTCCTTTTCGACTTGATTGCCCAGATCCTTGGAAACTTCCGATCCAACCTGACGGGCCGAACCTTCGACGGTGCTGGACATCTTTTCCACGTCGAAGCTATTCGTCGTGCCCTCAATGCCCTTTGAGACGCTCGTGCCTACATTGTCGCCAATCTGAGCGATCAGATCATCCACGAGAGGGATTGCAGGGGCCTTGTGGGCCTTAGCAGTTACCTTGTGGACCTTGGACACCTTCGCGACCTTGTGGCCCTTGTGCGTGCCCTGAGCCGCTCCACAGACGCCGACGACAGCGACGACGATGATAGCGAGGCAGGCGAGATTGAAGATGAGCTTGAACATGAATACAATATACGGCCAATCTCCAGAGAATGCAAGTCCCTCATTTACACGCTCATGCGTCTCTAGCAAATAGAATAGGATCTGTCAACCCTTTACAGAATGAATTCTATTTGCTAGAGAATACCACTCACCCCAGAAATAAAAGACAAATCACTCTTTATATATTCAGAGTGACTTGTCCTCATTCAGGTCAAAGAAAAAACCGGACCTTTCGATCCGGTTCTCTTCTGGTGTCCTGCCCTTACTTGAGTCCGGCCATCTGGAAAGCGTAGGTATACGCCTCTTCCTTGAATCCAGCCGCCGTGCCTTCGAGGTAGTTGCCTTTCAGGCGGCTCTCTTCCTGAGTGTAGTTCCCTTCGCGTGTGATTGATTCGTGTTCCATCCACTCGGTCAGGGAGTTGACAGCGGTCCAAAGCGTGTCCTGAGTTTCGAGTCCCTTGTTTGTGGTGGATTCCCAAATCGTGCGCAGATCGGCCAGACGGTTGAGCTTGATATTCCGGCCCTTGTTTGCGTTCTTCCCTTCGCGCTCAGGAGGAACGGCACCGTAGATTTTCTGGTGAAGCTCTTCCACCGTCTCGAAGGTGGCAGGAATCCCCGCGAGGGCCTCGAAGGTGGCCAAGGTAGTGGCGTGGTCCTTCGAGAGGTTCTTGAGCACTCCCTGAGCCTGAGCGAACCTGTCAGAGATTCCGACGGTATGCTTGAGATTCCAGCCCTTGCCAATGGTCAGACCGGACTTGTCGACGGTCAGAGCGTGCATTCCATTCGAGCAAATCTTGCGCATCGTGTAAGCGTCGACCTTGAGAGTCGCGTTTCCAGCGTGGCCATTGGACACCATCAAAAGCGTGTCGACCCTGTCGCCCTTGAAATCCAGCGCGAGGGAGGGAACACGGGCCAAAGCCCAAACGATTTCCCCGCCACCCAAAGCGCCACCCGCCACCATCTTCACTTCGAGGTCAAACTGAGCAAGGTCGGTCAGGAAAGCGAAAATTTCGTCGTTCTGGACGACGGCGTAATCCTTGCCAACGACGCCGACGGCCTTTCCATTGTCAGAGCGAACGGCGGCGCGAAGGTTCTCAAGCCCTCCAGTCTGGATCATGTTGAAAGCGATTTCCTCTTTCGAGATAGTCCAGTCCAGTCCCTTCGCGATCTGGAAAGCCTTCGGGGTAAGGTCGAGGGAATCCGGTCCCTTGTTTCCCATGATGCGGAAAGAGGGAGCACGCTTGGAATTCAGAGTGATCGTCGACATTGTGTAGCTCCTGAGTGAGTGGTGAGTGACTGTCCTTTTGACTTCCATAAGATACCCCGAATCTCAGGAATAGTCAACCTGAATCGGCGGAATCATTTTCGTCAACCTTTGAGAGTGTGCAGGTGCGCACGTCTCTAGCAAATAGAATCAAATCCGTCAAGGGCTTTACAGAATGAATTCTATTTGCTAGACGATTCTCATGCACTCAAATAAAAAAAGGAGAGCTTTCGCTCTCCTTTTGAGGCTCTTGGATTAGATGGCCTTGAGCTTTGCGATCAGGGAAGAACGCTTGCACTTGGAATAGTTCAGGAACGCTTCCCGAACGAAAGCGAAAGAGGCGTAGTTCAGCGGCTCATACTGAGCCATATTGTAGCTCTCTCCGCTCGGACGGTTGCCGTATTCCGGAGAGAATCCGAATTCGTGGCAGTAGCAAGCAAATTGCATCTCCCAAAGGTGCCAGCCCTCGGAAGCGCAAACGCGCATGGCCTCGGCGATCTTGGCACCAGTCTTGCTGAGGTACTTCGGATTGTAGGTGCGCAGGACGTGGCCACGCTGGGAAGTGACTTGGATCAGATCATCCGTTCCCTCTTTCAGGACACCGGACAGGTTCAGCGGCTCGACAGGGGCGACAGGAGAGGCCACGACAGGGGCGACAGGGGCAATGGTAGCTCCCGAAGGTGCAAGCGTGACAGTGACGGCAATGCCGGACTTGAGGAAATCGGAGAGTCCAGCGATCAGAGTTGCGGCGTCGAGGTTCATAGTATATGGCTTTCAGTATGAGTGAGGGCCTAGTGCCCTTGCCTTGAGGCGTCATTGCCTCCCGACTCTTTACAATATACGCCAAACTGAGGGAATGTCAAGGGACTAAACGAATCAGAGGAATCTTGTCTTTCATCTACATCTGGGCGTGCGCGTCTCTAGCAAATAGAATGGAATTCGTCAAGTCTTTACAGAACCTATTTCATTTGCTAGAGTCACTCGCGCACGCACTCAAGAAAAGGAGAGCCTAGGCTCTCCCTCTCTCATTCCTGATTAGATCTCATTCAGCTTCTGGACGATGGTATTCTTTTCGCGCTGGGCAAGTGCGACAAATGCCGACTTGACGAATTCAAACGAAAAGCGGAAAGGATCGAAATTGGTGCAAAGATTGGAATTGCTTGTGTCGTTCTTCACGACTCCAAACCTTTTGCAATAGCAGGCGGCTTGCATTTCGTTGAGGTGCCAACCTTCAGCGGCACAAACTCGCATGGCCTTAGCGATCTTGACACGGTCAGCGGAGTACTCGTAATCCCACCCGGAAGCGCCAAAGTCGCCACAGGTCATGAGTCCTCGGAGCATTTCGATTTTGCCCTCTTTGGGCTTGAGGACGTAGATTCGAAGGGTAGTGCCGTTGCGGGAAATGACCTTGATCGTCTCAGGATTTTCCTCGACAGGCTGAATGACTTCCTGAGTTGCGGGAATGAAGAGGGGGAGATCCTTGACAGCCTCGACAGGCTGAGGGAGGCCGACGAGAGCCTTGACAGCCTCAGGGAGAGAGGCAAGGTAGGTGCGAAGTCCTTCGGCCTGTTCCAGATGGCCCTTGACCTCCTGAGCCTTATTGATCAGTGAGTCGAGTTCGCTTGCCTTGAGACTGTAGAGATCCATAGTATCCAACCTTTTTAATGATGAGTGTCAGTGACTTCCGACTATTAGAATATAGGCGCGAATCGACGGAATGTCAAACTGAATTCGCGGAGTCTTTCAGAAACTCCATCCATGTATATGCGTCTCTAGCAAATGAAATAGGAACTGTCACTAAGAAAATGAGAGAGTCGAAACTCTCTCACTCCTGAGATTGGCTTTCAGTCGTTGACGTGCCAGATGTTCGGGCGTTCGCACTGGACAGAGGGGCGGGTTTCCAGCGAGGCGACCTCGACAGGGGCGATGATACGACCTTGACGCTCCTGAGCCATGAAAGCCACGCGAGGGGCGAACGCGAGGCCCTGAACGCCTTCGGCACGGTCGGAGGTGTGGACGGGCTGGAGGAGGGCGAGAGCGACGATGAGCGAATCCATATTGCATCCTTTTGAGTGAGTGACTGAGTGATAGATACAATGTACACCGGATGAGCTAGGAAGTCAAGGGCCTAAATGCGACTCATGTATATACCCGAGGCTCTAGCAAATAGAATCAAGCCCGTCAACAAGAAAATAAGAGAGTCGAAGCTCTCTCACTCTGATGAAAGAAAGAGGGATTTCTCCCTCATTCACTCATGCGTATTCGCGAAGATGCCGGAGATTCTTGTCCATGATTTTCCTGACGCCCTCGTGCGAGATTCCAAGAGCGGCGGAAATTTCCCGCAAGTTCTGTCCGTTGAGCCTGCGCAAGATGATATTGTAATCTCTTGCGGGGACTTTCGCACGAAGTTTTTCCATGAAATCGGTGTAGTCGAGGGAAGCGATATTTTCGTCGACTGAGGGGATTTCAATATCCTCAAATCCTCCCTCTCCGTCGCGGTGGCAGGAATCGCAAGCGTCTTCCGTCTTCTGAGCGTTGTTCCCGTACTTTGCCTTATATGCTTTCATCCCGTCGCGCCACGCAAGGTCAAAGATTCCGCCCACACCTTGAAGGCGGTCGTCGCAAATCCGAATAGCAGTCCAGAGGCCAGAGGAAAGCCACGCTTTCCATTCCGAAAGTTCGCCCCTCGTCTTGCGGGAATAGGTGAACGCCTTAGCATTAACCCAGTCAGAGGTGAGCGCAAGGAAGCGACCCAGAAGACGCTCATCGGTTTTCATGGCCATGATTTCCTCGACGCTTGCGTAAACCCGATTTTCGACCTTGTGCATACTAGTTCCTTTTGAGGTGGTGAGCGATTCGTATATCAACAATATACAGGGGAATCGACTGAAAGGCAAGAGGTCAACTGAAAAGAGTGCGATTTGAGGTGCAGGTGCGCATGATACTCTAGTAAATGAAATGAGATCTGTCAAGGGTGGAAAATGCAGGAGGAGTGGAGTATCTTTCCATCCTCCTGCACTCACAGCCAATTGGCCGTGAGCACTCACTCAGTAGTATCTGTCTTCCATGGCATCCAGTCGAGCCTGCGCGGCATCGTCTGCGGCATCCTCTGCCTCCAGTTCTGCACATTCACATTCGTAGTTCGGGAACTCCTCGCGCTCCTCATCCGTCATGCCATGGCAGGGGCAACGGTGGTGGTGCGACTCAGGTTCGTCCCCTCCGTCGGTGTGAGCGTCGATAGCTCGGGCCATGATGGAATCCTCTCCCGGAAATGAACACATATCTCTACCTCCTGATTTACAAGTTAATGCCGAATCGACTGAATGTCAAGCTAAATCTCGGTTTCGGTTTCTTCCGGCTCCGTCTCGACAGTCCGATAGAACTTGATTCCTCGCAAGCTGCCAGAGTGAGAAACTTCGGTTTCGGTTTCGTAGGCGTCACGCCCCGACATTTTGAGGCCATAGTGTTGGGCGATTACCGCGATGATTTCCTCCTCAGTGAAGTTAATCGTTTCGCGCTGGGTGGTGGTCTTGACGGTGGTCTTGGTGGTCATGTAAACAATATACAGCCAGACGCCAGAGAATGCAAGGGACTCTTTCAGTGCAGGCGTGTCTCTAGCAAATAGAATCACATCCTACAAGGGTAGAAAACAAAAAAGGACTGGAGTATCTTTCCAGTCCCTTCACTCTCTCAAGATTGGGAGTGAGTTAGTCACTCACTCCCGACTAGATCAGATTCGGGCCATGACATATTCCATTCCCGCGACACGGAATCCGATGATGGAATCGGGCGCGAAGTTGCGGGGCTGGACTGTCTTTTCGACGCCTTGCTTAGGGGCGTCATCCTTGCGCAGGGGGAGGAATTCGGCCTTGAGACGGGCCACCAGATCGGGGCTGAGTTCGGTGCCGTCGTCGCGTACCCAGCGATTCTTTGAGGCGTCGGCACCGTTGGAGAAAACGCGCATCTGGAAAGATCCGTCATCCTTGCGCAGGAGCGTGCGGGTTTCCATTTCGCCATAGGTGCCCTCGGACTTGAAATCCTTTTCCAGTCCCTCCTGTCCGCGACGGCCATTCACGACCTTTTCGTAGTCGCAACCGACCTGAAAGGTCTGGCTTGCGATTTTCCACACCTTTGCGCACTGGAAAATGGATTCGAAAGATTCTCCAGTGGTGCGGGAATTCTTGATCGCACGCCCGACAGTCTTGGACTCCATGCGGATATTCTGTCCAGCGTTCTCCTTATCCATGCGGATCAGGAGGGCTTCGAGTTCGGGGCGGGTGAGGATGACAGATGCGGACATAGCGTCTCTTTTCGTGTGAGTGCCCTACTCTCTAGGGCGGTGGTCAGAAGCCTATTCCCTTCCGACTCCTATAAGATACGCTGGAATTGAACTATTGGCAACCAGATAATGCAGAGAGTTCAAATCCATATAGCAGAGAGCGCAGGCGTGCGCGATTCTCTAGCAAATAGAATCGCATCTGTCTAGGGTGAAAATACGAAAGGACTGGCGTATCTTACCAGCCCCTTCACTCTCCGAGGATCTGGAGTGAGATCACTCACTCAATCACTACCACGTCGGGCACTTCACTCCTGCAAGGTCAGAGATCCACTTCGGACACATTGGAAGAACTTCCTTCGATCCACAGACGACTAGTTCGCAATTGTGGAGGTTATTGTATTCTTTAGTATCCTCGTGGAACGCCTTAGCCACGACGGTTCTGAGGTACTCTCGATGAGCTTCGGTCATCTCCCAGAACTTGGTGACATACTCGACGCCTGTCATTTCCGACTCGTCCATATTGTCAAATTCTCTCTTCCATTCGGAGAGGTAAACGGCATACTGGAGGATGGCGGCTTTCGTGTGAGTGAAGTTGCAGTTGTGCATATAGATAAGATACTCCGGTTCTGCCTATTTGTCAACCTAGATTAGGAAAGAACCTTTTTTGATTCCGAGATCCCTCAAGAGTTTACGGGACTTGTTGAATATATCCCTCTTTGTTCGGGCATGGATTTCCTCCCATAGGGCACGCTCAAGCGTCGGGACTATCTCGGGAAGGTATTTCCCTGCATCCACTAGCATACGCTCAAGTGCCATTTTCTTCTCGGTGTTCCTCATACCTAAGCCTCAACGAGAATGGGAGAGTGGAATCCTGCAAGTGGATTCTTCAGATGGGCGTGCGCCACGCGAAGGGCCTCATCTGCACCGAACGCCCGAATCTGGAGAGAGGGACAGTCTTCCCTCTTCGGGGTTCCGTTGACATACCAGTGGACGATATAGGTATACATGATAGTCCCCTAGTAGGTGATCGGGAGGTATTGCGGGAGGGCAAGATTCTCTAGTAATCCTAGGAAAGAGCGTTCGCCCCTTTCCATAGTCCACCTGACTTTCCCCATGTTCCCCTCATCTTCCGAATAGACCTCAATGTAGGTCTTGAAATATCCATTCCCGTGGGCGGACATTTGAGCGCGATTCAGGTAGTCGAATTGCTCGGAGACAGTCGGGAGAGCATTGAACTTCGCAGGGTCCAAAAGACTATTGTGGGCCTCGGTGAACTCCATGACCATCTTGACAATCTTCATACGGCAACCCTCTGTTAAGTGTACCCATAAGATACGCAGAACTTCCTAATTTGTCAACTAGAAAACCCTCTCCAAATTTCCGAAGAGGGTTCCTGTATTTCTCAGGCTCAGGTAGTATCTTTAAGGTGGAGGATTCAATCCGGGCTAGGGAATCACCAGCCTCCACCTAGATACCATCGAATGGACTTAGAATGGCAAGTGCCGAAGGGTCAGGCTCTCCCTGCACGGAGGGAGGTGGACTACCCAGTAGGGCCACCACTACGAGGGCAAGGCACAGCGAGATGATGTCTGGCATCTGTACGGCCCTCCTTTCTTGTGTATGGGCCATTCCTACCGAGTTTTGCAGAAGCTCGATGGCCTCCGATACCTATAAGATACGCTGAAAGTCCGAGAGCGTCAACCGGAGAATCGCGATAGCCTATGCGTCTCTAGCAAATAGAAATGGAACTTGCAAGGGTGAAAGATTTGCCTGTCTCTAGTATCTTAGGGGAGAGGCAGACAACTAAGCCAGATGGGAGTGAATCACTCACTCTCTTCCACTTCGCGTAGTGTCTCCTCTTTCTCCTTGGATCTGTCGTAATCACTCACGCACTTGTGTACAGATATTCACTCCCGAAGGATTGTCGAACTTGAGAACGGCCTCCATGCCCTCAGGAGCGTCGTTCTTATTCAAGTTGCGTCGATCCATTTCGACGGGAGACATTGAATGTACGGGAAACATAGTTCAGCCTTTCAGTCTAGCGGTGCGACATTCCTCACAAGTGACCTTTTCCAGATCATCCGTGTGAAAGATATGCCAGTTCCCGGTGCCACAGTAAGTGTTCTTATTCGGCTCAAGTCCTCGCACGCTAGGGCGAATGAGGTGGACCTTTTCTGCGTGGTGCGGGATGCCTCGCTGGATGATCGTGTTTTTCATATTCATAAGATACAGAAAATCCCGGCTTTTGTCAACCGGGATTCCTTGCATCCTTGCAAACTAAGGGCACTTCCCTGCGCCCCTCTTTCCCTTACATCCGGGAGAGATCCTTCAGGGCATCGGCACGGGTGACACGGGCCACAGCTTCGGCCTGACGCCCGACCTTGCGCTTGTACGCCTCCCACAGTTCGCTCTTGGCGGAGATCCGGAGAGAGTCCAAGAGGAGGAGGTTGCGGCTCTTGAGGGTGGTGGCGTTCTGGGCGATGTACGCCTCTTCAGCGGCCACGGCCAGTTCCTTCGTAGGGAAGTCGCAGGGCTGGTCGCGGAACTCCTCGGACTTCCACGGGAAGGAGAGAGTCCAGACGACCTTGCAGAACTTGTTGTTCTTGCGCTTCGGGCCTTCGGTGACGACAGTGAAGGGGAACTCCTCCATCTTCAGGTGAGCGATTTCCTCGACCATGGCATCCGTCGGACGCGAAAAGGTCTTGAAGCTCTTGGTCAGGTTCTCGATGGCGCGGGTGGTGGAAGTCTGCATCTCTGATCTCCTAGTGAGAGGAACTACCTGTTCCTTATTCATAAGATACGCCAACCTCTCAGAAATGTCAACTACAGAAACAAAAAGACTCTCCTATTTCTAGGAGAGTCAATGACTGAGGGCAATTAGCCCGGACTAACTAGGTTTCAATCCACATGACCTAGTGGCCATGACTAGTGAGATTCTCAGCAATAAGTAGTCCACGAGAATGATTCACCTCCGACCTCGGAGAACGCCGGATTCAATGTCACGGCGTTTTCACAGAAACAGAGCCATTGATAGGATTCTTCATTGTCCTCATCCATCAGGGTATAGTCGAGGCACAGTTTGAGTCCCTTAGAAGAACCCCATTCCTTAATGTCATCGTGACACTTCTGAAAGTGGATCGACTTGTCGAGGGCCTCGTCTTGCTCTTCATAGTCGTCTTGCATCCAACGCTCGAAATCCTCAGACTCGGCCTCAAGATACTCCATCACAGAGGGAAGTTCCTTTTTCAGAACTTCCGTAGGGATGATATATCCGTGATTTGCGTAAGTCTTCATCGACATAGTATCCATCCTTTTGTTTTTAGGTACTACTAAGATACTCCAACCTTCATACTTTGTCAACTCATTTATCAACTATAGGGGGACTCGAACCCACCATTAGCCCCCTTGAGCGGGGGCTGTCCGACCATTAGACGATATAGCCTATTCTCCCCTAGGCTCATGACTTCCTAGGTGGTACTTGCTCGTTTGCAACCGAACTTTCCCCGAGACACTACTAAGATACTCTGAATCGGGTCCACTGTCAACCAGAGAATCGCAAGGATCTATGCGTCTCTAGCAAATAGAATCCATTATGTCAAGGGTGAAAGATTTGCCGGACTCTAGTATCTTAAGAGTCCAGCCAATCACTCCGAGGATCTAGTTAGAGATCACTCACCTGTTCCGACGATCCTCGACTTCCACACTCACATCGGGAATGTCTTCCTGTTCCATGTACTGAGGCGGGACCATGTCGAAGGCCAGATATTCACGGAACGGTTCGACGGTATCCCCGAACTCATCCTCGAAGTCCACCTGTTCACCTGCGACGAATTCCTGAGAGACGAACTGTCGAGTCTCGGTGTCGAATTCCTGAATCACGAATCCAGTGGTAACTTTCTTGACGATCATATTGCATCCTTCTGTTTGAGATATTACTAAGATACTCCAGTTTGACTAGAATGTCAACCAGATTCTATCGACGACCTCGCTTGATCGGTGCAGTCGAGCCGGGGCCATTTGCACCCTTCCAGCGATCCTTGAACTTCTCCCGAGATTCGGCGTAAAAGTCCTGATCCCTGTCCACCTTAATCGCCTCGATCATGTCTGAGGTGATTTTCCGTTCAATCATATCCTCAGGAGATTCCCCTGCAATGGTAAGGACTTTGAGATCGTCCGAGGTCATTACTCGGATGGTGTCGCCTAGGGCAATGATTCTTGTTTCCATGTAAGTAAGATACGCTAAAAGACTCGGATTGTCAACCCGAGTCTTTCATTTCATGCCATGAGGGCGTTTCTGATCTTTGAGGTACTTGCCCTGAACTGTTTGCCTGTAGGGGAGTGAACGATCCACGTCCGACCAGACAAGAACTTCTCGACGGTGTAGGTGGTCCCGTTAATCACGAAGGGAAGCCCCGGAGTAATCTTGACTACTCCGGTATGATGAGCGGCGGCACGCTCCTTCCATTCCTCCCCTCCCGGATCTTGCGGCTGGATGCGGGAGAGCCACGACTTCGGGCAAGAGTAGTAATAAGGATGACCGTCAATGTCAAGTTCCTTATAGTAGGTAGTCCCGTTAGCGAAATCCATCTTGATGAATGTCGCTGTGGTGTAGGTGACAGTCTCGGAAGATTCCCCCATACAGCCATGAACTTCCCGGAGAATCCAGAAGCCACCTGCACCCCTTGCACTTGCCAGAACATGAGAGTAGCTCTGAGGGCGATCCCACTGGAATTCCCGGAGGAGCATTTCCCGAGTCTCTTGCATTGTCTGACATATACCAGTAGTTCCCATATTGCATCCTCCTGTTTGAAGCTATATCTAAGATACACCAAAAGACTCAGATTGTCAACCTGAGTCTTTCATTTTTCTACCATAACTGGAAGAGGGGGATTCCTTTCTTGCGATCATACCGCCGAACGGTCCACTGTCCATCCTTGAAGAGGTAGACAAATTCGTGTTGAATGTAGTCAGTGATTCCCTTGACAGATCGGGCACTGCGCAGGGCACTTTCTACACTGTCGTCTCCACGGTCCCGGATATAGGCCACCGTGACATCCGGGAGAGGGGCGTCGAAGGTATGGGGGATTCCTTCAGGCGGGGCAATCTTTTCCTTGACTGCCGAAATGTTGCCAAGTTCGACAAGTGCCTCAGCCATTTCCTGTGAATTATAGGAGGTGTAAAGATGCACCCTGAGGGAGTTCTTCCCGTAGGGGTCGCCATTGTTGTGGCAATACACGCCCTTGTACTTGTTCCCGACCTTGACGACGATAGCGGAGCGTCCCATACTGCAACCTCTTGTTTAAGTGTACCTATAAGATACTCTAGAAGTTAGTTCCCGTCAACCAGTTTCTTGATTTGAATATCGAGACACCTGTTCATTGACTTAGCGAATTCGACGTATAATGGAATACAGTCGATCACGTCTTGATCCCCCTCAGTCTTCCCTGATTCAATTACTCCAGTGAAGATCGCAAAGTATTCCAATATTCCCTCAAATTGGTACTTGTGCGATTCTTCTGTGAAGTCAAGAGTGTCGAGGATCGGAGGAAAGGAGGTCAGTCCGAGCCTGAAATCCTTGAGAGCGTCAACATTCATCGCCTGTCCTCCCATACTCCGACGATGACAGCGGCCAACAGGCTCCACCATGCGGTATGAGTGAAGTGGATATTCATCGCGACGAAGGCAATGATCGTGCAGACGGTTGAAGTTCTCATGTAACTAAGATACACCAACTCAGTAGAAATGTCAACCACATAAACAAAAAAGACTCTCCTATTTCTAGGAGAGTCTCTATCTAGTTTGGCGTTTCGGGCTACTAAGTGCTTCGGGATGGGCAGTCTAAGGACACGGCGGGTATGCTAGTCCTCTTTCTGTATCGAACCTACTTGACTTTTCCCGTACTTTGCTGTTTCGATACCTATAAGATACTATGAGCCTAGGCCAGCGTCAACCACTTTCTTTCAGCCTCTTCTCTAGCAAATGGAATGGAACCTGTCAACAAAAGAAAAGAGGAGCTAGGTGCTCCTCTCTAGTTCAATTCAGGGAAAGACTCTTGGTCATCTTTCGCTTGAGACGCTCTAGGGCCTTGTCTCTGATCTGTCTCACCCTCTCATGGGAGATAGACAACTTGCGCCCGATACTCCGAAGGTCCATCGCGTCTTGAGTCTCGTCGAGTCCGAAAAGGTAGTGGATTACTAGCTTCTCCCGGCTCTCTAGGGCGTTCAGGCTCTCGGAGAGTAGACAGGACATCTCCCGACACTCGACGGCCATGTGAGGGGCCTCAAAGGTATTCTGTTCGATTGTCTCTTCCAGTGTAGTCGAATCCTTGGAATCATCCCCGAATCGACATAGACAGGAAATGGCAGTATCGACAGCCTGTCCCTCTTCTGACAGATTGGCAGTGAGATGGGTACTCGGATCATCGGAGTCGGTAGTCTCTTTATTGAGTTCCCGTTTCTCCTTGAGATAGCTTACAAAAGCATTATGGGGAATCTTGATCGGCCCCGAAGAGTGGAACCTGTCAATGGACTGTAGCCCATCGGAGGAACGCAATTGCTGGACAGCGTAGGGGCCGAAGTCTCCCAGAGATGGATCATAGGTGCGCACGGCTTTCAGGAGTGAGGCCATGCCGACAGCTAGAATCTCAGAGTGCATATTCCTGATTGCAGGATAGCGTCGAGCCACATAGTAAATCAAACCCTGATTCATTTGAATCAGAGTCGATTCTAGGACTCCAATTCTCTTGGAGTTACTAGCTGGATTCAGTTGGAGTTCGGTGTACTCTTGGAACAAAATGACCTGATCTAGTTTCACCTATACTCCTTGGTGGATTAGTTGGGGCTGGAATAGATCCCTAAGATACACGCCAGCCCTCAACCTGTCAACCCCTCAATCGAAATAGCTCTCGATTTTTTCACCAGTGCGACGGCACAGACGCTCGATCTCCTTCCGGGCCTTCTCTTCGCTCTTCCGGGTCGCATCGCGCTTCCCGTTGAATCCCTTGCCCTTGCCGAAAGTACCCTTGCTCGGTTCACGCCACGACTTGCTCATCTCGCATCCTTTTGTTGGTGGGCGACTTGCCCTCAGTAATAAGATACGCCAACCTTGCAACTTTGTCAACCAAATAATAAAGACTGAAAAAGGGAAAACGGAAAAGGGCCACCCTTTGCAGGGAGGCCCTTACCTCGTCTTGTGGACGGGTCTAGCTTAGGCGGCGGGAGTCTCGTCGGCCTTCGGAGTCTCGTCGGTGGAGGCCGGGGCGTCGGTGCCTTCGGTCTTGGCCTTCGGACCACGCTTGGCCCCGGTGTAGGCGGGACGCTTGGAGGCGGCGATCTTCTCCAGAGTGGTACGGGCCTTGAGGGACAGGGCCTCGAAAGCGACATGGGCGTCGGTGCCCTCGGCACGCTCGGAGGCGGGGACCACGGAGATGACAGCCTTGTTGTGGCCCTCGACGTACTCGACACCCTCGACGCCTTCGCTGGCCTCGACGTAGTCGACGGTGGGAACCCAGACGACCTCGGCCTTGACGATCAGACCCAGAGCCTCGATCAGGAGTTCGGCGTCGGTCTTCGGCACGGGCACGACCTTCTCGACCTTGGCCTTCGGGGCCGTGATCTTGAGGTGACGCTGGGCGGCGAGGGCGATGATCTCGGCGTCGGAGAGGGAAGCGAGGATGGGGTTGATCTCGGTGGTGGCAGTTGCAGTCGTCATGGTAGATCTCCTTCTCAAGTTGTTTTTAGGTCGGAGGGCGTTTCCCTCTTTTCCTGTAACTAAGATACTCCAGACCTAAGAAAGTTTCAACCAGATTCTCAAGTTTCTCATTTCACTACTCTATACTACAGTGACAGAGCTAGGCAATAATTTCCTAATGGGAGTTCATTGTAACATGGGAGAGTGACAAACTGTCAATTTCTTCCCAGAAACGAAAAAGACTCTCAGGCTGAGAGTCTTTTTGCTAGGTTGCGTCTTTCAGTTCGTTCCGATAGAACCAAAGTATCTCGGAGGATTCCATCTTGACAGGATACCTCTCATAGTCTGGATTCCCCCAGAGCACAAGAGATTCATACCCTTGCACCGTTTGATACCATCCACGCTCTTGAGGGCCAAAGATGACTCCCGTGCCCTTCGGAGTCTCGACAGGTGCCCCGATCTCAAAGTGAAGTACCTCCCGCAAGGTAACGACGTTAGGCGGAAAGTCGCGAACGAGAATGGAAATTGTAGTGCTCATGTAAGTAAGATACTCCAGAATAGGATTTAAGTCAAGCAAATAGGAAAGTTCTATTTGTCTGCAAGGTGGTGTCTATTGGTAGGTGGCTACTCTAGCAAATAGAATAGACTCTGTCAATAGAAAAAAAGAGGTGAGGGTAAGAACCTCACCTCTCACTCTGACTGACTAACTCAATCAGATTAGTGCTTGACAACACTCAAATGAAAGATACGCAAAAGGAAAGGGGTTGTCAACCCCTCCCCCTCACTTTCCGAGATTTTTCTTTGCGGTCCCGTGGGCGATGAAACCGATAGCGAAAGGTCGGTTTCTTTTCTGGCAGAGTCCGCACTCTTGACAAGTGATTTCCCGCCCCAAAGTTGCCGGACAGATCAGTACTTTATTCCCGCCCTCCGTCTCAAGTACACGCCCGACGGTATCAATGGGAAGAACTGTCACGACGGGAAGTCCCGTTTCCATGGCAGAATCTACCTCCTGAATCCGATTAGTGGAAACATTGACAGTAAAACCGTTGTCATTTGCTTCCGTCAAGGTGGCCACATTTTCCGAGGTCAAAGGATAATGAGTATAGGAAAATCCTTTTTTCCCATTATTTGCCTTGACAAGTTCGGAAAGAGCGGCGGCGTCGATCCGATCATTTGCGCCGACCAGATCCCCTGCCTGATTATGACGCCACAGTGTACCTTTGGGAATCTTGCGCACCTGCGCAAGGAATTCAGTCCAGACGACGCCCCGAACGCCCTCAGTGACCTTTGTCCAGTGAAAGGCCAGAGGTCCGGACTTCGCATAGCAACCTTTGACCTTGAAAGGGCAAGAGGCGGGGCAAGTGCCCAGGTGTGAGGTGGACACTGGCATGATTCCCGTTTTCTTATTTCCCGACGCCATATTGAGGTAGTAGTTTTCCATATCCATAAGATACGCCGAGCCTGTCGATTTGGCAACCTGAAAAGACGAAAGGTGCAAATAAGACTCTCCAGATTGGCGGAGAGTTCATATAGAATAGCACGGGCGCACGCGACTCTCTAGCAAATGGAATCCGAAACGTCAAGGTGTCATTTCAGGAACTTCGGAGTATCTTACACCATCTCAATCAGGAGCGTGCGCATAGCACTCACTCAATCACGCACTCAAAAAAGAAAAGGCCACTCACTCAAGAGCGGCCTTCTTTGTTTCTCACTCACTCAGTAGTGAGCACCGCACTCGCAACAGGTCTTGACATCTTCAAGAGACTTGCCAGCCCCTTCCAGAACCTCGACCTTGAGTTCTCCACCGCATTCAGGGCATTCCATTCGATCAACAGGAGACTCCACAATGTCGAACGCATATCCAGAATCACTCTCCTTGCCGTCCCGCATGTTGAAATCGCAAGCGGCATCATTGGCCTTGTCGGAAGCCTCTTCGGAATTGGAAGCCTCAACCTCAAAAGTGTGGGTGTAGGTGACGGTGTAGGTGACTTCGACTTTGTACTTGCCCATAGTATCCATCCTTTTGTTCTGGTGATGTATGTAAGATACGCTAGAGTCTGGAGTTTGTCAACTACCAGTCGTGTTCGTCGAGATCGGGGTGAGACATGCCATCCGAGTCCAGTCGGACCATCACGCACCCATTGGCGTGGGCCTTGTCGATGATCTTCCAGAAAGATGCACTCATGGGGGAATCGACCCGTGCCGCGACATCTTCCTCTTCCCTGTCGCAGATAGGCATGAAGAACCCCTGATCGACGGAATAGACCGCAACTCCCGGAATGTTGAGATCGCTATCCGGCACCATGAGGATCTCATTGTCCTTAGCGGTGATGTGTCCGGTGCTCACGTCCATGTAGCTGTATACTGCGTATTTGTCGGCCATAGTATCCATCCTTTTGTTTGAGGTATTACTAAGATACTCCAGTCTCAACCAAATGTCAACTGGGTACCCATCATTTCCTTGCTCTTCCTTCCAGATCCATCCCGTACCATGAACTCGTGATCGTCAAGCCTGCGCATTTCCCAGAGGCCCCTAGTGCCTCCAGTGGCATGAGTCCATACTCGGTTGCACTCACACACCAGAGCCTCTACATTGGCCCCTACGACGAAATGCCGCCACCCGTGGAGACTGGGCAAATCAATCAGAGAGAAAGCTATCAGTTCCATTCCACGATCAAGAGCACCTTCCCGAAATTCATTCAGCGGACCCGTAGATCCTTTATGTGTTTTCATTTGCTCGTCTAGGTAATACCCGTAGAAGAACATATAGCTACCTCCTATTCTTTTTTGCCTTGATCCTAATAGGCAAGAAAAGATGGAGTATTAGCTCTTCTTCATGTCCGACCTCCCTAAACTTGTGAGATACACCAACCTTGCCACTTTGTCAACTGACTAGGCAAAAAGAAAGGGGACATGCATCCCCCTTCCTTCAGAACACTGCAGGAATATTAATCCTGCTCGGACTCGTCGCCCTCGACGGGGGCGTTCGCTTCCTTCTGAGCCTCGTCGACGCGATCATAGCAGTAGTTGCGCAGAGTGGCGAACTGTTCCTGCGTGACCCGGATGTGGTCGAAGGGCTTGCCGTCGGGGTTCTTCTCGTTCTTGATGTAGGAGCCGGGGAGCTTGATGTACCAGATGCCCGAATCTTCGCTCTTGTCGAAGACCTTGATGTTGTTGATCCAGAGGGACTCGTTCAGGCAGATGGAGATGGTAGCGATGCGGTAGTCGCGCCCCTCAGGTGCCTCGTTGCTCTTGTTCAGCCAGAGCTTGCAGTCGGTGATGATCAGGCCGTTTCCGAAGAACTGGCCCTTCTTGATGGTGCGCTTCATGGTATACTCGCTTTGTGATTCGTGATATTAGGTGGGGGCTGTCCCCCTCAGGTTATTAAGATACTAGGAGCGACTGCTCCTGTCAACCTTCTTCGAGCGTAATGATTCCGGCAATTCCCTCGAATAGGCCCTCATGGAATTCCTCGTCCATGACTTCACACGCCTGCTCGAAGGTGAATAGCTTTCGCTTGCTGAATTCAGTTGTCCAGTTGTGATCGGTGGAGAAATCAATGGGACCAGATTCCGCAAGGAAATACCTGTTCCCAAATGCTTCTCCTGCAATGTGATGAGAGTCCATCAGGTATTGACCTTGAAGGTGCCAAGGGTCACATCGTACATATGCGGATAGACTTCGTCGGTAGCTCCGAAGAGGTCAGCCAGCCTCAAGGAAATGCGCAGATCCTCGGAGTAGCCATTCCAGTTCTGTTTCTTGAACTCGATAGTGGGATTCTCCTGTTCCTGAATGACCACAGTCTCGATTTCATTGGCGATCTCCAGAAGACTCTTGGAGCTTTCAAAGTATGAGAGTCCGCAGATGTGCAGGAGATAGGGGCACTGTCCACCCTCAGGGGCGAATCCTTGATACTCGACATGATCGGTGAGCTTCTGCGTCGTCGCAGACTCTTCGATGCTGAGGGAGATCGTGTGATTCGGAGGGAGGAGCTTGAGAACCTCAATATACTCCGGCATCTTCTCGATGGTCTTCTTGAGAGTGGCGATCTTGCGATCCAGCTTGGTAGCCATAGTATCCATCCTTTTGTTTGGGTGATATGTGTAAGATACGCTAGACTGTCAGCTTTGTCAACCTAACAAACGATAATTCCGTAAGTGTATACGGTTTCCTCCTCGTCCGCGACAATAACCGCTAGTGTCTTACCTTCGACGCTATTCTTGTAATTGGCGATGAAATACGCAAGTTCCCCTTCCATTTCATGTTCGTTAGATTCATTTCCAGTAATGAATCCGAGGATCATGACCTTAGCGAACGACAGGTCTGGATTCCCGACAGGGCCTAATGCGCAGTGGTAAATTGCATCACAGGTAACACCCTTAAAAGAAACCTTGAAGCAAATAGGCTTTTGCATTACGACCCTTTCGGTTTGATGTATTGCTAAGATACGCCGAACTTCTCAGTTTGTCAACTGGACTCTGCGATAGTGCCCGAAGGATTCACCACGGGCCACCTCTTCGGCGTGATTCAGGAAGACTCTTGCCTTAGCCTGATCGGCCCTCAAGGTCTTCCACAGGCCAGTGCTTCCACGCATGAAGATCTGGTCGATCACATCATCCTCGTCGATTGTGACCTTGATTTAGCAGGTGGGATGCTGGTAGAAGTAGATCTTCGCAGGGAGAGGATGGTACTCGACGCCGACAGCCTCACACTCCTCCTTGAAGGTGTCAAGAGCCTCAACGCCCCATTCTTCCCGGATGTAGGTGAGAACCTGCTTGTAGGCGACAGGCGTGCCGAGATTGAACTGGTGCAGGTCGTTCACGAACATTTCAAGGAGATCGCCCTGTCCCGGATTGCACTCCACGAATTCGCGGACAAGTGCGCCCTTGCTCTTTGCACGGAAGAGATTGCCATTGGTCATGAAATACATAGGTCAGCCTTTTGTTTGAGGTATTACTAAGATACGCCAGAACCTAGTCGATGTCAACTAGGTTCTTGAGTGTTTCATCCGAGAGTGTCGTAACGCTTTCCAGTCCAAGGATGGACAGTGATATTGATATACTTCACTTCTCCAGTTTCTTCGTCTCGACCATTATCCCAGCCCCACCCGATTTCGTTAGGGAAGAGGGTAGCAAACTCCTCAAACTCCACATCGTCGGAATCGCCCTTGAGGGGAATATCCTTTGAAGTGTCAGGACGATTCTTATTGAACTCAGTGGCATTCTCATTCCACTGGTCGCGAATCTGATTCATGAAGAACTCATCCTCGATCAGTAGAGTATTGACCTCAATGGTCAGATCTCCGAGGTCAAGATGTACCGTAGTGGTATGACCTCCACCCAAAGAACTTCCCGAAGCGACGGTGTAGATGATTTTCGGCATTTCCATAGTAGACATCCTTTTGTTTGAGGTATTACTAAGATACGCTAGACTGTCAGGTTTGTCAACCTAAACCTCTAGCCTCATTGGATAGGTGTGGGTTCTTCCCGACGTGAAGGTGATAGTAGTCTGGTGAGACTCTACCAGTACTCCCGTGATTGAGTTAGTCTTGGCCAGCATCTTCACTTGATCCTCATAGTAGAGTTTCTCGTTGAAAGACTTGTCCGGATTGATGTATCTTTTCATGCGACTTTCCGGTTGTGGCACAAGAGGAACCATTCAGATTCCATGAAGTGTTCACGGACATAGCCACGCTGGTCTTTCCATTCTGCGCAGTGGAGGCGATAGTCGATCTCCTCCTTATACTTGCGAATGGCAGTGAGCCTGTGGACAGAGGTCGTTTCGGTGGCAGACATCTCATGAGAGACGGCGTGATACTTGGGACGACTCAGGAGCACCGGAGGAGTCCAGTCAGGGTTCTTTACCATGTGGTGCCCTGTTCCGAAATACTCATAGCCAGTCTCAGTGTGAGTCTGGAGCCAGACATGGATATGAACTCCCTTATACTCTTCCACTAATTCACGAAGCATGGTGACCTCCCTTTCAATATCAAGATACTCCAGGTTAGCTAGATTGTCAACCGATTCTCAATTTGCAAATTGCAAATCCCAGTCCCTCTAGCAAATGAAAGTCGATCTGGCAAGGGTGAAAATAAAAAGACCCACAGGTATTCCTATGGGCCTCACTCACTCACAAAATCTTCCATCGAACAAAAAAGACTTCCACTCACTCATTCGAAAAAAGACTTCTCACTCACTCACTCACTCACTCACTCACTCACTCACTCACTCACTCAGGAGTTTGAAGCCTCTGAGGTGGATTCTCTCAATGAGTAGTTCCCTATCTCTTTGAGTTGGAATGTAGTCGTTCATCAGGTTCTCAGGTATTCCAGTGAAGGCATCTCCGTAATAGTGGACGGCGCAGAATCTAAGCCCGCACATGTCATATATCTGGTGATACCTATCCTTCAAATATCCTAGCTTGTCATAGAAGAACTTTACATGACCAGTGCCTAGAGTGAATTCTTTGGGTATCCCCTTCATATTCACTCTACCTGCACTGACCATGTTCGGGATTCTCTTGAGTTCCCGGTGCTCTGCCAAGAGGAGCTTGACAGGTAATTCACCGGGGTCAATCCCTACATTGATACGAGTCACTGACCAGTGGAATCCGAGGAGATCTTGATCTTCTGGGAGGGCATGAACTTGCCAGTAGGAATTGCAATAGTGTCAGCACAGACTCCACTAGTACCAATGTGACTCCACATGAAAGTAGACTCCTTGAACTTACAGAGCTTATGAGTCTCATTGAAGTCGAGGGCCGTCGACAGGTTCTCGGCGTTGTAGTCCTCGTTCAGGAGTCGGACGTACTTGCCACGCTGATTGGTGAGCTTCTCAATATTCACCCGCTCAGAGAGCTTCTCAGCCCCAACGAGGAAGAAAAAGAACGCCGCAATGACAGGCAGACAAACGCCGATAACCACTCCAGCAAGGGCAACTCCCGCAAGAACCTCATGAGTCTTACGACTCCGCTCGATCCAGTCCGTCGTGTAGAGAGATCCGATGAAAAGAACAAGACCGATTACCAAGATGATCAAAAACATTCCCATCACACACTCCTTTGTTTATATTGCCCCCTCACTCACCTAAGATACTCCATAGTTGGCAATCTGTCAACCAGAAACACCAAGAGCCTCCTAGAGGCTCCTCACGCATGAGAAGTTTCTAGGAGGCTCCTAGCTATGCAACGAGGAACGCGCATTAGTAGGGGATGAAGGACTCGAACCTCCAACTTTCAGGTGAAGAGATATTGCTATCTCGTAGCTGACACTCTAGCCATTGAGTTAATCCCCCGAATTACTGATAGACAGGACTGGATACCTGTATGACATCAAAGGTGGATTATGATGTCTCGATCTTCGTAGAGCTTAAGGTCTTCGCTACTACGCCCCATCTAGCTAGGTCGTTCCACTTCCCATAGCACGTCAGGATTCTCTTAGCGTCTTGCTACTCACTCATCCAGACGCCTTGCCCTTGGTTGTGGCTTAAGTCCAGAATCTTAAGTAGCCTTTTTCCGCCACTATCAGCAAAGTTGTCAAAGATTGTGCATGGGTAGATTCCCTACTTCCGACTTTAGAAGAAAGGTCGGAGCATCGCCACTACCACCTCCGTTCTTGACGGCGGACTCGAGAACATGAGTTGGCGCTCAGAGGTTCTCATTACTACGACATTCATTCAAGGGGCTATTAGAAGGCCACCCATAGGCCACCCGCCAAGGTCTATGAACTTAAGTCGTCCTCCAGCTTTCGGCTAGGAGGTTATCCCACATGCACAAAGAAGATTAGGGGGATTCGAACATTCAGGTTTAACCCCTACCGTATGGACAGTCCCCCATACATACGCCCCTGCCCCGCTAGTGAGGCGATCCCAGTCAATCTTATACGTCGAGTAACTCCAGATCCTTTGATGCGCATCGCCAGACCCTTCAATACCTACGCTCCACTCAGAAAGAATGATGTCATGATGGCGATTCTGCAGACCCTTCCATCTCGACTCTCTCTTCCCTCGTACCACTAAGATACTATGAGACTAGGAGAGCGTCAACTTTTTTCTTCAGCATATCAACTCTACGGTAGGGATGGGAGTGTCGCCATAGAACCACTCATTCAATCCAGTTAGTGTCACCATGTGACAAGTCACGCTACCGTTACATTCCATCTTGAACTGGAATAGATCAGGATAAGACTCACTCACAGGTGCTAACCAGACTGTCAGCTTGGAACCATACAACTCATACTGCTTGATTCTATTTGGGATCTCATCCCGCAAATCAAAGAACCTAGTATTCTCTCCAAATGTAATAACTACCTTCATAGTTGCTCCCTAACTGTTTCAGGTTCAAGTTCAGACTGCGAATATAGGTAGCCAACAACTCGATGAGTATTATATTCGTCGTCATCAATTCTTACGACACCTCCATGTAAGCGGACCCACATGTCTTCACTTATGTAGTGGTCGTTAGTGTCAATATCCCGCATGATGAAATTATCAAAGGCATAGTCAAAACAGACTGCGATATTTCCATGATACTTGAAGGTATTAAATGGACTGTTCTCCTTCGATACTTTCTTTATACGCTTCAACATATACTTCTCAGTATTGGCTACGAGTAATAGAGCGTCAATCGACATATTATCCAGAATGAAAGATTCAATAGATTCTCTAGAGAACCTTTCAGTCACTTTACCAGCCTTATTCGTATATTGGAAAGAATCTACATACTTCCTGAAATCCTTCACTCCGCACAGATGAGTAAGACCCAACTCAGCAAATGAATAGCTATTATCGCCAGCCAACAATAGTCTGTCCAAAGCCTCTACTAAATCTCCACGAGTGGCAATGACCGCACTCAGATCTTCAGTAGATGGATTTAATACCGATAGGTATCCTGAAAGTACTTCTTCTCTAGTCATACTAGTCTCCTTGTGAACTCTAACTGTAAAGGAAAATACTATGACCTTCGGAGAATGTCACTAGGAATGTTTGTACGGGATTTAATGAAATCTACTGAAAAGAGAAACATTATAGGCTCTCCTTTAATAACTTCTCCAGTAACTCTACCTCACGCTCAGCCTCTAAGATGTACTGGTCAATTACCTCATTAGATACATTGACGTAGAACCTCAGACCGCCAAACTTCTCCTTCACCTGATCTACTCGGAACTCAGGTATCGGATTCTCCTCCAAGTACCTCTCTATCCGCTCACTCAATCGAGAGATAATAGAGTCCCACTCCTCAGGTGCCCAGAAACCACAGTATACCCCCAGACCATATGTCAGAGGGTACTTAGATCTATCTATCATGGTAACTCAGTCCCACCTTTCATCTACGCTTCTTGGACTTGTATCCACAGGGAATGGCAAGCAATGGTTCATTGTACGCCCATGTCATTCTACCAGAAGGGAAATACACTCCCATTACCCTATGAGCCAAATCAATGTTCAACTTACTATCCACATACCTACCAGTAGAGGATACAGTCAGAATAGTGTCTACACAGTTCGCCTGCACCTTGTGGAGGAATGCCTCATCTACTGTAGAGTCGTATTCAGCAAAGTCACTAATCGCATTCGGCCTGCGATTATACCCAGCCTTTACATAGATGATAGTAGCGTGCTCACGGTAATCCTTGTCGATCATCCGATATACCATCACCCTAACTGGGTAATCATACTCGATAGTCTCTTGCAAGTTGCTCTTAGCATATCCAAGACTCAGTATGCACACCATGGCCAAGAAAAAGTTTCGCATAGTCACCCCCAAAGTTAATCGTTCACCTTGGAAGATACTAGAGATACTGGTTTCCGTCAACCACTTATGAAGCTGTACGGAAAATAATCCCCCAGATCCTCAAAGGTGCTAGGAGCTAGGCCAGCTAGGAGTCCATTGAAGATCTCCCATTTTCTCTCCAGATTCCACTTAGGCTTGAAAACTCTATTCTGATTGTTGATATACCTGTCAGCCAATCTTAGATTCACGATCCTATTGTCTAATGGATTGCGATTGATATGGTCAAGTTCATCTACAGGCCATTCGCCGTAATACAGTGCATAGACTAATCTATGCACTTTCACAGGTACTCCATTGTGGCTTATTGTTAGATACCCTCTACTATCAACGAAACCTATCTTCTTGTAGGAACTACCTTTAACTTTGAGCAAGTCTCCAGTATCTGGATCATACTTATAGTTGAGTTTGGCTTCAGTTAATGGGATTTCGTTAAACGAGTAAGTTGAGTTGTTCATTTAGGTATTCTAGCAACTTTTCTTTGGTTTGGATTTGAACAGTTTGATCTAATGGACACTTAACCCCCTCTTAAAACTATATTAAGAATATCAATCTACAATAAACAAATCAATCTTTTATTAAAATTTACACGCAGGATTTTCAATGCGAATTTGGGCCAAATTTTACACATTTACAAATCCTAATTCTTCGAAATTTCAACGCAAATGCAGTTTACTAATTGTAGAGTTTTGCAATTCTCAATCACTCATTAAAGAGTCTGGAGAGTGTCTGTGAGTATCTGCATAGTATCTGGAGAGGGCCTACCAGAGTCTAATAAGAGTCTGGAGAGGGCCTATGAGTATCTGCCAAGA
>Ga0302297_1000082_pt1 | contig 24464 bp, 16 predicted proteins | sample III_Fen_N3_2_FD_202094 | JGI IMG/M metagenome (GOLD analysis project Ga0302297, IMG submission 202094) | Peat permafrost microbial communities from Stordalen Mire near Abisko, Sweden - III_Fen_N3_2 | ecosystem: Environmental > Terrestrial > Soil > Wetlands > Permafrost | place: Sweden: Abisko...
ATCCTTGAGCAGAATGGCTGTAAGGTCGAGCGTCGCTTCCGTTCCGAAAATTTTACCGGTGAACCCGTATTTCACCAACATGGGGATGAGCCCTGAATGGTCGATGTGCGCATGTGACAACACCATATAGTCCACTTCCCGTGCATCAAAACCGAATTCCCGGTTCAGCGGGTACGTTTCTTTGCCCATGCCTTGAAACATGCCGCAATCCAACAGGATTTTCTTACCGTTGTTCAACGTGATGAGGTGCTTGGAGCCGGTGACGGTACGGGCTGCGCCGTGAAAGGTGATGTTCATGGGGAAGTTTTTTTAGGTTATCCCAAATGTACCTATTTTTCGGAACCTATTGTTAAAGGCATCGTTAAAAAAATAAAACCGGCAGAAGGTTTGAATGCCTGTCAGCCGGTTCTTATTATTAGGTGTTACTTGTTTACATGCGGTCCGGAACCCGAACGCCGAGCAAATCCATGCCGGTGCGGATGACATTGCCCGTCGTGGAGGCCAGCAGCAATCGGAAATTGCGTAGCGCCTCGTCTTCTTCCTTCAGAATGGAATAGTCGTGGTAGAATTGGTTGAATTCCTTGGCCAACTCGTAGATGTAGTTGGCGATGACGGCCGGACTGAATCCTTCGGCGGCCTCTTTCACCGTTTGGGGGAAGCTGTCGATGAGGCGAATCAAATACAATTCCTTGTCTGAAAGCTTGGCTGCCGTTTCTTGCGTGGCCTCAGCCTTCAAACCCTGTTCCTCAGCCTTGCGCAGCACCGATTTGATGCGGGCGTGGGTATATTGGATGAACGGGCCGGTGTTTCCGTTGAAGTCAATGGACTCTTTCGGGTTGAAAGTCATATTTTTGCGCGGGTCCACTTTCAGGATGAAGTATTTCAGTGCGCCCATACCGACCATTTCGGCGATATCCTCGGCTTCAGCCTCGGTGAGGCCGTCCAGTTTGCCCAGCTCGCGGGAGGTTTCGCGGGCGGTGCCCACCATCTCGTCCACCAAATCGTCGGCGTCCACTACCGTGCCTTCACGGGATTTCATCTTGCCTTCGGGCAGCTCCACCATGCCGTACGAGAAATGCACAAGGTCCTTGCCCCAGGAGAATCCTACTTTATCGAGCAGGATGGAAAGCACCTGGAAGTGGTAGTTCTGTTCGTTGCCCACCACATAAACCATTTTGTCGATGGGGTATTCGCTAAAACGCAAGCTGGCCGTGCCAATGTCCTGGGTCATGTAGACCGAGGTGCCGTCGCCGCGAAGCAATACTTTTTGGTCCAAGCCGTCTGCTGTGAGGTCGGCCCAGACGGATCCGTCTTCCTGGCGGTAGAATAAGCCTTTTTCTAAACCCTCCAAGACCACGTCCTTGCCCAACAGGTAGGTCTCGGATTCGTAATAAATTTTGTCGAAGCTGACGCCGAGCTTTTTATAGGTCTCATCAAAACCAGCATATACCCAGCCGTTCATGGTTTCCCAAAGTTGGCGCACTTCGGGGTCGCCGGCTTCCCAAGCCAGCAGCATCTCGCGCGTTTCAGCCATGAGGGTGGAGGCGGCCTCGGCTTGTTCCTTCGTCATGCCTTTGGCCTGGAGTTCAGCCAATTCAGCTTGATAATGGGTATTGAATGCCACATAATAGTCGCCTACCAGGTGGTCGCCTTTTTTTCCGGAGGAAGCCGGGGTTTCGCCGTTTCCGTATTTTTTCCAGGCCAACATGGATTTGCAAATGTGCACGCCACGGTCGTTCACGATGTTGGTCTTCACGACCTTGTTGCCGTTGGCTTCGAGGATGCGACAGAGGCTGTAACCCAGTAAGTTGTTGCGGACATGGCCCAGATGCAAGGGCTTATTGGTGTTGGGTGAGGAGTATTCGACCATGACCAATGGTGAGTCTGCACCGGCTTTCGTCAAGCCAAAGTTGGGTGTGGCTGTGGCCAGGACCAATTCGTTCAGCCAATAAGCAGGAGAGACGGTCAGGTTGAGGAAGCCCTTGATTACGTTGTAGTTGCTCAGCTCGGGGGTGTTCTCGATGAGCCATTTGCCCAATTCCTCGCCCGTTTCTTCTGGTTTCTTTTTGGAAACGCGCAACAGGGGGAAGGTCACCAAGGTCAGATTCCCTTCGAATTCTTTTTTGGTGGGTTGCAATTGGATTTGCGAGGCGTCTACGGCCTGTCCGTATAGGGTTTGGATGGCCTCAAGGGCTTTTTTTTCAAGAAGTTGGCTGATGGTCATGGGGCGAATGGTTTGCGGGCGGCAAAGTTACGGCAAAAACGGCACAAAAAAAAGCTACTCGAAAGGAGCAGCTTTTTTTATAGCGTCGTTGAAGATCTTAAATCTGAGCGGCCAATTCAGCACCTGCTTTGAATTTAACAACCTTTTTGGCAGCAATGGTGATTGGTTGTTTGGTAGCGGGGTTGATACCGGTACGAGCGGCTTTGCTAACAACGGAGAATGTTCCGAATCCAACCAGCGCGATTTTATCGCCAGCTTTCAACGTTTCGGCAACACTACCCAAGAATGCGTCAAGGGCTTTTTTGGAGTCCACTTTGCTCAAGCCGGATTTGTCGGCAATTGCACTGATAAGTTCTGCTTTGTTCATAGTACGATTAGAATATAAAGTTTAACAAAAGGGGTTGATGCAAAGGTTGTTGAGGTGTTAAATTTGAAAACACCGAAGCAAAAGTATGGTTAAATTTCATTATTGCAAGAAAAAATGAAGAAAAAAACACCCTAACACTCATTTTTTATTAAAATGCATCAAAAAATATACGGTATGCACCTATTTTTATACCTTTGCCTCTATGAGAAGGCAGGCTTCATCGGCCTTTCAATACTAATTAAATTCTTTCTATGAGTGGTTTTCGTTCTTCTTCCGGGTTCATGTCCACCGTCCCCACGGTCACAAAGAATCTCATCATCATCAATGCGCTGATGTGGGTGGCAACCTATGTATTGCGCACCCAGGACATTCACCTGGAAACGATTCTCGGTCTGCAATATTTCGGTTCCGAACATTTCAACCTCAGCCAGATCATCACCTATATGTTCATGCACGACCCGCTGAACCCTGCCCATGTTTTTTTCAACATGTTCGGTGTTTTCATGTTCGGTCGTGTGTTGGAACAGGTTTGGGGGCCCAAACGTTTCCTGATTTTTTACATGGTGACCGGCATCGGCGCGGCCTTGATGCAGGAGCTGATGTGGTACATTGAGTTGCGGCATGTCATCGAGGCGGCTGCCAACTTTGCCACGAATCCGAACATGCTTCCTTTCATGAAGTATCTTCGCATTGATGAGGGGATGGTTTTCAGTCCCGTACAAGCAGAGCAGGCCAAACAAGTGATCATGAACAGTTTCCTCACCATCGGAGCATCCGGCAGTGTTTTCGGCATCCTGCTCGGTTTCGGCATGCTTTTCCCCAATGCACCGTTATTCCTCATGTTCATCCCCATTCCCATCAAGGCCAAATACATGGTCATCGGATACGGGCTCATCGAGCTATTTGCCGGTGTGGCCAATTTCTCAGGCGACAACGTGGCCCATTTCGCACACCTGGGTGGCATGTTGTTCGGCTATTTTTTAATACGTTACTGGAAAAAGAAAGGAATAGGCAATGGCTTCTTTATGGGATAACCTCTCCACGAAATTCAAGCAAGGGACCATCGTCACCAGGCTCATATTCGTCAATACCGGCATTTTTCTGGTGTTGAAGCTCACGATAGTGCTTTTCAGCCTATTCAACGTGGATGCGAGCGGTATCATGGACTTCTTGGCAATGCCTTCATCGCTGCTCAAATTGATGTTGACTCCCTGGACCGTATTCACCTACATGTTCGTTCATCTGGATTTGATGCACATCTTGTTCAACATGCTTTGGCTGTTTTTCTTCGGCGGCATGTTCCTGCGTTGGTTCAGCCCCAGGCAATTGGGCGGATTGTACATCATCGGCGGTTTGTTCGGCGCGCTGTTCTATGCCCTTTTCTACAACTTGCTGCCCGCCTTCATCGGTGTCGATGCGACGTTGATTGGCGCTTCAGCCTCCATCTTGGCGTTGGGCATCGCCGTGGCATTTTATCGACCCGACGAACCCGTTTCCTTGTTTTTGTTGGGCACCATCAAGCTGAAATGGCTGGCCATCGCCATGGTTGTCATGGACGTGTTGAGTCTCAATGGCAGCAATGCCGGCGGCAGCGTGGCGCATTTGGGAGGAACCGTGGCTGGTTTGCTTTTCGGTCTGACCTTGAGGCAAAACATGGACATCACCAAATGGATCAATCCCTTGCTCGATGGCGTCGCCAACCTTTTCCGCCCCCGTCCCAAGATGAAAGTGACCTATCAGCGCTCCAAATCTGAGAAAACCAACAAGGCGCCCGATGTCGATCAGGAATATCGGGACAAGAAAAAAGCCGAGATGGATCGATTGGACACCATTTTGGACAAGATCAAACAATCGGGGTACGACAGCCTCACGGCTCAGGAGAAGCAACAACTTTTCGAATCAAGTAAAATAGGACGTAACAAATCGTAGTCTGCGCATGAAAGGGTTCTGGAAATTACTGCATTCCTTCATCCTGACCATCAATTTCGGGGTGGTTTTGCTGTTGATCCTGTGCGGCCATGCCTATATGGTCAAACCGGAGCATTCCGTCCTTCCATCCTTTTTAGGCTATGCCTTTCCGTTGTTGGCACTTATCAACTTATTCTTCATTTTCTATTGGGGCGTCCGGATTAAACTCTGGATTCTGGTCCCCCTGTTCGGCTTTTTCCTGACGTTGGATTCAGCTAAATCCTGGTTCCCAGTCCATTTCAAACAGGAAGCAGTAATGGGAGAAACGTTCAAGGTGCTTTCGTACAATGTTGAATTTCTAACCCATGCAGGCAAAGAAACTTCGGAGGGGCTGAACCCAATAATTGCCTACATTCGCGATTTGAATCCAGACATCGTCTGCATGCAGGAGGTCGGCGTTGAATTCATTCAAAAAGGTCGGTTCGACCCCAAGACCAAAGAAGCGCTCAAAGCCTATCGGTATTTTGCCTCCGGCGAAAAGGAAGAACGCTATTCGGTGGTATGCATGTCCAAATACCCCATTTTAAGGTTTCATCGAATCGATTATGAGAGTTTGTCGAATTCCTCCTGGGTTTACGACATTAAAAAAGGACATGACACCCTTCGAGTGATAAACAACCATCTGGAATCCAATAAGTTGAATCGAGAAGAGAAAGACCAATACACCGAAATCATCCAGAAGCGAGAATCGGCCAAACTTTCCAAAGTGGCAGGATTGTTGGGCAGCAAGGTCGGTAAATCGACTCGCATACGTGGCAACCAGGCGGATGCCGTTTCAAAGGCAATCCACGATTCACCATACCGTGTGTTGGTTTGTGGCGATTTCAACGACGTGCCCGGCTCGTACACCTATCGAAAAATCCGTTCAGACATACAAGATTGCTGGGTTGAACAAGGCAACGGATGGGGGCATACCTTCCATGAAAACTTATTTCTGTTCCGTATCGACTACATTTTGCACTCCACGGATATCCACTGTGTGAGTGCCCATGTGGACCATGTGCACTTGTCCGACCACTATCCCGTGTGGGCCAATCTCCAGCTGCCATGACAACGCCAGAGGTTTTTGCCGACGTTCTGCTTCCGCTGCCTCTGAACCAAACCTTCACCTATTCGGTCCCTTCAGAGATGAGTGCGCATATTCAGGTGGGTTGCAGGGTTATTGTACCACTGGGTGCGCGAAAACTTTATACGGCCGTCGTTCTGAAATTGCACGTCGAAAGGCCGGAGCTGTATCAGACCAAACCCATCTTGAGTCTATTGGACGAACAGCCCGTCTTGCGCGAGACCCAACTCCGTTTTTGGAACTGGTTGGCTGGCTACTACCTTTGCGCACCAGGTGAAGTCATGAAAGCGGCTTTGCCTTCGGGCATGAAGTTGGAAAGCGAGACGCTGGTTTCCTTAACAGAAGATTTTGAGGCGGTAAGCCCTTTGAAAGAACGGGAGTTGCAATTGCTCCAGGCCTTGATTCCAGGCAAGGAAACGAACATCCTGGAGTTGAGCAAGGTTACCGGCATCGCCAACCCTTTGCCATTGGTGCAGGAATTGGTGGAGAAAGGAGCCTTGGTCGTCTCGGAGGGGCTTCGGGAAACCTATAAGGTTCGCACCAAATCCTACGTCCGCCTCACCACCGCTTATATGCTTGATCCGGAGCAGCTGCGCCGCTTTATGGATGAAGCCACGCGGGCTAAAAAGCAACTGGACGTCCTGATGATTTACCTCCAATTGTCGGACTTCTTTCAAAAAAGGGCGCCCGAACTGGTCGGAAAGAAAGAATTGCTCGATAAAGCCGGCGCGACTCCTGCCGTGCTTCAAGGCTTGATCCAAAAAGGGGTGTTGGAAGTCTTTGACTTGGCTGTGGACCGGCTTTTGGAATCCACCGACGCCGTTTCCCCGATTTCAACTTTGAGCGAAAAGCAGCAGGAAGCACTCAACGCCGTCCGTGCCTCATTCCTCGAAAAGCCGGTTTGCCTGTTGCACGGCCAAACTTCCTCGGGTAAGACGGAGTTGTTCATCCATCTTATCCAGGAATGCATCGCCAACGGTAGGCAAGTGTTGTATTTGGTCCCTGAAATAGCCTTGACCACCCAACTTTCGAATCGGCTGAAACGAGTGTTCGGCAGCAAATTGGGCGTGTACCATTCCAAATTCCCCGATGCGCAACGCGTGGAACTTTGGAAAAAAATGCTTCAGGAAGATGGCTACCAAGTGATTCTGGGGGTGCGTTCAGCCATATTCCTGCCTTTTCGTGACCTAGGCCTCATCATCGTGGACGAGGAGCACGAAACCAGTTACAAACAGCAAGACCCCGCTCCCCGCTACCATGCCCGCAATGCGGCTTTGGTGCTGGCTTCCCTGCATGGGGCGAAAACCCTGCTCGGTACCGCCACGCCAAGCCTGGAGACCTACGCCAATTGCCTGAATGGTAAGTTTGGTTTGGTGGAATTGACCGTACGGCATTTCGACATGCAGCTGCCTCAAATCATCGCCGTCAACACCAAGGAGCTAAAGCGGAAAAAGATCATGAAATCGCTGTTTTCCCCTTTGTTGACCACGCAAATCGCTGAGGCTATTACGGGCAAGGGGCAAGCCATCCTGTTCCAAAACAGACGAGGTTACGCGCCACTTCTGGAGTGCAAATCCTGCGCCTGGGTGCCTAAATGCGAGCGTTGCGATGTTTCGCTGACCTACCACAAATACCACCAAAAACTCACTTGCCATTATTGCGGGTTCGAGCGCGACATTCCCAAAACTTGCCCCTCTTGCCATGCTGAAGACTTGGCTTTGCTGGGCTACGGCACCGAAAAAATTGAGGAAGAAGTTCGGAGCCAGTTTCCCGAGGCGCACGTTGCCAGGATGGATACGGACACCACCCGAAGCCGCAAATCGTACGAGCAGATTATCAGCGACTTCGAAGGTGGAAAAACGAATATTCTCATTGGTACTCAAATGGTTTCCAAGGGGTTGGATTTTGAACATGTGCGCGTTGTCGGCATACTGAACGCCGACCAGATGCTCAATTTCCCCGATTTCAGAGCTCACGAACGCTCCTTCCACCTCATGGTGCAAGTAAGCGGACGAGCCGGTCGTCAAGGCCGCCGCGGGCTGGTGGTGCTGCAAACCTCCGACCCCGACCAGCCCATCATTCAAGACGTGATCCACAACAACTTCCAAGGATTTTACCGACGCGAAATGGCCTTGCGGGAACAGTTCAGCTATCCACCTTTCACGCGTCTCATCCAGATTCGCTTTAAGCACAAGGATGTCGCCGTGGTGCGCAGGGCTGCCCATTACTTTGCCGACGCGGTACGACCACTCCTGGGAAACAGGCTCCTTGGCCCCGACCAGCCTTCCATAGCCAGAATCAACAATTTCCACTACCAGCAATTATTGTTAAAGGCTGAAGTCACGGCTTCAGCAGCCAAGGTCCGTGAAGTGTTGCTTTGGGCGCAGGATGCCTTGAAGCAAGAAGCGGCATTCAAGAGCGTGCAGGTCCTTTTTGACGTGGACCCGTTCTAGAGCAGGCCGATTAATGTGAAAAATATGTATAATTGGAGTAAAAATGAGGTATTGCACGGTGATTTTTCCTACATTTGCAACCCTTGGCATGAAAGCGTGCCGCCCGTAAAAAGCCATCAGACATGAAGTTCCCTAAGAAATCCTTATTCATCATCGCAGCCTGCATGGGCTTGGTCGCCACTTCCTGCACCGAAGACGTCACCGTTTCCATGAAAACCTTCAGCATCTACGCTGTGACCAACACCTCCGCCTCTGTCGCCGGAAAAGTCGCCATCGTAGGTGATAACGTTAAAGAAGCGGGGTTCCTGTTTACCACGAAAACGACCATCACCCTGAAATACTCGAATTGCGACCATCACGTAAGCGCAGGCACCCTGAGCGATGTTCGGGTAAACTTCACTGGTTTGTCGGCCGATTCCAGCTACCGTTTCCGCTTGTATGCCAAGACGGACGATTCCATCTACTACGGTTCCACCTACAGCTTCTATCCCGGAAGCGTTCTCATACCGACTGAACCCGTTCCTGCCGGCACCTTCCAAATGGGCGCCACCTCGGAACAGACCAGCTATGCCAAAGACAATGAGTATCCCGTTCACAACGTGACGGTCGGCGCTTTTAAACTTGGCTCCACTGAAGTGACCAATGCTCAGTTCCTTAATTTCCTTCGCAGCCGTAAGGTTGGCGAAGGAGGTTCCGGACTGACAGCCACTGGAGAGACCAAGACGCTCCTTTATTCCAATCTCCACGGGCTCCAATACGACACTGACAGTGCCATTTGGATGATCGTGCCCGGTTTTGAAAACCATCCGGTGGTTCGTGTGACTTGGTACGGTGCCAGTGAATTCTGCCGTTGGGCAGGTGGCCGTCTACCGACCGAAGCAGAGTGGGAATGGGCTGCACGGGGTGGAAGCTCCAGCTCCAGCACCTTGTTCAGCGGTGGCAATCTGGCCGATTCCCTTTCCGTTGCCTGGTATAAGTTCAACACCCAAGTCTTGCCTGTAGGGCATAAAGATACCCAGCCCGTGGGTACCAAAACCAAGAACAGCCTGAATCTGTTCGATATGAGCGGAAATGCATGGGAATGGGTGTCCGATTGGTACAACCTGTACTTGCCCCTGTCACAAACGAATCCCGTAGGCATGAGCGATGCCGACGCCACGGAGTCGGGCATTACCGATAAAGTCCGCCGCGGCGGTGGTTGGGCCGATGCCGACGTCAATTCGCTTCGTGTTTCTCGCCGTGACCACAACGATCCCGAATTGAACCTGGGGTCTTGCGGATTCCGTTTCGCCAAAGACTAGCGGCCGCAACGTCAACGCATAAAAAAATCCGAAACGGTGATGTTTCGGATTTTTTTGTATCCTTTTTTTGGTCTAAAATTGCGCCCTTACAGTTTCTGCAATCCTCTCCATCTCTTCGGTTGAAAGTTTTAGTTTCGGATTCGAGAAAAGCATGTCTTTTTCCGTCTGAATCGGAATGAGATGAATGTGCGCGTGAGGCACTTCCAAGCCAATGACGGCTGATCCGATGCGTTGGCAGGGTATGGCTTTTCGAAGCGCTACGGCTACCCGTTTGGTGAAGACGTTGATTTCAGCAATTTCAACATCGTCAAGGTCGAAAAGATAGTCCACCTCCCGTTTGGGAATGACCAAGGTATGACCCGGTGTCAAGGGACTGATGTCCAGAAAGGCGAAGTAACGTTCGTTCTCCGCGATTTTGTAGCAGGGTATTTCGCCGGCCACGATTCGACTGAAAATACTGGCCATGGTCGTACTTATTTTGCGAGGTCGATTTTACGGATTTCCAACGTGATGGCACCGGCCGGGACATTGATTTCGACAATATCGCCTACTTTTTTACCCAACAAGCCTTTGGCAATGGGCGTGCTCACGGAAATCTTCTTCTCTTTGGAATTGGCTTCGGATTCGGAAACAATGGTGTATTCGAATTCGGTTTTGGTTTTAGTATTGTAAAGGGTCACGCAAGTCAAAATTTGCACGGAGTCCGTGTTGATCTTGCTCTCGTCTAGAATGCGAGCGTTCAGGAAAAGTTCCTTCAGTTGCGAAATCTTCATCTCCATCATACCCTGAGCTTCTTTGGCGGCGTCGTATTCGGCGTTTTCGGACAAATCACCCTTGTCACGGGCGTCCGCTATCTGTTGGGAAATTTTTGGACGTTCAACCGACTCCAGATGGTCAATTTCCTTCTCCAATCTTTTGTAACCGTCAACGGTCATGTAGCTCACTGACATATAAAGTATATTAGTAACGATTTTTACCTATAAAACAAAAAGAATTCCGGCCGGAACCGGAACTCTCACTCGTACTTGCAAATGTATAAAACAATTAAGCGAAAATCAAGTTTTGGGGTGTTGTTTTATAACATGTTTTTATAAGAGCTTCAGTATCTCCTTGTTGAGGTCGCTCACTTGGGTGTCGCGGAGGGCAATGTCGCCATTCCGGTCAATCAGGAAATAGGTGGGAACGGATTGTACATTGTAGGTGTGCAAATAGGGTGATTGGGCACTGTTTTTGTCGCGAACGCAGATCCAGGGAAGGTTGCTGGCGGCAGTTTTCCAGAGCTGCTCGTCGGCATCCAGGGAGACCTGATAGATTTCAAAACCTTGTTCAGCATAATTATGATACAACTCCCTGAAGAATAAATTTCTGGATGGGGAGAAGTCGGCTTGGAGGACGGTGAAATCCAACAACACCACTTTGCCTTGCAAGGCACTCAAGGGAATGGTTTTGCCATACACATTGGGCAACTTGATTTCAAAAAGCGCCAACTTCGTTTTCTCCTGAATCTCGATTTTACGGGAATCGCGGGTCTGCCGAATTTCCTTCATGCCTTGCAAAGTCAATAGTTTCAGATGTTTGCTTCGCAAGGAATTCGGGAAGTAAGTGTCCCAGGAAGTTGCAACAGCGGCATAGCTCTTGTTGTCGGTGGCATCGTAGGGATCGAATATGAGGTAATTGTGCAAACGCTGGAACAAGGCAAAATAAGCGGCGGGTGATCGAGGATTGTCGTAAATGATTTTTCGAGCCCTATCCCGGTGTTGGTCGAATACTTGCATCAACTTATCCTGGTATTCAGCACTCGAAAGCTGTCCCGCTTTGAACAGGGCGCTCAAAGAATCAACGCTCATCAAGGTGTGTCCCTGTAAGCCGGAGAGGTAGCGTATGTCTTCGCAGCAACGTGAACCGGTCACGTGGTAATCGCTTCCGAAGTCAACACCGTCGGCATTCAGTTTGATGACCACGGCGGAATCGGCACCCAGATGGATGAACCGGTTGTCTATCCGCAAACGGTAGAATTCTGGAGCTTCGGGCAGGTTCGTCTTGAATTTGAACCGGCCGTCCTTATCCAATTGGACGGAATCCAAAACCTGAGTCTTGTCCAATCCGAACAATTCGAAATACAATACTTTTCCGACGGCATTTGAGATTTTTCCTTCCACTTCAAGCTTTGGGGTGCGGCTGCATCCGGCCAAAAGTATCAAAAGACAGATACTTACTAATAAAGTCCGGTTTCTCATGGATTTCTGGGTATGTGCAACAAACCTACGTATTTCTGTTGGAAATGCCAAACAGAGTATCGGTGGAAATCAATATTTAACTTCCTGAAAACGAAAAAGCCGGGCTTGAACGCTTGATGGTCATCAAGAGTCAAAGCCCGGCCGTAGTCTGGGTGAGGAACTTATTCGGTTGCCTTCACGAATTTCGAGTTGACAACACTCCCGTTGTTGTACCAAGTCTTTTGAATGTAAAGGCCCTTTCTCAGGTTGGCGAAAGCATGCCCAGCGACCAATCCGCTCAGGTTGTAGTACACCGTTTTAACGGGGACGGCGTTCAGGGTGGGTGTTGAGATGCCGGCCAAAGGATTTACGGCCGGCTTGCCAGGGGCTGAAATGGCGATGAGGCGATACTGCAGTCCGGATGCATTGTTGATGGCAACTACACCGGCAGTCGTCACGGTAAACACGTTGATGATGGAGTCCAAAGATGTTTCAGCGCCCGAAATGCGTGTGGCATTGGGTACCGTGATGCCTCGAGCTGCAGATGAGCTTGCAGTTTTGGTGTATACTACCAGGGTATCGCCGACGGAGCAATCAGGAACATTGATGGTCATGTTGGTGCCGTTCATAATCAATCTGTCTGGAGTTGGTGGTGCTACGATGTTGTAGTCAAATCTCAATTTGTCTGCAGCAAAAGCGCTAAAGGTCAAACCATTGGTTTCAGCAATGGCTACTCCGTTGGCTGTGAGGGTTGTTCCGGCCGTAATGGCGGTTAAATTGCTGAAACGGGTTGTCGATGCAGGATTCCAGTTGGTGGGATCGGCCGTGAGATTTGCAAGTGTAGTGGCGCTCCATTTCATGAAATTCCAAGTTCTGTCCACTGCAAAAGACGAAGAGGTGAAAGCAGTTAAAGTGATGATTGTCAGGAGTACAAGTTTTTTCATACAAATTGGTTTAGAGGTTTATGAAGGTTCAAAATGGTGTTCTTTCACCAAAGATAGATGCTTTTGTGAGGATTTATCATGAATTCTATCTGAATTTATCGACATTTGACAATAAGTCTACGAATATGACAATTTTTCCACACCATGCGGGTCGAGTTCAGCCATAACAAGGCTTAAATTTTCATTGACAGGCTTTTGATACTGTTATTTTTACTAACTTTGCACGATTTTTTATATAAGAAACAAAAACGACAATTTTAAAAGACGCTTTTTTATGATTAACCCGATTGTCAAAACAATTGAAATGGCCGATGGAAGAACCATCACCATCGAAACTGGGAAACTGGCAAAACAAGCTGACGGATCCGTAATGGTCCGCATGGGCGACACGATGTTGCTCGCTACGGTTTGTTCCGCTCAAGACGCAACTCCCGGTACTGATTTTATGCCTTTACAGGTGGAATACAAGGAAAAATTCGCTGCTATCGGCCGTTTTCCCGGAGGCTTCACCAAACGCGAAGGTCGCGCAGGTGACTCCGAAATTCTCATTTGCCGTCTGGTGGACCGCGTATTGCGCCCTCTTTTCCCGGACGATTACCACGCTGACACCATTGTCAATGTCATGCTTTTCTCTGCTGACGGCATCGATATGCCAGATGCATTGGCCGGTTTGGCTGCTTCCGCCGCCATCGCCGTTTCCGACATACCTTTCAACGGCCCTATTTCCGAATGCCGCGTAGCACGCCTGGACGGAAAATGGATCATCAATCCTACTTTCCAACAACTTGAACTGGCCGACATGGACATCATGGTGGGTGCCACGATGGAAAACATCATGATGGTGGAAGGTGAAATGGACGAAGTACAGGAAGCCGATTTGCTCGAAGCATTGAAGGTTGCCCATGAATTCATCAAAATTCAGTGCCAAGCACAGATTGAACTGACCGAACTGGTCGGCAAGACTGTCAAACGCACTTATTGCCACGAAGTTAACGACGAAGACCTGAAAAAGGACATCTGGGCCAAGACTTTTGACAAGGCTTACGCAATCGCCGTTTCAGGAAACACCGACAAGCACGCTCGCATCGAAGGTTTCCACAACATCGTGAAGGAATATATCGAAAGCATCGATCCTGAAGTGGCTGCTGCCAAAAAGGAAATGATTGGTCGCTATTACCACGCTGTTGAAAAAGAAGCCATGCGTCGTTCCATCCTGGACGAAGGCAAGCGTCTCGACGGCCGCAAGACCAACGAAATCCGTCCCATCTGGAGCGAAGTGGATTACCTGCCCGGTTGCCACGGTTCTGCCATTTTCACCCGCGGTGAAACTCAATCCTTGACTTCAGTCACATTGGGTACCAAGATGGACGAAAAACTCATTGACGATGTGCTGGATCACGGCAAGACCCGTTTCCTGTTGCATTACAATTTCCCGCCGTTCTCTACTGGTGAAGCACGCGCATCCCGCGGTGTGGGCCGTCGTGAAATCGGTCACGGAAACTTGGCCCACCGTGCCATCAAAGGCATGCTGCCCAAAGATTACCCTTACGTTGTCCGCATCGTTTCCGACATCCTCGAATCCAACGGTTCGTCCTCCATGGCTACTGTTTGCGCCGGCACGCTGGCGTTGATGGATGCAGGTGTGGCAATAAAGAAACCGGTTTCCGGCATTGCCATGGGGCTGATTTCAGAAAATAGCGGCAAGAATTTCGCCGTTTTGTCCGACATCCTCGGTGACGAAGACCACTTGGGTGACATGGACTTCAAGGTAACCGGTACCAAGGACGGTATCACGGCTACTCAGATGGACATCAAGGTAGACGGACTCAGCTACGAAATTCTGGAAACGGCGCTGTTGCAGGCTCGCGAAGGCCGCTTGCACATCTTGGGCAAGATTCAGGAAACATTGGAAGCTCCGCGCGACGACTTCAAACCCAACGCTCCCCGCATCGAAGTGCTTTGGATTCCGAAGGAATTCATCGGTGCTGTCATTGGCCCGGGCGGAAAAATCATCCAAGGCATTCAGGAAGAAACCGGTGCTTCGGTCACCATCGAAGAGCTGGAAGGCAAGGGCCGCGTCGAAGTGGCTGCCAACAACAAGGCCGTCATCGACGCTGCCATGTTGAAAATCCGTTCCATAGTTGCCATTGCTGAACCGGGTGAAACCTATCGTGGTAAAATCCGTACCATCATGCCTTATGGTGCTTTCGTAGAATTCATGCCGGGTAAAGACGGTTTGCTGCACATTTCCGAATTCGATTGGAAACGTCTGGAAACGGTTGAGGAAGCTGGCTTCAAGGAAGGTGACGAAATCGACGTGAAGTTGCTCGACATCGACCCCAAGACTGGTAAATACAAACTTTCCCGCAAAGCGTTGTTGCCCAAGCCCGAAGGTTATGTTGAACGTCCGGAACGCGAACGTGGCGAACGCCCCGATCGTGGTGACAGAGGTGACCGTTCGCACGGTGATCGTCCCAGTGGCGACCGCGGACCCCGTCCCGAACGTCCCAGACGCAGAGAAGAATAGTCTCTCACGATTATAAATTGGGAAAATCCCTGCAGGCTTTCGGGTTTGCGGGGATTTTTTGTATCTTTGCACTCCCTTTGGAGAAAAGGGTATTTCATCCATCAGGCCTTCGAAAGAGCCTCATAATCAAGGTAAAAATGATCACAGTCAGCAATCTTCAGGTACAGTTCGGCAAACGTGTCTTATTTCAGGACGTCAATCTCAAGTTTACTCCAGGCAACTGCTATGGCATCATCGGTGCGAACGGTGCCGGTAAATCAACCCTTCTTCGTGTCTTATCCGGCGATGTGGACCCTGTCCGCGGCACCGTCATCTTTGGCCCGGGCGAACGCTTGTCCGTACTGAAGCAGGACCACTTTGAGTTCGACGCCTATACCGTGATGGATACCGTTCTGATGGGTCACGACAAGCTTTGGGCCGTTAAGACCGAAAAGGATACCATCTACATGAAGGAAGACTTTACCGATGCCGATGGGCACAGGGCTTCCGAACTGGAAGAAGCTTTTGCCGAGATGGACGGTTGGAATGCCGAAAACAATGCCGCCTCTTTGCTAAGCGGCTTGGGCATCAAGGAAGACCTGCACTACCTGCTCATGGCCGACCTAGGCAACAAGGAAAAAGTGCGCGTCTTGCTGGCTCGTGCTCTTTTTGGCAAGCCCGATAATCTTTTATTGGATGAACCCACCAATGACTTGGACGTGGAAACCGTGATGTGGCTCGAAAATTACCTGGCCAACTACGACAACACGGTTTTGGTCGTTTCCCATGACCGCCACTTTCTGGACTCCGTTTCCACCCACACCATCGACATCGATTTCAACAAAATACAACAGTTCGCCGGAAACTACAGCTTCTGGTACGAATCCAGCCAGTTGGCACTGCGTCAGCAACAGAATCAAAACAAGAAGGCCGAGGAAAAGAAAAAGGAATTGGAAGAGTTCATCCGTCGTTTTTCTGCCAACGTGGCCAAGTCGCGTCAGGCTACCAGCCGTCGCAAGATGTTGGACAAGTTGAATTTGGACGACATCCAGCCTTCTACCCGCCGTTATCCGGGAATTATTTTCACGCCTGAACGCGAACCAGGGAACTCTGTGCTGGAAGTCAGTGGATTGGCCGCAAGCATGGATGGTGATGTCTTGTTCAAGGACGTGAACTTCAATGTTGAAAAGGGCGACAAAATCTGTTTTGTTTCTCAGGATTCCCGTGCCATGACCGCTTTCTTTGAAATCATCAGTGGCGAAAAGCATGCGCTCGAAGGGCATTACACCTGGGGTATTACCATCACTCCGGCCTACCTGCCGGTGGACAACAACGCCTTCTTCAATTCCGATTTGAATCTGGTGGAATGGTTGGGTCAGTTCTCGGACGACACCAGCGAAAGCTACATTCGTGGTTACTTGGGAAAAATGCTTTTCTCCGGGGAAGAAATCTTTAAAAAAGTTTCCGTGCTTTCGGGGGGTGAGAAGATGCGTTGCATGATTTCACGCATGATGTTGAAAAGTGCCAATGTGTTGGTACTTGATTCGCCGGCCAACCATTTGGACCTGGAATCCATCCAAGCGTTCAACAATACCTTGATTGCTTTTAAAGGAAACGTCTTGATGGCGTCACATGACCGGGAGTTCATCCAAACGGTATGCAACCGCATCATTGAATTGACACCGAATGGCATCATCGACAAGATGACCGATTACGAAAGCTACATCCTGGATCCGTTGGTCAAGGAGCAGCGTTTGAAAATGTACAAAGTTTAATCGCTGACTTCGTCCAGATCAGACTGTTCCCAAAGTTCCTCATCATCCTCGGCAGAATTGAGGAGTTCCATGAGCTCCTCCGCCTTTTCTTTGTCCTTCTCGAAGATGTTGAGGCGGACACCAACCAAATCGGTCATCATGCCACCGACATACGGGCTGTTTTCGTTGCTTAGAAAGCAGGGGATATTGTTGGAATCGAGGGCTCCTTTAACGATGGATGCTTCGCCCGTGGAGGCGAATTCCATGAAGACGATCGTTTTATCTTGTTCCATAGTGGGTATTTTTTTCAAATATAGTTCAGAAACTGCCCTTTTGGTCCTGAAAAACGTATAAAAAAACGAGGTATTTTATCTTCTGCCCTTAAAGCTGCCGCCTTTGCCTTTTCGGCCAAAACCACTGCTGCGGTGTTTGGATGGTTCCCACGCTGGGCCGTCACCGACTTCGATGGGTAAGGGCAGTCTGTAAACGGATTTGCCCAAAAATTTCTCAATTCTTTCAAAGGATTCCTGTTCATCTTCCGAAACAAACGTGATGGCCAAACCATCGGCACTGGCACGGGCGGTACGGCCGATGCGGTGAACATAGTCTTCGGCATCGTTGGGTACGTCGTAGTTGATGATGACGCTGATATCCTCGATGTCGATGCCGCGTGATACGATGTCGGTGGCTACCAAGATGTTTACTTGGCCGCTTTTGAAAGCATACATGGTGCGGTCACGTTCGGCCTGATCCAGGTCAGAATGCATTTCAGCAACTGAAAGGTTCATGCCGCGTAGGGTGCGGGTCACTTCTTTCACCTTGATTTTGGAACCTGCGAAAATGATGACCTTGTCGGGTTGGGTTTCCACAAATAGTTGTTTGACAAGCCACGCTTTCTGACGCTCGAAGCAAATGTAGGCGGATTGGACAATCTTGTCGTTGGGTTTGGAAACCGCCAGACGGATTTCTTCGGGTTCAATTAAAATGGTTTTGGCCAGTTCCCGAATTTTACCAGGCATGGTGGCGGAGAAGAGCATGGTTTGCCTTCTTCTGGGCAACTCATTGACAATGAGCATGATGTCGTCGAAGAAACCCATGTCCAACATGCGATCGGCTTCGTCCAGAATAAAATATTGAACTTTTGTGAGATCGATTAGCCCCAGTTTCAGGTAGGACAACAGACGGCCGGGGGTGGCAATGACGATGTCCACGCCGGCTTGAAGGCCCTTTTTTTGTTGTTCCCATAGGATGCCGTCGCTTCCGCCGTAAACGGCTACGGACGAGACGGGCAGGTAATAGGCGAAGCCGGCGACTTGTTGGTCAATCTGTTGGGCGAGTTCACGCGTCGGCACCATGATGATGGCGTTGATGGATTCCTCGGGATGTTCCGATTTTACCAAATGGTTGAGGATGGGTAGCAGGTAAGCTGCCGTTTTGCCGGTGCCTGTCTGTGCGCAGGCGATGAGGTCTTTCCCTTCAAGTAAAATCGGTATTGCAAGTTCCTGAACTGGTGTGCATTCCGTGAAGTTCATGGCCCACAAGCCATCCAAAACCTCTTCTTCTAAATCTAAATCGTCAAATATCATACGCTTATTTCTCATTGATCAGCCCAAGCAGCTGCAATCGAATGCAAAGGAACAAAAAAAAAGCCGGATTAAAGCCCTGTTTTTAAAGTTAATGAGTACCAAACAAAGCAAAGTTGTTTATATTTGAGGGGTGTCCTAATTGAACACACTTGTTGTATTTTAAGTGCCATTTTTTGTAAGCAAAATATCATTTTTAATACTTGTTAAGAGTTGGCATGACCTAAATTTGTATGCTTTTTGCTGTATCCCCTCTGTTGGTGGGCCTTTCAGTAAAAAAGCGTTTGTATAACCTTACAAATCAATACCATAAATGTCTATCGTCAAAGACACCGTAGCAATCAAACGTCGTCTCACAATATCTTCTCTGGCACTTATTTTATAGGAGCCTGTTTATTCTTGCATCCCTGAAAAACTGAACAAACACAAAATACCACTGTATGAAAGTCAAAATTTCTTTGTTGTTGGGCATTGCGGCTCTGCTGCTGTTCACGCAATGTAGCAAGGAATTCGATACCTACTACGACCGTCCGGCTTATCTGGAAGACCCGATTTATCAGGAACTTGGCGCATTGGGCCATTTTTCCCTTTACCTTCAGGCCGTCGACCGCACCTTGCATGCGAACGTTCTGAAAGGTGCCGGATTGTATACTTGCTTTGCTCCCAATGACAGCACTTTCCGTCTTTGGCTCAATGAAAAGCATTACGCCAGTGTAGCAGATATACCTCAAAAGGAAGTGGAAGATTTGGTCGCCTACTCGTTGGTATACAACAAATATGTTGCCGAAAATTTGGGTTCAGCCATGGTGAGCAAGGTTTGGACACCGGGTACGGCCTATAAATACAAGACAACGTATTACCCCATGTTGGAACGTGACTTCATGAATGGTGACTCCATCTGGATTGTGAATTCGAATTTGGGCGAAGGTGCCACTTATTCAGGCAAGACCAATATCATACAGAATAACAAGTATCTGCCCGTCTTTACCAAGAACTTTTTCAACGCCTCCTCACCCATATTGACGCCCCAGGACTACCTGACTTTCTATCCGGGTTCCAATTGGAGTGGAACCGATTCAACAACATCGCTGGCGAATGTCGGACCGGCTTCGATCATTGGTACCCAACATCTGGCTGAAAACGGTGTGTTTTACGAAGTCAACCGTGTCATTCCCCCCGTTCCCACCATTAAGGATTATTTGTCTGCTGACGCATCCGTTTCTGATTTCTGGGGATTGATCAACTATCAACTTCCCAACTACGGTCAGATGTATTTCAAAGCGTATGTCGAAGTCCCTGCCATCAGTGATCAGTATAAGTTGATTTACCCCGACAAAGGCATCGATAAGGTCTACATCAAAATATATAGTGGGTTCGGAGTCAATCCGGTGGCGGAACGGTACACAGGTGAGGGCGTCAGCCTTGATGTCACACAAGAAGGTGCCAATTCGATTTTCGTTCCGACCAATGCGGCCCTGCAGGATTATTTCAGCAGAAAAATATTGAAATATTATCCGGGTGGTATGGCTGATGTTCCTGTTCAGGTGATTTATGCATTTATGAATTCACAAGTGACCACTTCGTTGGTATGGCCTTCGTACTTTAAGAATGAAAAGAACAGTACGGGCGAATACCTCACCGGGAAAGCTGGCTCGACAACGACCTTGGATGAATTTGGCGTGACCGATAAGATCATGGCCAGCAACGGTATTATTTATAAAACGAATCAGGTTATTAAAAGCCGCTGGTTCGAAAGTGTCTATACGGAGATTTTCACCAACCCGCGGTACAATTTCCTGAATCTGGCATTCAATTTGTATTTCACAGGAACAACGGGCATGCAGGAACAGTTGCTGAAATGTACCTTGAACGGTTATGAAAATGAACGCAACACCGTTATTTTATACGGCGATGACTTGTTGAAAGCCGATGGTTTCACCTGGAATCAAATCACCTCCATTTTCAATCACCCCGTATTGGGCGATGCTAACGGTGCCACCCGAATGAAAAGGCTCATCAATAATGCCATGTTCCTTGGTTACAGAGATACCATTGCAGGCGTTGTCTATAAAGGTGCGGATTTGACTCCCGCCATTTTGGCCGGAACCGGTATCGCCTCCTATGACAGCTGGCAATTCCGTGTCACGAACAATGGTGAGATGGTTCGTTTCAAAAATAACAAGATGCAGATGGTCGGTGATGTCGACGAAGAGCGGAATCTTCCAGCAGTGCCTTCCCAAATCACGCTTACCCCGGTGGAAGAATCCACCAACGGCCATGTGTTCAAAGCCGACCGCTTGTTGAAATATTCCCGACGCACCACTGCTACGGCTGACTCCGTTTTTGCCGACCGATCACTTTGGTATTATATTCAATTGGCTAAAAAAGAGAATGCTGAAGTTTCAGCATTTGTGGATTTAGTTAATGCAGTAATGAAATCGAAAACCAATGATGATTTACTAGGTGTTAAAGCTGCCAACTATTATACGATTTTAATGCCTAACAATACGGCCATGACTGCTGCAAAAGCTGCTGGTCTGTATCCTGCCATCATTGACCCTGAATCCGATCCAAAGGGAACGGACAAGGCACTTCGGTTTTGCCAGAGCCATTTCCTAGTCGGCAGAGTTTTCCCGGATGACAACCTACCCATCATCTACCCGTTCTCCCCGTTGTCAGACGACCCGAAGCAACAGATTTGCCCGACATTGCTCACCATTACGAGTGACAGACTTGGGTTGACCAATGAAAAGACACAGGTGGTGGCTTATAAATATTATTCTGGAACGGGAACGACCTATTCGTTACGTTTTTATGCAACGGACATCAAACGTGGCAACACGGTTTTGGAACAAGGAAATCCATCCGTTAGTGTTGGCGCGGCCAGCTGGTTGACGGTTTCCAGGACAAAGATTACGGCGCGGGCAACAGGTGATTACAAGGTGACCAGAAGTAATCGCATGGCTTGCAAGGCTGTCATTCATGAGGTCAACGGTTATATAAACTTTGTTGACAAGTAAGTCCTGATGAAACGTATACACGAAATAATTACACCTATGATACAAGCATGCACCAAAATAAATGACATGAAAAGAGCCACCGTCATCGTATGCCTTTTGATTGGATTCTTGGGTCTGAGTTCAGCTCCGCTTTTTGCACAGGCCAAAGTCTTGATTCGCGGAAAGGTCCTCTCCTCAACGGATGGCACAACGCTACCCTCGGCACCTGTATTTGAAGTCGACAAGGATGGCCGTATTGTTACCACAGCCGTATCCGACCTTGACGGGAACTACAGTATGTTGGTGACCAACACTGCCAATAAATTGACCTGCAAATACATCGGTTTCAAACCGAAGGAAGTGTTGATTGGAGGCAGGACCGTGGTCCCCATCAGCCTGGATGAAGAATCCGTCACTTTGAGGGAGGCTGTTGTCACCGCCAAGAAGCAAGTTCAGGCTGGTATGATGAACATTGCTGAACGCGATCTGACCTCTTCCATGGTCCGACTGGATACGAAGGAAATTGCCGAATTGTCTTCCGCCTCCATCGACGACGCCATCCAGGGCCGTATGGCTGGGGTGGACGTATTCGCCTCTTCCGGTGACCCTGGTGCCGGAATGTCCATTCGTATTCGTGGTACAACGTCCATCAATGGGAACTCACAACCCCTTATCGTAGTGGATGGTCAGATTTTCGAGGCTTCTGTCACCGGATTCGACTTCGCCAATGCCAGTCAGGAAGAATACTCCCAATTGTTGAACATCGCCACCGACGATATCGCGGACATCGCGGTATTGAAAGATGCTGCCGCTACGGCCATTTATGGCTCCAAAGCTGCAAACGGTATTCTACAGATCACCACCAAGCGTGGTAATGTTGGCCCTCCCTCTGTTGGCTATACCTACAAAGGTACGACCTCCTATCAACCAGCGGCCATTCCCATGCTGAGCGGTAACCAATATTCCACCTTAATATTGGAATCCGTTCTGAATGCAGGCGTTCAAATGGACATGTCCGCCAATCCTGAATTTGCTTACGATACAAACAATCCTTATTACTATTACAACTACGGGCAAAATACCAACTGGATCAAGGATATCTCTCAATTGGGACAAACCAACGACCATTCCGTTTCCATCGGTGGTGGTACGTCAAAAGTTCGTTACCGTTTCTCCGCTGGTTATTGGGATCAGAAAGGTACCACGGTCGGTCCGAATTTCAACCGTTTGAGCACTCGTATGAACATAGACTATGACGTGTCCGAAAAGTTGCGTTTCTCCGCTGACATTTCCTATACGCACAGTACCAACTATCGAAACTACTTTACCGACATTCGCAGCCGTGCATATACCAAGATGCCCAACCAAAGCCCTTGGGAATATACGGATACCGGTATCTTGACTTCGAATTACTTCACACCGCAGGACAACCAACAGGGCACCTTTACGGGCAGCCAAACCAGCAATTACAATCCGGTTGCCCTGTCCCAGGAAGGAAATCTTGATATTCTGAGTGAAAAGATCATCCCGAAATTGAACTTGACTTACATCATTTCTCCGACTTGGAGGTATACGTTGGACATTGGTTTCGACGTTGGAAACGACAAGACAAAAGGATTCCTGCCTCAGACGGCAACAGGTCTTGACTGGACCAGCGTTTATGTGAACAAGGCTACCGAAACCGATGCCGAAGGCTTCACCATGCAGAACTATCACAAATTGTTCTGGACGCCCAAATTGGGAGACAAGGTAAACTTGAGTGTGCTTTTCGGTGCCAATTCGACCTCTACTACGAGTGAGTCTTACAGTACTTCGACCGCCAATTCCGCTTCATCTTTGTTGCAAGATCCCTCCATCGGGGGTCGCGTCATCGGTAGCACTGAATTCAGCATCAACTCCGGCGTAAGTAGAGACCGAGGCGTTGCCTTGTTCTCCCAGGCGAACATCTCGGTGCTCGACCGCTACCTGTTTACCACCACCATCCGTAGGGACGGTAGCTCCAAATTCGGTCCGAACTACCGATATGGCGACTTTCCCTCTTTCTCTGGCCGTTGGCGTGTTTCGGGCGAACCGTTCATGAAATCTTTCTCCAAATGGCTGACAGACTTGAGTATCCGCGGAAGTTGGGGTTTCAACGGAAACGAGCCGACCAAGAACTATTTGCAGTATAGCAACTACTCTTCTTACAATTACAATTACGTTGGCTACATCGGAACCTATCCGACCAGCCTGCAGCTTTCCAACCTAAGGTGGGAAAAGACCACGCAATCGAACATTGCCGGTAACCTCATCCTGTTCGACGGCCGAATCAATGTGGACTACGACTATTATTTCAAGAGCAGTGACGACCAGCTGTTTCCGAACTTGACTTTGCCTTCCTCCTCCGGTTTTGCCACCGTCTCCTTTATGAATGTTGGCCGAATGGACAACATTGGTTGGGAATTGAGCATCCAGACCACACCGGTCAAATCCAAGGATTGGATTTTCAACGTGAACTTCAACATGGCCCGTTCTCAGAACTTTATCCGCAGCCTTTCCAAATATGTTTCGACCGAATCTGGAAGCTGGAATCAAAACGGAAGCTATCTCACTCGCAAAATCCTGAATCAGCCCATCGGTTCTTTCTACGGTTACAAGTATGAAGGGGTTTATTTGAATGAGGATCAGACCATAGCAGTCGATAAAAATGGCAACCAAATCTATACGTACGACGCAAACAACAATTACGTCCCTTTGTACATGAAGTTCGGTGCAGGCACCTCAGTTGATTACCAATTTCAACCCGGTGATGCCAAGTACAAGGACGTCAACAAGGATGGTAACATCAACTACCAGGACGTCGTCTATTTGGGCGACAACAATCCGATGTTCTTTGGTGGTTTCGGAACCAGCATCACTTGGAAAAGACAATGGACCATCAACACCTTCTTCAATTTCCGTGTGGGCAACGACGCCGTCAACCAAGTCAAGATGAACATGGAGAAAATGTACGACTACAACAACCAGAGCATGGCCGTTCTGAGACGTTTCAGACACACGTATGAAACAGCCGAAGAAGTGGCTGCCGCTCCAACGGATCTGTT
>Ga0302297_1000089_pt1 | contig 23306 bp, 11 predicted proteins | sample III_Fen_N3_2_FD_202094 | JGI IMG/M metagenome (GOLD analysis project Ga0302297, IMG submission 202094) | Peat permafrost microbial communities from Stordalen Mire near Abisko, Sweden - III_Fen_N3_2 | ecosystem: Environmental > Terrestrial > Soil > Wetlands > Permafrost | place: Sweden: Abisko...
AGGGTGAGCGTTATGAAGGTATCATTTACTATAGCATATGTAACATTGACTGCTTAAATTAAGACTCTTGAAAGGAAGAATGAACTTTAAACAAACTATTTTTGTTTGAGTGATTTATACACAACATGTGTTGTTTTTAAGTAGCATCAAATCATGAAAAACGACACCTTTGAATAAATGAAAACGACGATGAAAAGAACGATTGGATTGTTTCTATGCTTCTTTGCAACCGCTTTTGTGTTTTCGCAGAACCCAAGTGGGGTTTCCGACTTTACTACGGATCAAGATCATCAGAACATGATGCAACAGTTGGGAATCAAGGCGCTCAGGCCTGGTCCCAGTGGTAATGAGAAAGCGCCTAATCATGCCAATTATGATGAAGCATTGGCCAATCCATGTCCGATTTTGCCAGAGGTATTGAGGTTGAAGAATGGGAAGAAAGTCACGACAGCTAATCAATGGTGGAGCAAAAGAAGGCCTGAAATCGTGGCTGATTTCGAAAATGAAGTATATGGAAAGCTGCCTTCATCCACTCCATCCGTATCCTGGGAGTGTAAAGCGTCGGATACGACTACGTTGGGGGGCACACCAGTCGTTACCAAAAAGCTGGTTGGGCATGTTGACAACAGCTCGTTCCCTTCGATCGTTGTCGATATCAACATGGTTCTGGTCTTACCTTCCAATACAAAGGGCCCGATACCGGTGTTGATGATGTTCGGATGGCCAAGATACCCGATCACCAGTGGCAACGCTGCTTCAACCGATCTATTATTGGCAGCAGGTTGGGGATACGCAACCATTGACCCCAACAGCATTCAAGCCGATAACGGCGCAGGTTTGACCAAAGGCATCATCGGTTTGGTCAATAAAGGGAAGCCGCGTAAACCCGACGATTGGGGCGCTTTGAGAGCTTGGTCATGGGGCGCCGCTCGTGCATTGGATTATTTGGAAACCGAACCATTGGTGAATGCACATAAAGTTGGTATCGAAGGCGTTTCACGATATGGCAAAGCCGCTTTGGTCACCTTGGCTTTCGAATCCCGATTTGCTGTGGGTTTAATCGGTTCTTCCGGCAAAGGCGGTGCGACCTTGGAACGACGCGTTTTTGGAGAGGCTGTTGAAAGCCTCGCCGGAAGTGGGGAATACCATTGGATGGCAGGAAACTATTTGAAATATGCAGCGTCCGAAGGAATGACCGGATGTGATTTACCTGTGGATTCTCATGAACTTATTGCACTTTGTGCTCCAAGACTCACGTTCGTAAGCTATGGTGTTCCCGAAAAGGGTGATGCCAAGTGGCTGGATCAACAGGGCAGTTACATGGCAACCATCGCGGCAGGCTCAGTCTACAAACTGCTTGGAGCGAAAGACCTTGGCGTTTCGAACGACTATTTGACCGAACAAATGCCTCCCGTTTTGTCAGGCTTATTGGACGGTCAACTTGCTTGGAGACAGCACGACGGTGGACATACCGATGTCCCCAACTTCCAATGCTTCATTCCATGGGCCAGCAAACAACTGAATTATCTAAAAAAATCCTTATAATACGTACTTAATCAATCCATTTAAAATGAAAAAGAATTTTTCGCTTTTATTTTTTGCACTGTTCCTGTTGAACATCAACGCATTTGCTCAAGATCCCAATTTCTACATTTTCCTGTGTTTCGGTCAGTCCAATATGGAAGGTAATGCTCGAATTGAACCACAAGATACTACGGTTGACAGCCGTTTCCAAGTGCTATCAGCTTTGGATTGCAAAGACTTAGGCAGAACCAAAGGACAATGGTATCCCGCTGTTCCGCCATTGTGCAGATGCAATACTGGCCTTACGCCCTCCGATTATTTTGGCAGAACGCTAGTTGCGAACACCCCCAAAAAAATTAAAATCGGTGTCATCAACATTTCCGTAGGAGGTTGCAAGATTGAACTGTTTGACAAAGACAACTATCAAAACTACATCGCTACGGCACCGGGCTGGATGAAGGGTATGATTAATCAATACGACGGAAATCCGTACGGAAAGCTCGTGGAAATGGCCAAGATTGCGCAACAATCGGGGGTCATCAAAGGTATCCTCCTGCATCAGGGTGAATCTAATACGAACGATTCTATTTGGCCGGCCAAAGTGAAGGCGGTTTATGAAAACCTGTTGAAAGATCTGAATTTGGATGCAAAATCTGTACCCTTGGTGGCTGGTGAAGTCGTCAATTCCGATCAAGGTGGCGTTTGTGGAAGCATGAACAAAATCATTGACAAGTTGCCTGAAACCATTCCCACAGCGTATGTTGTTTCATCGGCAGGTTGTACGGATGGTCCCGATAACCTCCACTTCAATGCGGAAGGTTACCGCGAACTTGGACGTCGCTACGCTGCCACGATGCTTCCACTTCTTAATCTGAAAAAGGACGGTAAGAAATAAAGTGAACTCGATTCCATTTTATGAAATAGTTATTTGCGACGCACCTATCGTACGTAAAAGGTAGTAACTAAAATAGCACGTTTATTTTTATGAGCAGACTTATTCTCGCTTTGATGCTGGTTCTCTGTTTTGATCAATTAATTGCCGAGAGCAATCAGCCAAAATTTCTGAGTAATAGGAATAAGAAACAAACCATGGAGGCTGAGTCTGCTAACCTTATAGGGAATGCCATTTGCGATTCTGATCGAGAAGCATCTGGAGGTTGCCTTGTTCAATTGACTAGGCTTGATGATGGAATCCTATTCGGGAAACTTCCTGCTGCTCAGAAATTGGCGATTCGATATGCCTCCGTTAAAGTAGGAACCATAAGTGTTGAAGTCAACGGTCAATCGGCTCACAAGGTAAACGTACATTCCTCTGGTGCACTTGCAGGGTCCTACCTTTATTCCATCATAGACATTGTAATTCCCAAAAATGCTTCACTAAGCATCCGTTTGATAGATAACGATGTTCCGATCAATATTGATAAAATCATTGTCGGTAAAGGTGATTTAGGTTTGCCACCCGATGGTTGGAACTTGCCTCCTTTACCTATAGCAGCCGGTATTTATCCAGCCGATTGGAAAGGATTGAGCCGGATTTATACGGTGCCCGATTGGTGGCGAGAGGCTAAATTTGGAGCATGGGCGCATTGGGATCCGCAGTCCATGCCCGAGCAGGGTGATTGGTATGCTCGAGGAATGTACATGCAAGGTGACAAACAATATGTCTACAATCTTAAAAACTTTGGTCATCCTTCCGAATACGGCTACAAAGACATTTGTCACAATTGGATAATCGACAAATGGAAGCCCGAGGAATTGATGGATTTATATGTTGAAATGGGTGCTCGGTATTTCATGGCGATGGGCGTTCACCACGACAATTTTGATTGTTGGAATTCAACGTACCAACCCTGGAATTCAGTGCATGTTGGTCCAAAACAAGATATAGTTGGTACATGGGAAAAAATTGCTCGTCAGCATGGCATGCGTTTCGGAATTGGTTTTCACAACACTCCCGGACGTACATGGGGGCAGTTTATGACAGTTCGATACACAAGCGACAAGACTGGACCCTTTCAAGGTGTGCCCTACGACGCACTTCAAACGATTCAGGATGGAAAAGGAAAATGGTGGGAGGGACTGGATCCTGTCGATCTTTACGGACCAATACACGACAAAAAAGACCCCTTATTATCTCCTTTTGCCAACCAATTCATGTGGCGGGTAGATGACGCCATCAGCAAGTATCATCCCGACATGATTTATTTTGACGATCATGCTGGAGACTCACAGGTGGATTTGGGCGTACACATGGGATTGGGCTTTCTTGCACCTTCGTTAGTTGCGAATTATTACAACAAGTCCATGCAATGGAATCATGGGAAAATGGATGTAGTCATCAACCTCAAAGCGGTTGGTGGACGATACAATAGTTTCCAAAACAGTCCTCAACTGCTTCCGCTTGTAGATCAGTCACTTGTTAAAAGCACGGAGGCTGACATTGAACCGGAGATCACGGCCTATCCATTTCAAACAGAGACAAGTATTGCTGAATGGCATTATCGGACTGGCCAAAACTATAAAGATGCAAAAACAATCATCGGTTTATTGATGCAGAATGTCTCACGCAACGGTTCCATGTTGCTTAACATTACACAACATGGACGTGGCGACTTGGATCCAGAAGTGATTCGGATTTGCAAAGACATCGGTGGCTGGCTGAAAGTGAACGGGGAAGCGGTGTATGGTTCACGTCCTTTTGAGGTTTTTGGGGATAATGCCGTTCTCTATACTCGCAACCAAGGTCGTGTTTACGCCACGCTTTTGGATTGGGACGGAACCTCTGTCACACTCACTGCGCTTCACACAGGGGGTGCAACCTTAGGCAACGTGTCTAAAGTCGAATTGTTGGGTTCAGACATTCCTGTAACATTTGTTCAAGATGATAAAGGTTTGACGATTAGTCTTGATGGACAGCTTCCAACGCTTCCCGGAATCACCGATCAATCGTTGGCTTCACGATGTCGTGTGCTGCGAATTACGCACGACAAAGGCTGGATCAATGACGACGACCCTGGTGTAAAAGCCCCCGGATGGTTTCGGCGATGCAATTTGGGAACAGGTGAATTTAACAATGATCTTAGTACAAGCGATACACCTGGCGATACGTGGAGTTGCTCATTCACAGGTAGTGGAGTTGCTGTTATCGCTCCAAGAGAATCAGGTGCAGGGAAAATGGTTGTTCAGATTGATGGTAAACCCCGTGCGACAGTCGATTTATCCATTATTGGAACCCGAAAAACCCAACAAAAGGTGTGTGAAATAACAGGACTGACATCCGGTAAGCATACCATCCGCATTGTCAATTGCGGTACGGGACCGGTAGCTATAGATGCCATTGTTCAATGAACAGCCCCCCAATCGTTCCAGAAACAATTGGGGGGCTACCTTTTTAATTTCAGATGGATTTATTTGATCAGTACTTTCTGAACACTTACTTTACCATCTTCGTATACTGTCTTGACGATGTTCAACCCAATCATTGCCCTGTTCATGCGTTGCCCCATGATGGTGAAGTATTGAATTTCTTTGATGGCATCCTTTGTGTTGAGGTCACCAATAGCGGAAATGAGGTCACTGTTTACCATCCACAACGTGGGATCCCCCCATCTCACTGTCGGGTCCATAACCTGTTCCAAGCCAACCCTGACACCGATTTTCAAGTTGCCATCCGTGATTTTTACATTTCTGAAACCTGTTTGGATTCTTTCATCCATGCCTCCGGGTCTGAAGTTGGCCCGTAACGAGTCGGAACCCGTAATGACCGCGTAAAAGACATAAGTATTGGCTGAAACCACATTGGTCGGTATGCGGGTTTTCATGAAAATGTTGTAATAACCGTTTGGAAGTCCCGTAATACCTTGTTCGAATTTCGACATGGATGAATTGTACATTTTTACATCCGTGTCAACGATTGGATCCGTTGCAGAAGCCATCACATCAGGGCCAACGCTTGTCGACGTATTGGCTGTCGGTACGTTCCAACCGGCGAATGTCGTAGTTGAAATGCCTGTCGACGTTTGCGTAGTGTAGAAGTTCGGATTCTTGATGAACGAGGTCATTTCCAGACTGTCGGTATTGGCAGGATTGTCGGTTGATTTTCCGAATTTCAAGGTGCCAGTCGTCAAAGCGTTCGTCAATGAGGTCTTGATGGCGTTGTTCAAATTGGTAACAACCGTATTGTCATCGGTCAAGGCATTCCGTGCCGGATCGATCAAGGTTGATGTAACGCCGACTTTTTCAGCCAGGGTGATTGCCTTCTTGATGCGATAGGTCAATGCTGGTATGGCATTGTTGATCCAATTCAACGTCAATGTGGAATATTGGGTCAAACTGTCAATGGCCGTTTTTAGGAGGACATCGTCCGTATAACTTAATGTACCATATTGGTTTACTTTCTGGACAAGTTTCAGATAGGGTGCTGTCTGATTGTATTTCGTACTGCCATAAGCTGCAATCCTGCTGTTTGCGGTTGCTAAGCTTGCGAGGTAGGTGCTTACATTTCCTTTGTGTGCCAACAATGCGTCACCGGAAGCTTTCAAATCATCCACTGCTGCTTGAACTGCGCTGGGTGCCGTGAAGGTGGCGACTGAATAGGTGTTTATCGCCTGAATCAACTTCGTTTTGGCAGCACCGTCGTATAAGGAAGAGTCTGCGGATGCCTTGGCGTTGTTGGCTGTCAAGAGTGCGGCGGCAATCATGCTTTTGTATTTGGCAGCCCTGGAAGTGGATCTGGCAACGTTGACATTACCGATGACCACTCCATTCCAACCCACATTGTTGGTTCTCCATTCCAATTGATAATTTCCATCGGATGGGACCGTGAATTCGTACGAACACAACTTGGACCCTGTAGGTGCGCTGGCCGAGCTTTCATTCAACAGATGTGTCGTTGTTATGCCCTTTTGTTCCAAAATGGAAGTTCCCGCTGCATTCAGTATGACAAAATCGATGGTCAGCGCTGATCCTTTCCACATGGAATAATTGAACGAGGCGACATATTTGCCTGCAGTCATGGTCAAACGGGAACCATCGTAGGAGCCATAGTTCAGTTTTCCGACCGAACCTTCGTCCCTCAAATAAAAGCCTGCCTTGTAGTCGCCACCGTTTGGAAAATCCAATAGGCGGGGGCCTGAAGTGTATCCTGAAGTATTTTGCTCCCGTATGGTTGGAGTTGGACCCCAAGTGATTTTCCAACCTTTTGGCACGACACCTCCAGCATCCAATCCGTCAGAGAACACGGTTTCGACAATACCGCCACCATCCGATGGGCCGATGGAATAGGTTAAAACGGTATTTGCTTTGGCTGGCAAGTTGTAATCACTCATCAAATCGGAAACGATGAGGCTGTAATCTCCCTTGACCAAAACTTTCGAAGCAGGCAACTTAAAGGTCAAAGAGTCTTTAAAGCCTGTTTCCTGAAGTATCAAGTTGATGGTGTCCGTTTTTGTGGGTCCAACCAATTTCGCCTTGACTTTGGAACAATCCACCTTGTTGTCGTAGATGAATTTGTAAGTATCGGTGGTTAATGGCAAGTCGAACGACTCATTTTCAGGTTGTGCAGAAAGCAATGCCGGGGCTCCGAACTCCGCTTTGCCTATGAAGGTGGTCATGCTTTGTGCATCCAATGTTACTTGAAGCGAGGTTTTGGTATAAATGTTCGCACCCTTGGCCAAATTGCTGGTCCCGGTGGTCACATAACGTTCCCATCTTGGAACAGTGGCGCCAGGTACCGAAATGGTCAGTGTTTTTGCAGTTGCGTTTTTGTTCAAAACAACGATAGCGATGTCCTGGCCTTTCTTATAAGCCGAAACGTACACATCCGTGGTCGGATTTTCCGTCGCATCCACTCGAACATAGCCCGGGCGAACGAACTTTGTATAATGTGCCATCATGTAACCGCGTTTGCTGATGGTCCCGTTTTCGTTGATGAAACTGTATTGCCTGCGGATATACCACCAAACATAAGCCTGGAATTCAGCAATGGACATGGCTTTATGGATGTGAAGACCCGTTTCGAGCGCTTCAGGCCATTTGTCGGAGGAATTGGCGTCGCTGTTGGGGTAATAGACTTCCGTCATCCAAAGTTCTTTGCCGGCTCCTTTTGTTTTGAAAAGGGGATAGGTGAAGTTGGAAAACGAGGTCCCATACGTATGCGTACCCAAAATGTCCATGTTGCCCAATGCGGTCGCATCATTTAGGATGGGGTCCGACATGGATTTGACATAACCCAGGGATTCCGGAGCCATCACCCTGCAATGCTTTCGGAGTTCACCTGCATTTTCTTTCATGAATTTGAGCATTTCGGCTGCTGTCCACCACGTCCAGGTATAGCCCCAATCCGGCTCGTTCTGTACAGATATGGCATATAAATTCACTCCATTGCGCTTCATGTACTCGACGAAATTGATGAGATGTTGGGCATAGGCGGCATACGAATCGTACCGAAGTCGCTTGGAATCGGTCCCGCTTCTGGAGAACGTTTCCGACAGGGCTGTCGGTGGGTTCCAAGGGGATGCGAACACCAATGCTCCGGTAGCCTGTGCTGCTTTGGCGGTGGGGAGTTCCTTGCTCCATTGCGTAGAGTCGCCATCGACAAATATTCTGCAAATGGTGAGCCCCAGTTGGTCGGGGCCATTTTCAAAGGCTGTGGAACGTTGGCTTGCCGTCAGGTCGCCAGCCCAGGCGACAGCGTTCATTCCTCCGAACCCTTGAATCAACTGTTTCTCGGAAGTTAATGTGACGTTGGCAGTCTGAGCGATTAATGTGAGTGGTGCGATCAGTAAAAGTGACAGTGTGGTGCGAATTCTCATTCTGGATCTGTTTTTATGGTTTAAGAGGTTCTATTTCATGGGTGTGATGATGCGGTACTTGCCACTCAGATGCATCAGGCTGAACAGATACATCAGGCCGTCATAATAGGGGTCGAAATAGCCGTCCTCATAGGGTTCCAGCTTTGCGTTCCAGAGCGCTTTTACAAAATCCTTGTTCGGATTCATCAAGTTGGTGGAGGCTGCAGTCCCTATCAAGCCTATTGAATGCCTTAATTTCCGGAAACCGCCTGCCTGGAGAATGTACTCCGGCTTTGTCCCGTCTTGGTTGAATTGGTCTTCGAAGGTGTCCATGCCTTTCGATTTCAGAAAGCCTTGGATGTGCTTGGCGTAATCATGCTGCCATGTTGCATCTTTGCCATACCAGGCGTAATCCATGGCAATGTTCATGGGCACCCGCCAAGAATCGTAACGGAAAGCAGCCGGCATCCAGCGTGAGCTGTGAGCAACGCCGGAGAATTCGGAATAGTCCACATTCAAGCCGGTTATCGGATGACAAGCTCGATGTAGGAACGCCCTGGAAGTGTCTGCACAGTCCTTGTAGAATCGTTCATGCCCGTCTTTGGCATAGGTAGCCCAGACTTCGTAGAATGCGGGCAGGTGGTAGGAGGGGTCGGTCCAATTGTAGTTGCTGCCCTCCGGCGTAAACGTAATTTGCTTGGCCTCGGTGTTAATGAGGTTGTAGATGTTGCCTGTGCCGTTTTTCCTCCACATGTTGTCCAAGATGTGCCGGGCTTCCCCATAGTAGTCGATGCCTGTAGTGTTACCCCAACGGTTGGATGCGAACAGCAAGCTGGTGATGTAGTACAATTCGCCGTCCGATGCGGAACCTTCCGAATTTTTCCGCATGGTTTTCGGGTTGAAACTCCAGGCAAAATAACCTTCTCGAGGACCATCCTGATGCTGCAGGTAGGTTTTGGAAAATCGCCAGATACGGTCGAAAACGTCTTTCTTGTCTAGTTGGACGGCAATCATCATGCCATAGGAAAGTCCTTCCGTACGGGCATCGTGGTTCTTGATGTCCGAAACATAGCCCATGGTGTCGCCCAATTCAAAATAGATTTTATTGGGCCCTTCAAACAAATCCTGGTATGTTTTCGCGACTTTTTCATCGATGTCAGCCTGTTTATACCCATTCTCCAGGAAAACATTGTGGTATTTGCCGCTGACGGATGCCGCTTGCTTGTTTGGCTTCGGTTCATCCTTAAAAATCTGCTGCAAGGTTTGCGCCAGATATTTCCTGCAGTTCATCCAGGTATGTCCACCGTCCACGATGTAAGACTGGACATTCAAACCCTTTTCTTGAAACATTTTCACATTCTGATTCACACTTTCATAGAGGAAATCATCCAACCCAACACTCAATGTGAACAATTTCAACTGTTTGTTCATTTTGCTTGCGTCTGGATTCCAATTCGTGAAATTACTGCTGAACTCTTCCGTGGCGGTATAAGGGGCATAAGAGCAGATCCAAGCAAATTTGTCCGTATTCGTCAAACCAATGTTCAGGGTTTGTCCACCCCCGACCGAGAAGCCGGCTACGGCACGGTGGCGGCTGTCCTTGAACACCGGATAGTTGGCTTCAACAAAAGACAGGACATCCTTAACCACATCATCGGTGAATTCAGCCATAGGGCTTGGACGCACGTTTCCATAGGGCATGACGATGATCATGGGAACTGTTTTCCCTTGTGCAATCAGATTGTCGGCGATCAAGTTTGCCCGACCAACTTTCGTCCAGGTTTCTTCCGTATCGGAACCGCCGTGAATGAGGTACAGCACAGGGTATTTGGTTTTGCCACTGGCATCGAAGCCCGGAGGCGTATAAATCACCAAGTTTCGGGTTCTTCCCAAAGTTGCAGAGTTGTACAACCGATAACTGACAGCCCCGTGCGGAACGTTTTTCAACTCATGAATCAAGGGTTGAACACCGGGCACTTCAACCAAACTGGCTTTAAAGCGTTCGTTGGCAAATACAAAAGTATTGGCAGGGTCGGCCACTTGTGTTTGGTCCACCCAAAAACTATAGGGATAGATGTCTGGCTTGATGGAGGGTATGGTGATGCTCCATATTCCGAAAGAATCCTTTATCATGGGCAAAGCATCCTTCAGGAACTGACCTTCCAACAAAACCTTGTCAGCACTCTTGGACAAGTACCGAAAAGTTACCGATTTGTCTAAATTGATTTGGGGCGAAACCACCTGTGGCCCTTTCGGGGGTTGTGCATATACCAACGTACCGATGAATAGGCAAAAAAGGGTGGTTCTGAGTGACTGTTTGTTGTTCATCTTGGAATTAGTATCTTGTTATGCGGGCAAAGATAGGCTACCGCATCGACTCCGACCTTTAAATTTGATAGAAGAGCTGTAAGATTGGATACGTCATTTCGCTAACGGCCATTATGGTAAAAATAAATGCGGAGCCAATTTTTGTGGGCTCCGCATTTGATTGTTCCTTACTGGAAGGAACTGGTTGAACATCCTATTCCGATATCTATTCCAATAATTTCCGAATGCTTTCTTCATCTGCATTCTCCGTGTAGAAGATGATAAATTCCTTTGGAGACATGCCGAAGAAATCATGGAAATTGTATGAGAAATAAGAGTGGCTGGAGAATCCGACTTTGTAAGCCACTTCGGAAATATTGACTTTATTGTTGACCAGCAGATAGGCGGCCTGCTTCAATCGAATGGATTTGATGAGGCTGCTCGGCGACATGCCTAGAATCTCTTTGAGTTTGCGATTCAAATGCACTCTACTGAAGCCAACGTCTTTGCTAAGTTCCTCCACGCTCATTTCGCTGTCCTCCAAATGTTCTTTGATGTAGTCAATCACTTTCTTTACCAACTTGTCGTCGGCCGAATCTATGGCGATGGCATCATAATTGTAACCCATGTCCGTTCGGTGGATCTTGTTTTTTATTTTCTCACGGACACGAATGGCTTGACCGATGGCTCCTTTCAGCAAGAGAATGTTGAACGGTTTTGTCAGAAAACGATCGGCATGCAACTGCATACTTTCCATCTGTACGGTCTCGGATCCTTCCGATGTCAAGATAATTACGGGTATGGAATCTGTCTCAGGGTTACTTTTAATACGTTGGCAAAGTTCCAACCCATTTCCGTCGGGCATCAAATAATCGGTGACCACTACATCCGGATGTGCACTGAGCAATTGTTTCCATGCTTTATTCCCACTGTTGCTTATCAGAATGTTGTAATCGACCAGCTCCTTCTTTAAATAATGGCAGAACTCTTCGTCATCATCTACAATCAGGATGGTGTTTTTATTTTTAGGCTCTTTTTCATCCGTGTCCCTTTCGAATGTGGTCGTATCAACGAAATCCTTGTCGGATATCGTGTCATATTCGGTTTGGTCACCATGGTTTAAATCCATTGCCTCATGTTTTCGTGCAATTAACTCCGTATCTGCCAGATGCGCATTCCCCAAAGGGATTCTTACAGTAAATTCAACCCCTTCATTTCCAATGTTGTGGGCTTCAATCGAGCCATGATGCAATAAGATCAGCTCATGGGTGAGATGTAATCCAATACCAGTACCAGAGCTGTCATGTGTCGTATTTCCTTGATAAAACCGTTCGAAAATGTGATTCAAATCGTTTTCCTCAATGGGTGAACCTGTGTTGAAAATCTTGATCTCCACAAATTCGCTGACCAATGAATCGGAGATTTCACCATGGTTGTTTTGACAATGGATGCGTATCAGAATCTTGCCGGAAGTTGATGTGAACTTAAAAGCATTGGAAAGGATGTTGTAGATGATCTTATCAAAATTATTGCCGTCGATCCAAACGTTCAAATGTTCACTTTCCGTGGTTTCCAAGGTGAAACTGATTCGTTTTACAGTTGCCAGGTTCTTGAAAGACAACATGATCCCCTTTATTACATTGATTAGGTCGTACTCTTCGAAGTGTAGTTTCAATTGTCTGTTGTCCAATTTTCGAATGTCGAGCAATTGATTGATGGTCTTCAGAATACGTAATGAATTCCTGTACATTAGGTTGTACATTTCAGACGTTTCATTGTCCGAAACGGTATCCATCAGTTTTTTAAGCGGTGAAACGATGAGGGTGAGCGGAGTCCGAATTTCGTGAGCGATGCTTGTAAACAAACGCAACTTGTCTTCTTTCACTTGTTCGTTGTATTGGGCCATTTCAAGAATCCTTCGTTGCTCCTGTTTATTCAAGTAGAATCGATACGTGAAATACAAGATCACCAGTATCAATATCAGATACAGAATTCGAGCCAAAATGCTGCTGTACCATGGATTGGATATGATTATTCGGATGCTTCTGTTCGTTACGTCGTTGTTTTCCTCGTTGAAATATCCCCTCACTTCAAACGTGTATCTTCCCGGCGGAAGGCTTGCATACGTCGCTTTCGCGTTGGAGGCGTCCGTATGATGCCAATTGTTATCGTAACCTGTCAACCGGTAGGAATAGTTTACTTTTTGAGGGCTGGCATATTCTTGGGCGGAGAAATACAGCGTGAAGGAATTGTCCTTGTAACTTAGTCGCAAGCGTGACGCTTTGGAAAGGGATGCGTCCAATTCATTCGTGGACTTGGGTGTGCTGTTGTAATCGATAAATTTGTTGTTGATGTTAAGCTCCGTGAAATAGATGGGCTGAATGTGGTACTGCTGTTTGTTGACTTGCAGCGGATCCACCTTGATGATGCCGTTGTCACCGCCAAACAACAATTGACCTGATTGGTCCTTAAAGACGGAGCCATATCTGAACTCACCGATGTGGAACCCATCAAACGAAGTATACGTGCGGATGTGTTTGGATTTTAGATTCAAACGAGACAGACTCTTCGGTGTCGTAAACCAAAGTGAGTGGTCCAAACCAAATGCCATTGACATGATGTTGTTGGACTCCAGGTTTTTGCCTAAATCGATGACAACATTCTTGTTTATCTTCATGTCGTATTCCACCAAACCGGAACTGGTGCCGATGTACATCTTATCGTCGACTTCCTCAAAACAGTTGATGGGGAACAATCCTCCAATGCCTATGTCGGCGTTCAATATTTGGCCCCGATCAACGTCGTAATAATAGGACCCCTCCGATGTGCCAATCCAGAGTCTACCCGTATGATCCAGATGAAAAGCCCTAACCCATCTGTTGATTGGAGCATTGACAAACCTCATTTTTCCGGTGCTCAAGTTGATGATGTAGAATCGGCCACCATTGGTGCCTACATAGAGGTAGTTTCGAATCTTGTCGAATTCAAGGCACATGACCTTGCTGTTGGTCATTTGCTTGACCAGTTCCGATTGCGTGAAAGGACCTCCATTGGAACTGAAAAAGCCCTTTCCATAACTTCCGGCCCATACGGTGCCGTTATTGTCTGTTTCCAGACAAATCATGGAGTGACAGGTCAATCCCTCGTTGTATTCATGTTGGTCAGTAAGATTGTTGCCTTTGGCTTGAAAGATGCCCCCACCGTCCGTCGCAATCCATAAATCGCCTCTTTTATCTTTCGTAAATGCAGACACACAAGCTCTGTTTGCCCCCGATTTATCATTCGATAGCACATGATACTCAAAACCGGATATCGATTTTGGTACGATGAACAAACCTTTTTGGTACAATCCCATCCATAAGTTACCCACATTGTCTTCCAAAAGTGCATGGACTTTACTGTGGTCCAAATCGACAATGTTGTTATTGTGTACGGTGTAACGCTCCGTCAACTCTGTGTTCCTGTTGAAGTACCACAACCCTCTGTTCTCTGAACCGATCAAGATTGAGCCATCTTTTTTGATCAAAATGGATTGGACGTTCATGGTTAAAAGGTTGGGGTCGCTTGTTTTTCGTATACAGGACTTGGCCGCATCATAAATGTAAATCCCTTTGTTGGATGAACCGAAATAGATATTGCCCGTGCGATCGTCCAATTTCATGCACGACAAGAGATCTTGTGACAGGTCACCCCGAATCGATTCATCCATCCTTATTGCGAGTCTTTTCATGGTTTTCAGGTCGATGACTCGAAACCCGTTGTCGCTTGTAAAAGTCCACAGCCAACCTCGTGAATCTATTAGTAGGTACCCGACGAATAAATTTCCGACCAAGTTTGTGATCTGTTTTGAAAGACCTGCGTCCACCGTCCCGTCTTTTGTGTTGACGACATAGATACCGTGACCGCTGGTGCTCACCAACAGCCGGTTCTCCTTATGATAATCGATGATGCAGGAAATGGAAAATCGTCTTTCGGGTTTTTCTAAAGTAGAAAGAGGTATGCACTCGAATTGGTTTTTCTCAATGATGTAACGATTCAAGCCCTTGCCGGTGCCTATCCATAATTGCTGGCTTGAATCCATGAAAATATCTGTAACATCATTGTTGCTGATGGATGCAGGGTTGTCCGAATTGTGCAGGAAGTTCTGAATGTGATCGCCAATCAATCGATCCATTCCGTTTTCTCCGCCAACCCAAATGAAACCTTCATGATCTTGATAAATCGACTCGATCCTACTGCTGGAGAGTCCATGGTCAGTCATGTACAACCTGGAGTTTTGAGCGTTTGCGCTATGGGCGGCACACAAACACAAAGCCAAGATTAAAAGCGTGTTTTTGAATTTTAGAGTCATGGTCATACAGATAGTTGGAGATTACGTAAAAATACGATTATAATTATAAAAATGTACCTGCAAATAGAGTATTCGATGCTTTTTCAATGGTATGGTTTAAAGCATGGTCCTGATAAAGGTCTTGTTTGGAGAACAAAAGAAAGGGTTGTTGTAAAAGTCTTCAATTATTGGTTGAAAAAGCTTGACAGTTGATTTCCAAGGATGAAAATAGGGTTATTGTATCAAAACCTACAATTTTTTGATACATCATGTGCCCATATCGAAAGGATGTATTCCAATATTGTCAGGGATTCAGAATGCCATTTAGTAAGTTTGTTGGAAAATGAATATGTATGAATGAATTATTTTCTGTCAGGGAAAAGGTGGTTGTTATCACTGGTGGAACTGGTGTGATTGGCAGTTGTATGGCAAAATACCTTGCTTCACAAGGGGCACTTATTGTAGTCTTGGGGAGAAGGTCGGATGCCGGAGAAAAAATAGTCTCGCAAATAAAAGAAGATGATGGTGAAGCCATTTTTTTTAAAACCGATGTGCTTGACCATGAAATCTTAAACGAAAACTTGCAGGATATCTTATTGGAATATGGTCGGGTAGACGCTCTCATCAATGCTGCCGGTGGAAATATGCCTGGTGCGACCATAGCACCCGACGCCACTTTGTTTGACTTGCAACCTGAAGCATTCAGAAACGTTGTCGATCTTAATCTGACCGGAACCATTCTTCCAACTCAGGTTTTTTTGAAGCCCATGGTGAAACAAGATCGTGGAGTCATTCTCAATTTTACGTCTATGGCAGCCTTTCGGCCCATGTCCAGAGTTTGCGGTTATGCAGCGGCCAAAGCCGGCATTACCAATCTGACTGCCTTTTTGGCCAATGAGTTTGCCAGCAAATTCGGAGAGAAAATCCGAGTGAACGCCATTGCACCCGGATTTTTTCTGACAGAACAAAACAGGTTTTTGTTGACCGATGCCAATGGTGAATTGACCAAACGTGGTCAGGATGTGATCCGTCAGACACCTTTCGGTCGATTTGGCAATCCCGAGGAACTTTGCGGTACGGTTCAATATCTGCTAAGCGATGCCTCCAGTTTTGTAACTGGTACGGTAGCCGTCGTAGATGGTGGTTTCAATACATTCAGCATGTAACCAAATACATCATGCCGAATACCGGTGGTTGAAATAATTTCCGTACTTTTAGCTTCAACAAAAAACACCAGATTCTAATTTTATGTTCAAAAATGGCCAGTTTTTTGCATCGATGGTCGGATTATTCTTGCTCGTATCGATGCTTTCACCTGTTCTGGCATCCAAGGAGGTGAGTCCGAGGGAACGAATCCTGATCAATGATGGTTGGAAATTTTTTCGATATGGTGATGCCGACAAGACCGACAATCTGATTTACGACCAAAGACCAGTTGTGTACGACGCCAGAGACGACAAGCCTGCCGATTCGATGCCTACAGCTGGTGATTCCGTCAACGGTGCGCCGAGTGTGTTGAAAGCTTGGGTTCTGCCATCCGGAAACGAATTCGTGATAGATCCGGCTAAAAGAACCGTACGTCCCGTCGGCAATCCGGGTGGTGACTTTCCATTTGTAAAACCGGATTTTAACGACAGTTGCTGGGAAAACGTCACATTACCACACGATTGGGCCATCAAAGGGCCGTTCTATGTCGGCGAACATGTACCGGTCGGAGGTGGGATGGGAAGACTGCCAGTACAAGGTGTCGCTTGGTATCGCAGAACATTGAACCTTTCAGCCTCCGATGCCGGTAAAAGTATTTTCTTGGATGTGGATGGTGCCATGTCGTATGCGATGGTATGGCTGAACGGTACGTTGGTGGGTGGTTGGCCCTATGGCTACTCCTCCTGGCGACTCGACTTGACACCCTATTTGAGGCCAGATGGAAAAAATCAACTGGCCATTCGTGTCGACAACCCGGCCAACTCTTCCAGATGGTACCCTGGTGCCGGCTTGTACCGAAATGTGTGGTTGACCAAAACCGGCTCCGTGCGAATCGGCCATTGGGGGACTACGGTACAAACAAGCATGATTTCCAAAACTTTGGCGAACATCCGGGTGTTGGTCCATTTGGAAAATGCAGGAGACCGAGATCGAACGGTTATCGTCCGAACCGACTTTTATCCAGTCGATGCGACAGACAAGATCTCAGGTCTTGCCGTCGCCAAGTCGGAATCCATTGTAGTGAATCTTAGGGCTCATGGATCAGACACATTGACCAATTTAGCACAAATACGAAATCCAAGATTGTGGGGGCCTGGTCCCACACAAGTTCCAAATCGATACAAAGCTGTTACGCATGTACTTGAGGGTGGAAATACATTGGATCGGTATGAATCGTTTTTCGGTATTCGCGACGTTCGTTTCGACCCTGTAAATGGCATCTTTGTCAATGGTGAACGAATCGAGATCAAAGGCGTGAACCAACACCATGACTTGGGTGCGCTGGGGGCCGCGTTCAGCCTTAGGGCGGTTCAGCGTCAATTGGAAATGCTTCGGGACATGGGTTGCAATGCCATCCGTATGTCGCACAACCCACCGGCACCAGAGTTGTTGGACTTGACAGACCGCATGGGCTTTTTGGTCATCGACGAGATTTTCGATTGCTGGCAACGCAAAAAAACACCGCTCGATTTTCATTTGATTTTCGACGATTGGCATGAGCAAGACTTGCGGGCGATGATACGTAGGGACAAGAACCATCCTTCCATCATTCTCTGGAGCTTCGGTAACGAAGTGGGCGAACAGTATACCGGCGAGGAAGGTGCCGATGTGGCTCGTAAACTTTATGCAATTGTTAAAGAGGAGGATGCCACGCGTCCCACCACGGTCGCCATGAATTATGCCAAGCCACAGATGCCTCTTCCTGGCGTGGTGGACGTCATCGGATTGAATTATCAGGGCGAAGGCATCCGATACGACGGCCCATATGCCAATTTAAAAGGCATTTCGACTCCGCCGCTTTTTCCGGAATTCCATTCGAAATACCCCAACAAAGTCATCTTGAGTACGGAGAATGCCTCGGCGTTGAGCAGTAGGGGTTCGTACATGTTTCCGGTATATCCCGGTATCAGTGCACCGATTCGGGATGGGCAAGGTGGTAACTCCACCACCCATCAGGTGAGCTCGTACGATCTTTATTCGGTCGATTTCGGATCTTCGGTAGACAAAGTTTTCGCCACATTGGACAAGCACCCCTACGTTGCCGGGGGATTTGCATGGACTGGTTGGGACTACATCGGAGAACCGACACCTTATTATACGGCTCGAAGCTCTTACTCCGGCATCATCGATTTAGCCGGATTCAAGAAAGACCGTTACTACCTCTATCAATCGTATTGGCGTCCCGATTTTCCGATGGTACACCTGTTGCCCCATTGGACATGGCCGGACAGGATCGGTCAAGTAACCCCTGTGCACGTCATGACTTCGGGTGATGAGGCCGAGTTGTTCTTGAACGGTGTATCGTTGGGGCGAAAATCCAAACCCCCCGGGAATTACCGTCTTCGATGGGATTCTGTCCGTTATGAACCAGGTACGGTCAAGGTGATTGCCTACAAAAACGGAAAGTTTTGGGCAATGGACAGCATCTGTACGGCTGGGCAAGCCTGCAAGTTGGATTTGTCGGCTGATCGATCCCTGTTGAAAGCGGACGGCGTTGATTTAACATTCTTGACCATCAAGGTAGTTGACGAAAAGGGTATTTTGGTTCCGCTAGCCAACAACGACCTTTCTTTCCGATTGGAAGGCCCTGGCGAAATCGTGGCTGCTGACAACGGGGACGCCACGGACATGACGGCATTCCCTTCGACAACCAGAAAGGCATTCAACGGATATTGCCTTCTCGTCGTTCGCTCCCAAAAAGGTCAAACTGGTAACATTCGTGTCTTTGTGACCTCGAAAGGTCTGACCAATGGATCCATTCTACTTCAAACAATTAATTAAAAAACCATGAAACTATTTTTAAAAAAAGACCTGTTTAAAAGTGGGTTGCTGCTGTGGTGCATAACGGTCTGTTCGACCGTTTTGGCTGTGGACGGTAGCGATCTTTGGTTGACGACGGCCTCCAAAGGACATGTGACCGTACAATGTCAATCAAAGTCGGCCATGCTTCAACTGGCGGTGAAAGAATTGCAGGAAGGCTGGCAGGGTCGAGACGGCGCCATCATCCGATTGATGTTGAAAAAAGACAACCTGTTGAAAGCCGACGGTTTCAGAATCGATTCCACCAGCATTCAAGCAACTTCCGAAACTGGTCTGTTGTACGGGGTGTTCGACCTGCTGCGCAGGCAACAAACCGGAGCCTCTTGCATGCAGGTGGTCAGCAATCCCTCGTATCGGTTTCGCATCCTGAATCATTGGGACAATTTGGATGGCTCCATCGAACGCGGTTATGCCGGCCGTTCTATCTTTTGGAGGGGTGGGGGCGATCAATTGAATGTGACCGATGCTGACAAGTTATTGTGGCGGAAATATGCAAGGGCGAATGCTTCCATAGGCATCAACGGGGCCGTTCTGAACAATGTAAACGCCAGTCCTCAAACATTGAGCGCCGATTATCTGAAACGGGCTTCAGCCATTGCGACTGAACTCCGTCCGTTTGGCATCAAGGTCTATCTGAGCATCAATTTCTCTTCACCGGCTTCACTTGGAAAGCTAAAAACATCCGATCCGCTCGATCCTGAAGTGATTTCTTGGTGGAAGGCAAAAACAAAAGAGGTTTATCAAGCCATCCCCGACTTTGGGGGTTACCTGGTCAAGGCCAACAGTGAGGGACTTCCCGGTCCGCAAGACTTCGGCAGAACCCATGCCGATGGTGCCAACATGTTGGCCGACGCACTCAAGCCTTACGGCGGCATCGTCATGTGGCGTGCATTCGTCTATAGCCCAAAAGACATGGACAGGGCCAAACAAGCCTACAACGAATTCGTTCCCTTGGACGGTATGTTCCGGGACAATGTCATCATTCAGGTGAAGAACGGCCCCATCGACTTTCAACCTAGGGAGCCTTTCAGCCCCCTTTTCGGTGCATTGAAGAAAACGCCCGTCATGCCTGAATTTCAAATTACGCAGGAATACCTTGGGCACTCCAGTCAATTGGTTTTTTTGGCACCCATGTGGGAGGAATGCTTGCAGAGCGACACGTATCAAGCCGGCAAGGGGAGCACGGTGGCCCGTTGTACGGACGGGAGCTTGTTCAATCCGAAGAATACGGCCATCGCCGGAGTTTCAAACATCGGCTTGGATACCGATTGGTGCGGCAACTCCTTTGCACAGTCCAATTGGTATGCATTCGGCAGGTTGGCTTGGGACGATCAACTGAAGAGTGAGCAGATTGCTCAGGAATGGCTTCGGCAAACCTTCCGGCCGGAACAAGCCATCAAAAAGATTACGGACGAAATCTGGGTTAAGTCTTTTCTGATTCCAGTCTGCCAACTGATGTTGCAATCGCGTGAGACAGCAGTGAATTATTCCATGCCATTGGGCTTGCACCACATCTTCTCGGGGTACGAGCATTATGGGCCGGGCCCTTGGTATGCACCTCCACGCCTCCGTAAGGATTGGACACCGCCGTACTATCATCAGGCAGACACGCTGGGCATTGGTTTTGATCGGACCAGTCAGGGCAGCGATGCGGTTTCTCAATATCAGGAGCCTTTGAGGTCGATGTTCGAGCATTTGGAAACCTGCCCCGAAAATTTATTGCTTTGGTTTCATCACATCCCTTGGACCTATCGGATGAAAAATGGACAGATTTTTTGGGATGAATTGTGCCGCAAGTACGATGCGGGTGTACAAGGTGTACGCGGCTTTCAAAAGACGTGGGACCAAGCTCAAACCTGTGTCGACAACGAACGTTTTTTGAAGGTGCAACGCATGCTTCGCAAGCATACACGTGATGCACAGATATGGAAAGACGGTTGCATCCTGTATTTTCAACAATTCAGCCGTTTGCCCATTCCGAACGATGTCGAACGGCCCATGTACGATCTAGACGTGTTGTTGAAAAGGGACATGATGTTGCCCTGATTTTTCGTCATTGGAGCTCATTTATCCATTCTGTCGGCAAATGTAACGGATTGGACAGCATTCGTTACATTTCTGACACTATCATTTTCCAAACAAAGCACCCGGTTGCCAACAACCGGGTATTTTTGTACATCCCTTTTTGGGAAAAACTTAAGTCTAATCATTAATGAATTTCTGACGTATGAAAGTGAAAGAATATGGCCTGAAAGTGCCTTTGGTTGAAAAAATCGGCTACAGCATGGGTGATGGTGCCGCCAATCTGGCTTTCCAGATGATGATGATGTTCCAAATGTTCTTTTACACCGACGTCTTCGGTATCAAAGCCACCGTTGCGGGTACCATCTTGTTGGTGGCTCGTGTAGCCGATGCCTTTGTGGACCCATTGGTCGGTGTTTTGGCAGACCGTACGAAAACGCGTTGGGGCAAATACCGCCCTTGGGTTTTGTGGACAGCCATTCCGTTCGCCGTTTTCTTTGTGCTGGCATTCACCACTCCCGATTTGAACGAGCAAGCCAAGATTATCTACGCTGGTGTCACCTATACGTTGATGATGGCCATCTATTCCTTCAACAACACCCCCTATTCATCCCTCGGAGGTGTCATGACCAGTGACATCAATGAGCGGACAAGCATCGCATCCGTGCGGTTCGTTACGGCGACGATCGCCACTTTTGTCGTTCAAGGGTTGACTTTGCCTTTGGTTTCCAAATTCGGGAACGGTCAATCGAATGATCCGAAAGGTTGGTTCTATACTATATTGGTGTTTGCCGGAGTCGGCGTCGTCTTGATGGTCATCACGTTTTTGTCGGCTAAGGAGCGGATTGAACCACCCAAAGAACAAAAGAACAACTTCAAGCAAGACTCGAAAGATTTGCTGGCCTCCGCTCCATGGAAAGCCATGTTTGTCTTGACTTTGTTTTTGTTCATCACCTTGGCGCTCTTCGGTAGTGCCATGAGTTATTATTTCAATTATTTTGTTGATAAAGCGGCGTTGCAGCAATTTTTGGAAGGTTTCGGCTTGGTCACCAGCGGGAATACCTCCGGATGGCATAGTTTCCTGAACATGTTCGGCCTGATTTCCAAACCCGACCTGAGCAATGTCTTCTCGGTGGGTTTCAGCTTTTTCAACATCATCGGTCAATTGGTGACGTTGGCCGGTGTGCTGTTGTTGTCTCAACGGCTGTCGAAGCGTTTTGGGAAAAAGAGCGTGTTTATCATTTGTCTGGGTCTTACGGCCTTGTTCACTTCGTTGTTTTTTGCCGTCAAACCAGATCAAATCGGTTGGATGTTCGTCATCAATATTCTAAAAAACGCAGCCTATGCACCCACCATTCCGCTTTTATGGGCCATGATGGGCGATGTCGCTGATTTTACCGAATGGAAGAATCACCGCCGTGCCACCGGATTCTGTTTTGCTGGAATCGTGTTTGCCTTGAAGGCCGGTCTTGGTATTGGCGGTGCTATTTGCGGGTTGATCGTCACTTCCTTCGGTTATGTGGCCAATACGACACAATCGGCATCGTCCATTATGGGCATCCGTCTGACAACCAGCATATTCCCGGCAATCGTCTTCGGAATTGCAACGATGGTGCTCTTTTTCTACCCCATCACCAAAAAATTAAACGTGACGATGCAGAACGAACTGGACGAGCGTCGCGCCAATCAATGACTCTTTTTAAAACCATAAAATGAAAACATTTGTAATTACTGCTGTTTTGGCATTTTCCATGCTGTCGGTCACTCCAAGTTCAGCCAAGGAAACATTGGCTGAAGCCACCAAAGGAAAGTTTCTGATGGGTGTAGCCGTCAACATGCCCCAAGTGAACGGATTCGATCCCATCCAAACCGAACAGATCGCCACCGAGTTCAGCGCCATAGTTCCGGAAAATTGTATGAAGCCCGGCCCCATTCATCCGGAAGAAAACCGATTCAACTGGGAGGATGCCGACAAGGTCGTAGCTTTTGCTGAAAAGAACAAGCAAGTGGTCACCGGCCATTGCCTTATTTGGCATTCCCAATTGCCCAGGTGGTTCTTTGTGGATTCCACCGGAGCGGATGTCTCGCCGGAGGTACTGAAAGAACGCATGCGTCAGCACATCCATGCCGTCGTCGGCCGTTACAAAGGTCGCATCAAGGGTTGGGACGTGGTCAACGAAGCTTTCGAAGACAACGGCTCTTACCGCAACAGCAAGTTTTTCCGCATCTTGGGCAAGGATTTTATCAAATATGCCTTCCAATTTGCCCACGAGGCCGATCCCAATGCTGAATTGTATTACAACGAC
>Ga0302297_1000095_pt1 | contig 22674 bp, 16 predicted proteins | sample III_Fen_N3_2_FD_202094 | JGI IMG/M metagenome (GOLD analysis project Ga0302297, IMG submission 202094) | Peat permafrost microbial communities from Stordalen Mire near Abisko, Sweden - III_Fen_N3_2 | ecosystem: Environmental > Terrestrial > Soil > Wetlands > Permafrost | place: Sweden: Abisko...
GCCTTGTTTATGATAAAACTTTACAGCCGGAACATTGTTGTTCTGACACTCGATTTTCATTTGTGAAAGGTTCTGTTCACGAGACCACTTTACAGCCAAATCAAATAACATTTGCCCGACACCCTGCCTTTGATAAGTGTCCTCTACCCGAATGTCCCAAAGTACGGCAAGATCGTCTCTACCCTCACACCCATTTATTTCTTTGGTGCGTGATACAACAGTAGCCGCACCCACAGGACGGTTTCCGTCAAAAGCCATAAAGAAAGCCCAGTTGAAAATGTCAAATCGTTTTTCCCACCCTGTCACACTTCCGTCATCACCTGTGCAGAAATCCTTGACATAAGGTTCCACAGGAGTTTCTACAAGAGTAAAACCACCCAATCCGCGGTTTATTTTATCAATTTTATAATGATCTGTCACGTTCACGCGCATGGGAATACGATCGTATTGTGGAAAATATGTTCTGTCAACTTGTTTGCATGTTATCATTTTAAACCCCCTGTTGTATTCATTTAATGCCTACATAATACCACAAACACAAGGCAACTCAGCATCGATATATGGTACTAAAACCGAGTTGCTACCTTAGTGATTCCTCAGGAGTTCGAAGTCCAGATACTCTGATTCAAAATCAAAGGATCGGTGGAACTAGGGGTTCAACATCTATTCAATAGCCCAAAGTCTTTATGTCTGTGGGTTCATTGATTCGGTGTTGCTTCTTATATAGAAACGCTGAACCGAACGGGTTGCGAAGGATTACAATATAAAACAAGGTTCTTAAACCTCTGTAATGGGTAACGGTGAGGGGAAGTTGAACCACCACTTCCCCCGTCGCCAGTGATTACGTATCATTTTGAGGTTTATACAAAAATGTTGATTTCCATGTCACATACTCGGAGAATATGCTTTGTGATAACTTGCCCGCTTCAGCATAAACCATGTCACATTTCATGGCACGTTTTATATTAAAACGGCGTTATCGAAGTGAAAAATCTGTTATGGATATTAACAATATGATAGCCAGAAAACCCTTATAAATCAAAGAAAAACACGAAAGCGGCCATCGCTGGCCGCTTTCGTGTATGGTGCGGGAAACAGGACTTGAACCTGCATGAAGAAACCCTCACAAGAACCTGAATCTTGCGCGTCTGCCAATTCCGCCATTCCCGCAGAAGGTGGAACAAGTGGTGGATGGGGATGGATTCGAACCATCGAAGTCTGAGACGGCAGATTTACAGTCTGCTCCCTTTGGCCACTCGGGAACCCATCCATGATTACAGCAAACGTTGAAAGGGAATAATGGAGCCGGCGAAGGGACTTGAACCTTCAACCTGCTGATTACAAATCAGCTGCTCTGCCAATTGAGCTACACCGGCCCAATGCCCAACCGCAGGAAATAGAAAATGGCGACCAAGAAGGGGCTCGAACCCTCGACCTCCAGCGTGACAGGCTGGCATTCTAACCAACTGAACTACTTGGCCACATGACTGGTGGGCCTTCAGGGACTTGAACCCCGGACCAACCGGTTATGAGCCGGCCGCTCTAACCAACTGAGCTAAAGGCCCTTACCGGTGCTGAGAAAGTGGTGACTCCGAGGGGATTCGAACCCCTGTAGCCGCCGTGAAAGGGCGGTGTCTTAACCGCTTGACCACGGAGCCACGTCTCAGTCACAGAATGGAAGTGAATTGGTCGGGGTGAAGGGATTTGAACCCCCGGCCCCATGCTCCCAAAGCACGTGCGCTACCAGACTGCGCTACACCCCGTCTGCTTCAAGCCCATACAGGCGACGAAAAATATAATACACAATAGCGGAACGATTGTCAAGGGGTTTGTTTGAATTTTCCGCAGGTTGGCGCTTCAAATTATTCTATAATCAATCACTATTTTACCAGCGTTGCCCCAGCAGTGTGTGGCTATGATGCAATCAAGTCTGAAATAGCATAAAACCACATGTGCCTTTCGCAGGGATAAATTCATTGGCACCGTGTATGTTTGGCTGCGGTGTTTGCTCTGTGGTATTGCGAACCGATCGGCGACAGGTCATGAAAGGATTGTTGCGTTGGCTCGGCACTCCTTCATGGTTGCAGTCGCATGGTCCTCCGGATTTCCGATCCTTGCACATTGCTTGCCTTGGGATATTCAATGGTGTTTAGCGATGTCCGTTCGTCATGAAAGTGTGCGCTTTACCGAAATCGGCGAAAGCATTCAGCAACGGACACGCTTTCCATTTCTCATTCTGCAAGCTCTACCGTGCTCTTTCCATCCGGCTCCACTGCGAACACGCTCAGTTTTAGCGGTTCAAACGCACCGCGCAGTTTGTCATAGGGCACGCCAGTGTTCAGCCACGCCTTTTTGAGCGATTCATCCCGCAGGATCACAGGCATGCGATCATGGTAAGGCAACATTTGCTCATCGGCAGCCCGGGTAAGGATGGCAAAGCTATCATAGCCACCCGCCTCAAAGCCGCCGCTAAATCGGCTGTAGATACCCGCCATGTACATCAACTCGTCTCTTCGGGTCTGCTCCAGCTTAAAAGCGAACTTATCCTTCGTCTTGCGGCCATCAACACGCCGCCATTCAAAAAACCAGCTTGCAGGCACCAGGCAACGGCGTTCACGAATCGCAAGCTGGAACATGGGCGTGGTATCCGCCTTTTCACTGCGGCTGTTGATCACCAGCCCACCGCCACCCGCACGGGGAAACCCCCATTTCATGGGGCGCACGGTATAGCCGATTCCTTCTTCTGCTAAGATGACAGGCGCAATCTGCGACGGGAAGATCTCGCCGGAATGCACACGCTCGCTCATGGGTAAACGTCGCCTCTCCAATTCTTCCAGATAAGCGCGGGCTTTGAAATTCTCCTCTTCCGTTTCCACATAATACCGGCCACACATGTGTATCCCTCCTAAGGCAGCTCACCCTGACCCATCCATGTATGCTTACCGCTCCGGCCGCAGTTTCCCCAGCAGTTCCTCCTGCTTAGATTTGACTTTCTCCACCAGATCCGTCACCGGCGCCGGGCTTTCGACTAAACGGCGAATAGCGCTTGGCAGCAGTGTGCGCGCAGCTTCGCTCGCGCCGGAGGAGAACAGATCGCCCAACATTCGGCGCATCTCCGTGCGCGTTTCAGGCTCCAGCTTACGAAATGCCGAGAACAGCTTGATGGAACTGCCTGTAATATCCTGCACCAGCGGATCCAGCGTTTCCGAATCGACAACCGAAATCAGGCGGAACACCGTCTCGGTCAGCAATTGACGGTCATCGATTGTCAGGCGGTCAATCCACTGGCGTAATGCGTCATCCGTCATGCGCGTGCCCAGATCCAATCCGTCCAGCTTTTCAAACTCACCGCCCTTGATCTGCCATGTGAGCGCATCATGCTGAAACAGCCCCAACGCTGTACTTTTGACCACACAGTACGACGGGTGGTAACACAGAAGCATCCCCACTACCGAGCTTTGAGGGATATAGCTTTCCACTCGCGGGCTGATGCATTTATATCCCTCGCTTGCCAGCGTTGCCTCATCCATACCGGGGCCGTCGAAACTATAAATGGCGGTGATGCGCGCCTGTGCAGTTTCAGTTGCATGCGCAGCCGCATACAGGGCCAGGTGTCCTCCCTTGCTGTGACCTCCCAGCAGCAGCTCGCCGTCCTCCATCGCCGCGCGTTCCACATAGGCGGTCGCTTCCGCTTGTGCAGGCACTGACTTGTAGGACATGTTCAAATCCTCTTTCCAGCCCGCAATGGTCAGATCGGTACCCCGAAACGCAATGTAACGCGCTCCATCCGGCAGAATAAACGTACAGGCGCAAAACTGTGTCTCCTCTACAGGGTCGATATGGTTAACATAATCGGAGACGGTCAAACCGCTAAACCGCAACGATTGGGCGCACGCCCCTGTCAAATCAAACCGTTTGCGCTGAAAGGGGTCACTCAAGCCATTGGGGTATTCGTGCTGCAAAAAAGTCCAAACCTCCGCAAGGGTCGCTGTACCGCCTTCGTCGAGCAGATTTTCCAAGGGCATGTACACAATCTGTGTGAGGGCAAGGCTGTCCGGTGCGTTGAACGGGCGGCTGCTGAATGACTCGGTCGCCTGTTCGCTCACGTAATGTAGCAGGTTCGGCATATGAATTCTCCTTTGTTGGATGGGTTTAGAAGGATCAGAAAGATTTCCCGGTTCGTCGATCTATCTGCCGATACCGGAACGGTGGAACCGATGAACAATGCGCGTTTAGCCTGAATTCTGGAGAACGACAGGCGGTTCAGGCGAGTGGACGCGGCATGATCGCATATGGCAATCGATACAGAACCTATGAAGGGGGACACCACCGCGGCCGCCATGCGAAACGCCGCCCCCAGCGGGGTAACATGTCTTCCCGATACATCTGAGTATAATGCAATCGGTCTAGACGTGCAACTGAGGATGCACGGTATACCGCTGTCCATAGCCAACGCTCCGTTGCTCCTGTCTATAGAACGGGGTTTCGCGTTTATTGCATCCTTTCGTCAGACTTTTACACGAAATTTTTCGTACCTGTCAGCATTTTTTATCCTTTCAAGCAAAGCAGATATGATATAATCATATCGACCTTATCCATCCAGTAAAAAGAAAGAAGGATAACCCATGAAAAAACTGCTGGCCATCGTCGTAACTCTGGTGCTGTGTTTGGTTTCTACGTCGCTATGCATCGCGGAAACTTCACCCGCCTATACCGAAACCGTGATCAGTATTGACGCGGGCGATCACCAGATTCCCGCTACCGTATGCGTACCCACCGCTGAAGGAAGCTATCCTGCAGTTGTGATGCTTCACGGCACCGGCTCCAGCCGCAACGAGGCGGGCAACGGTTATGCCTATGCAGCCCCTGTGCTTGCGGAAAAGTATGGCATCGCGACCATTCGTATCGACTTCATGGGCAATGGCGACTCCACTGCGGATTATATGGGCTATACCTTTAGCAGCGCCGTAGCCGATGCTTTGGCTACCGCAAACTACATGAAGACCCTCCCCAACATTAGCGGCGACAAAATCGGTGTAATGGGCTGGAGCCAGGGCGGCACCGATGCCCTACTCAGCTGCGCCTGGCATCCCGACGTGTTTAAATCCATCGTAACCTGGGCCGGAGCGCCTTCGCTGAAGCTGGACGGTTTCTTCGGTGACGCACAGTATCAGGAAGCCAAGACAAACGGTTTCTTCGTGATGAATTTTGACTGGCGCGATCCGCTGCACGTGTCCCTGCAGTGGTGCGAAGACGTGATGAACACCGACGTGCTCAAGGAGTTCAGCGCCTATACCGGCCCCGTGCTCGCCATCGCCGGCTCCGCCGACACCACGGTCGATCCGACCTGGAGCGCCAAGATCGTGGCCGCGAACACGAATGCCGCCTCCAAAACCCACATCATCGACGGCATGGATCACACCTTCAATGTGTTCAGTGAAACCGATCTGCATTCGCTGTATGACGCGATTGACGCCACCGGCACGTTCTTTGCGGACACGCTGAAGTAAACGGAGAACAGCACAGGGTTTGGTAATCATAGGGAACGCCTCCCGTTGCGGTGCTAGTGCCGTGGCGGGAGGCGTTCACTACATAAGAAACAATGTCTGTCTCACAAATCAATGCATTTGGGTCTGTTTAAAACAATCAGTCCCTCCTCTTGCCCTGTCGCCCCACGCGTGCTATAATCTCATTTTATAATGAGCCGTGCCGACACGTAAGCTTATCCCTGCTTAACCATTCATATAAAAAGTGTCCCTGTGGTTTCAGGGGCACTTTTTTCACGCAAAATGCAATCGCATCAATAAAATGGAAAATGGTTGTCTCGCTCCGCCAAAACGGTTCCGTTCCCTGTATCTACATGTGAAGGATCATCTCCATTCCTGTGCCACCGTCTGGCACATATTCCTTAAAAAAACAAGCTTTTCTCTGCGTTTTTGTGCTCCACCTCCGGCCTTTGCGAGGCAAAAATCATGTCGTTTTTGTCCATATATTTTCCATTGTTTGAAACCTTTATAACTTCTTTATATGTTTCAGGCTTGCCGTCCCTTGCTGAACCCTTTGGCAAGGGTTATAATAGCATTTGGCAGATATTACTAATTGGGACGCGTCCCCTTGCGCAAAGTCGATATTGAGGCCATGGTGCTGAAATTCCCCTTATCGCTTGAAGGAATGTTCCCTTCCCCGCTGAATTTAAAGCAAGAGAGATGAATGTGCGCTTATATGGAAATCAAACATGAGCCAGTTGAACAGATCGCGGAGTTTTCGCTGCAAAAGCTTGGCAACACGGAATTGTATGCCGCACTGGGCAGCAGCCAAACAGGACTGACCCGAGAAGAAGCCGAAAAGCGGCTGAAGGAGTTTGGCTCCAACGTTCTCAACGAAAAAAAGGGCAAACCCCTCATCCTTCGATTCCTATCTAATTTTACACACATGATGGCCATCCTGCTGTGGGTGGGCGGTATTGTGGCGCTTGTGGCACAAATGCCGCAGCTTGCCATCGCTATCTGGCTTGTGAATGTCATCAACGGCCTGTTCAGCTTTTTTCAGGAGTACCGCGCCGAAAAGGCGACTGAAGCGCTCAAAAAGCTGCTTCCCTCCTATGCGCGCGTTGTGCGCAACGGCGAGGAAGCCCGTGTGCTCACCGAGGAGCTGGTGCCCGGCGACCTGCTTCTGCTGGCTGAGGGCGACCGCATCTCCGCCGATTGCCGCCTGATGGAAGACAACGACCTGAAGGTGAACCAATCCACCCTCACAGGCGAATCTCACCCTGTGTACAAGCATCACGATCCCATCCTGCGGGATGACCTGACCCGTGTGGAAATGCCCAACCTCATTTTTGCGGGCACAACCGTCGCGGCAGGCACCGGCTCGGCCGTCGTGTACGCAACGGGCATGAAAACCGAGTTTGGTAAAATCGCGGACCTCACACAGTCCCTTGTGGAGGAAGCCAGTCCTTTGCAAAAGGAAATGGATCGCATTACGCGCATCGTATCCATCATGGCGGTTTCCATCGGTGTGGTGCTGTTTGTACTGGCGCTGCTGCTGGAAGTTGCCAACCTTGCGGAGAGCTTCATCTTCGCGTTGGGTATGATCGTCGCGTTTGTTCCGGAAGGGCTTTTACCCACTGTGACACTTTCACTGGCGATGGGCGTGCAGCGCATGGCCAAACGCGGCGCGCTGATTAAAAAGCTGTCCTCCGTGGAAACGCTGGGTTGCACCACGGTCATCTGTACCGATAAAACCGGCACGCTCACCCAAAATGAAATGACGGTGAGCGATCTATGGTTGCCGGGCCGCAAGTTCGCCGTAACGGGCGTCGGTTATGCGCCGGATGGCAACGTAACCCTGAATAATCAGCCCATAACGGGCGATTCCTCCCTGCGCCGGATGCTGCTGGCCGCGGCGCTGTGCACCGATGCGCGCCTGCTGCCCCCGGGCGAGGAATCCGCGCGCTTTACGGTGCTTGGCGACCCCACGGAGGCAGCCCTGATTGTGGCCGCGCAAAAGGGCGGCATAGATCTGGAGGCCGAAAAGCAGAACCTGCCCCGCCTGCGCGAGCTGCCCTTTGATTCCGGCCGCAAGCGCATGTCCACCATCCATCAGGAAAAGGGCAAGCAGGTCGCCTTCATCAAAGGCGCCCCCCGCGAAGTGCTGGAGCTTTGCGCCAGCATGCTCACTGAAAACGGCCTTGTGCCCATGACCCCTGAAACCGTGAACGAGATCATGGCCGCCAACGATGCCTACGCCCGAAACGGTTTGCGCGTTCTGGCTGTGGCTGAGCGCCGCCTGAGCGGTATTGAAAACCTGCCCGTGAACCTCACCGCTTATACGCCCGAGCTCATCGAAACCGAGCTCACCTTTCTGGGTCTGGTCGCCATGGCCGATCCGCCGCGTCCCGAGGTAGCCGATGCCGTGAAGCGCTGCCACCGTGCCGGCATCCGCATCATCATGATCACGGGCGATTACGGCCTCACAGCCGAGAGCATCGCCCGCCGCATCGGCATTGTGGAAGGCGAGCACCCGCGCATCATTACAGGGCTGGAGCTGGCGAAAACCAGCACGGAAGACCTGGAGGAAGCGCTCAAGGACGAAGTCATCTTTGCGCGCGTGGCTCCTGAACAAAAGCTGCAAGTGGTTTGCGCTCTGCAGGCGATGGGTCAGGTCGTGGCCGTGACTGGCGACGGCGTAAATGATTCTCCCGCGCTTAAAAAGGCAGATATCGGCGTGGCCATGGGCATTTCCGGCACCGATGTCGCCAAGGAAGCTTCCGATATGATCCTCACGGACGATAACTTCGCCTCCATTGTCAACGCCATTGAGGAAGGCCGCGCCGTATACCGCAACATTCGCAAGTTTGTGACCTACATCTTCAACTCCAATATGCCGGAGGCTGTGCCCTTCGCGCTGTACCTGTTCTCCCGCGGCGCCATTCCCCTGCCGCTGACCATTATGCAGATCCTGACCATCGACCTTGGCACCGACATGGTTCCGGCCATCGCACTGGGCGCGGATCCGCCCGAAAAGGGCGTCATGAACCTGCCGCCGCGCTCCCAGAAGGAACCGCTGCTCAACCGCAAGGTCATGCTCAAAGCCTTCCTGTGGTATGGCATGATCGGTTCCGCCATCGCCATGGGCGGTTACTTCTTCTTCAACAGCCGCCTTGGCTGGCCGGTTGTGCCGCTGGCTTCCTCCGGCCTGAATTACGCCATGGCAACCACCATGACGCTGGCCTCCATCGTGTTTGCGCAGATCGGCATCGTATTCTCCGTACGTTCGGACAAGCTTTCCGCCTTCACCATGGGCATCAAGTCCAACAAGCTCATTCTGGTGGGCGTGGCTACGGAAATTGCGCTGATTGCCCTGCTGATGTACTTCCCCCCGCTGCGCGAAGCGTTCGGCACCGCGCCGCTGGGTCTTGTGGAATGGGGCTTCCTGGTATGCATGCCGTTTGTGGTGCTGATTTTGGACGAATCGCGTAAGGCGATTTTACGCCTGATCGACCGGCGGCGCGCGAAAAAGAACAATTTAAAACAGGAGGTACACGTATGAAAATCGTGATCGTGGGTTGCGGGCGCATCGGCGCAGGGCTTGCGCACGCGCTGGAAAAGGCAGGGCATGATGTGTCCGTGGTCGATTCCGACCCTTCGGCATTTTCCATGCTCAACGCTGATTTCAAGGGTAAACGCATCGAAGGCATCGGCTTCGACCGGGATGTTCTGACCAAAGCGGGCATCGACCGCGCGGACGCGCTGGCAGCCGTGACCTCCAGCGACGAATCCAACGCCGTGATCGCACAGTTGGCGCGCGAAGCCTATCGCGTGCCCAAGGTGATCGCTCGCATGTATGACCGTCGCAAGGCCGATATTTACCGCAGGCTTGGCGTGCTGACCCTCTCCTCCACATCGTGGGGTATCCGCCGCGCGGTGGAGCTCATCAATTATTCCCCGCTCAATGCCGTGGCAACCCTGGGCAGCGGCGAGGTGAACATTGTGGAGATCGAAGTACCCGCGCTGCTGGTGGGGCATCAGGCCAAGGAACTCATGATCCCCGGTGAAATCGTCTTAAGCGCCGTACAGCGGGGCAATAAGGTCATCATCCCCACCATGGGTTCGACCCTTGAAAAGGACGATGTGCTGTACCTGTCCGTCGTAATTACCTCCACCGGCCACCTGAAAAGGTTGCTGGGCATGGATAATTGAAGGAGGAACGCATCATGAACGTGATGATTGTTGGCGGCGGTCAGGTGGGCACGTACCTGGCTTCCATGCTGATTGCAAAAAACCACAAGGTAACCATTATTGAAGAACGTGAATCCCGTTTGGCAGCCATGAAGCGCGACTTGCCGGAGAGCGCCATTGTGCACGGCAGCGGCACCGACCCCAAGCTTTTGACTGCCGCAGGCATTCAGGGCATGGACGTGCTGGCCGCGGTAACCGGCGCGGACGAGACGAATCTGGTGATTGCCACACTGGCACGCTTTGAATTCGGCGTGCGCCGCGTGGTCGCCCGCGTAAACAACCCCCGCAACAACTGGCTGTTTACCCCCACCATGGGCGTGGATTTAGCCGTGAATCAGGCTGACCTGATGGCGCGCGTTGTCGCCGAAGAAATGTCCATGGGCGACATGATGACGCTGCTCAAGCTCCACCGTGGCCAGTATTCGCTGGTGGAGCGCACGGTGGACGCAGGTTCTTCTGCCGCTGGCATTCCGCTGAGCGCGCTCACCCTGCCCCGCGAGTGCGTGCTCGTCGCCGTAATTCGCGATACAGAACTGATTCTGCCGCGCGGCGATACCGTGCTGATGGCTGATGACGACATTATGGCCATCGTACAGGACAACATGCTGGAGCAGTTGGAAAGCATTCTGGGCAAGCAGAAGTAAGTAAACCAATCTGATACAATGCGCGCGGAGTTTTGGCGGGATGATTCATTCGCCAAAGCTCCGCGTTTTTTTGCAAGGTATGGCACCATACTCCTACCGGCATCGGCAGAAGCGATCCACACCGATCCTCAATGCCTTTCAGCAAGCCGCAGCCGGCCTCCGCGACGAAAAAACCATACTTTCTTTGGAGGATGAACCGGATGTGGATTGAAACAGCACGCTGTGTGATTCGACCGTTTACAGCGGAAGATATCGCCTCCTTCATGGCCTATCGCAACAATATGGCATGGATGCGTTTTCAGGGTTTCAAAGGGCTTCCCCGTGAAGCCTACGAAGCCGCTCTGCTCACCGCGCCTGACGAGGTGGCAGGCGCGCAGTATGCGCTTGCCCTGCGGGAATCAGATCACCTGATTGGCGACTTGTACCTGAAACGGGAGCGAGGCGGTTGCTGGATAGGCTACACCGTCGCGCCGGAATACGCCGGACAGGGCTATGCAGCTGAAGCGGTGCGCGCCATGCTGGGTTGGCTGGCGAAGAGTGGCATTCACAAAGCGCTTGCAGGCGTGGAACCGGAGAATGCGGCTTCCATCAAGCTTTTGGAGCGATTGGGTTTTGTTGATACAGGCATGGACGCGGAGAAGGAACGACTGTATGCTCTGGTGCTGGAAAACGGATCAGGCCTTGTGTAAACAGCAAAGCCTGCCCATGAAGCGAACGGTTTCCCCGCTGACGTTTAGCCCAAAGCGGAGCAACCTGTAAAGGCTGATCGGGAGCAAGGTTACGCTACTTGTCCTCAACCCCCACCCCGTGATCCATGGGTAAACGATCGTCATCAACAAATGCCGACTCATTCCATTCGTTCTTTCCTCCCGTTTTTCCCATCCCCTCTTGCCAAAATCGCCCCGTGCGCGTATAATACGGGCACAGCAATGACCGCGGCAGGGCTGACGATGTTCCTTTCAGAGAGCGGGTGCTTGGTGCAAGCCCGCAGGAACACACACGCCTTTCCACCGCATGAGCCTCCGGCGACGAGCCGGTCGGGAGCGCCCGATACAGCGCAGCAAAAGAGAAGCGCGTTAAGTGCGCTTAAGCCGGGTGGCACCGCGGAGAAACGCATCCTCCGTCCCTGTGATGGCGAAAGCCGTTGGCAGGGGCGTTTTCATTTGCCGGAAACTGCATACCAACACATGAGGGAGGGGAATTGTCATGCTGGACGTGAGAAGAATCCGCCAGAACCCACAGGAGCTAAAGGACATGCTCACCCATCGCAACAAAGATGCGGGCATCGTGGACGATTTTCTGGGAAAAGACGAGCAACGCCGCAAACTGATGGCTGAGGTCGAGGAAAAGAAAGCCCTTCGTAACAACACTAGCAAGCAGATCGGCACCGCTAAGAAGAACGGCGCCTCCGAGGCGGAAACCACCGCCATCATGGACGAAATGCGCAAACTGGGCGACGAGATCACCGCCATCGACAGCGACATCGCGGAGCTGGATGTAGGCATCAACGATTTTCTCATGAGCACACCCAACTATCCGCATGAATCCGTACCCGTGGGCGAAGATGACCGTGCCAACGTGGAACAGCGTCGCTGGGGCACACCGCGCCAGTTTGACTGGGAGCCCAAACCTCACTGGGACATTGGCACCGATCTCAAAATCCTCGATTTCGACGGCGCAGCCAAGATCAGCGGCGCTCGCTTCACGGTATACCGTGGGCTGGGCGCACGTCTGGAGCGCGCCATCATCAGCTTTTTCCTCGATACGCACACTGCGGCGGGTTACGAGGAAATTTTGCCCCCCTACATGGTAACCCGCGCCGCCATGACGGGTACCGGCCAACTCCCCAAGTTTGAGGAAGACGCCTACAAGGTGGATGCCAACACCTTCCTGATTCCCACTTCGGAGGTGCCGGTGACCAACCTCTACCGCGAAATGATCTTGGATGGCGATCAGTTGCCTATCCGCCATTGCGCCTTCTCGGCGTGTTTCCGCTCTGAGGCGGGAAGCGCGGGGCGCGATACGCGCGGCCTCATCCGCCAGCATCAGTTCAACAAGGTGGAAATGGTGAAAATCGCCAAACCTGAGCAGAGCTATGAAGAGTTGGAGACCATGACCGCCGAGGCGGAAAAGGTGCTACAGCTCCTTGGCCTGCCCTACCGCGTGGTGTGCCTCTCCACGGGAGATATGGGCTTCTCCTCCGCCAAGACCTACGATATCGAAGTATGGATGCCCAGCTATAACCGCTATGTGGAAATTTCCAGCTGCTCCAACTGTGAGGATTTTCAGGCGCGGCGCGCGAACATCCGCTACCGCGACAACCTCAAGGATAAGCCCCAGTTCTGCCATACCTTAAACGGCAGCGGCGTGGCCGTGGGTCGCACTGTGGCCGCCATTCTGGAAAACTACCAAAACGGCGACGGTAGCGTGACCGTGCCGGAAGCGCTCAGACCGTTTATGCATGTAGATGTGATTAAGTAAAGGGGCGGATGATCGGCACCCGCCGGAAAACCGTAGGGGCAAGAGCGAAGCAAAAGCCCGCAGATACTGCCAATTGCTAGGCATCCAAAGAATACCGCCGCATGGAATGCACCATGCGGCGGTATTCTTTTTGGCGTTTGCTCCATCCAAGGCATTGCTTTGTTTTAGGAACTGATCCTAAGCTAAAGTGGCTTCTGTCTTGCGCTATTTGCCCATACTAGCTTCGCCACACAGGGTACATACAGCATTAGAATTCCAGGCATGACTCTCGTTGGAGTATCTAATTGAACTACGAATGTAGAGATCACAATCACGGCAATATATTCGAGTCGTGATTTTCAACGGATGTTGAGATCGGTTGTATAGAACCGTATTTTGTTCTTACGGATTCATTTACTCCAACTTTATAGGGATGGGAACATCTGGATGCATACGAGCAGTCGACTGCCATTGTAATCATCAAAGCAATTTAAACGATTGAAAGTAGCTTTTTCATAAATTCATCTTTCCAATCTTCACATTTTTAGTCTTGGAGTTATACTACCTATCTATTTAGTGAGAATAGCTCGCACGGTGACAGCATTCACTCTTCTATCGCCCATTTGGCATCATTGCGTACCAGAGTATATTCAAAGGTGTAATCCCTGTCATCATGTACGGATACGGTAATGGTATCCATATCCGGTGTGATCTTCCACGCATATGGCGACGCGAAGTTTACTCCATTTTCTTGGGTGTATGCCTCCAGTACAGGCCACGCTTCCCGAAGCTCTTTTTCACCGACCCAAAGTGTTTGAGAATCAAGAGAAACGCATATTTCACAAGGCAAATAAGCGCCGAGCGTGCTAAACAGCTCTCGATACGGAAGGGATACGAGTTTGTCGCGATAAGCCGCGTTAATTCTATTGCAATTCGGATTCAGGTGGTAAAAGCTCCCGCCTTCTGGATTGTAATACACAGGAGTCTCCAAGGTAATCGGTTCTGCCGCTTCTGAAAGCGCATAGGTAACGCCCATAGGTATAAGCAGAAGAATGATACACAGGACGGATGTGATTCTTTTTTCAATAGATACCATACTGTTTCCCTTCTGTTATGATTTATGATAAGATCGATAACCTTTCGCCTAGTTCACTTGCGTTGTGAACAAATCTCCAAATAGACTAAACCTTTTGCGAATGAAATGAATCTCTCGTTGTCAAAAACCGCCCCCTCTAATGTCGAATGAAAGACCATAGACACTGTTATCAACGAAGAAACCATAGGCACACGCATGAACCCAATGCTTGCCTCATGGCTGTGAGCACTGCTCGTATAACGCGGAAGAAATCTTTATTCATCCAATTATTCCATAATTTATTCTTATTGTATACATACTACATCACAGAGATATGGTTTCTGAATAAAATGATAGGTTTCTTCATTGACAGCAGCATTTTATATATTACTTTGTAAAGAGCTCTATGTTCAAAAGTGTAATCTTTTAGGATTGTCTCCTGCCCCACAAAAAGCCGCACCCAAGCATTGCTCAGGTGCAGTCTTTTATATGGTTTCATTCCAATATAGCGTGCAAATCCGTTTACTTCTTCGTGGTCGCGGCCGATGTGGCATCCACCTTGGTACCTGCGGTAGCCGTCGTGTTCGCGGCGGTTGAATCCGTTGTGTTTGTGGTGTCCGGGCGGCGGAAGGTTTTCAGCACCGCCTCGAAGTTGGCAAGAAGCGTATCGTCCAGCGCGGCATTCCCATCGTTATAGTAGCAGCTGAAGTTGATGCTGTTGCCGTTTGCCAGCGTTTCAGCATAGTAATATACGCCGTCGCTGTCCTCCATGCTGAAAACATAGAACGGGATATTCCCGTCCACCGTCAGGCTGTCCACCAGCACGGCATTCGCATCATAGTACGCATCCAGTGTGTCGTCCACATAAGATTGTTTGTCCGCATCACTGGCATTATACAGGCTGAAGCCTTCGTAGCCGGTGGCGGGGCTGATGGAGGCATCGATGAGGTAATCGTCATTGGAGAGCATAAACAGCCATGTGTAGTCACTTGTGCTCTCGTCCGTGTAGGAGGTATTATCCAGTGTGAGGGTATCGGGGTAGTCGATCGTGTACGCATTCCCCGCCGTGTAGGTAGCGGCGGAAGCAACGGTCAGGCTGAGGGTCATCAACAGCGCGAGGCTCAGGGCGGCCAGTTTCTTCATGGGATATCGCTCCTTCCATACAATGCATGTTCACATTGTAATCCGCTTATCAACCATCTGTGTGAACATTGTGTGAACTTTTGGTGGATGTATGTCAACATTTACGTGTTTTACCAGCATCCGATCTGGCCGGGCTTAGTCCGGCGTCGTATCGGTGGCAATGGGCTGTATGGGTTCCGTTGCTCCCGCCTGCGTGGTAGCAGATTTCGCTCTTCGCGCAGCGCGGCCGACACGGATGTTGCTCACAATCATGATGCTCATGCCGATTATCAGAAAGATGTAGTACGTGCAAAAACGCCACAGCAGTAATGCCAACCCGATCACACCCGATGTGTATATGCCGTTGTAGAACACCAGAAAGCCGCCTTCCTGCGCGCCGCTTGCCCCCGGCAGCGGCGTGTGGCTGGCGCTCAGGCATAAAAGGACAGCTACCGTCAGCACATCGAACCATGGCGTACCCACCATGCCAAAGGCGTGGTAAACGCTGAGGGAAACGGACATCAGCCCCGCAAGGCTTGTGCCGGCCAGCAGGAGCTGTCCAACAATCTGCCACGGGTGTTTGCCCAGTCTCAGAATGCTCGCATGGTACACATCCAGTCCGGCGCTGATATGCAGAATGCTTTGCTCGGGGTGTTTCACGATTTTCAGCCTCGCCCCAAGCCGAATTAAAAAGTTGACAATCGTCTGAATCAGCGGCCTGTGCAGCGCTGCCAGCAAAATCAGCGGTATGGAGGCAAAGTTGAGCACATAGCCAATCCAGATCGCCCATTTCATGCCGCCAAGGTGAGCGTCCACAAAACCGGAGTTCACCACCCAAACGGTGGTCGCCATCAACACCATCATGACCTGCTGAGCGAAAAACTTGATGGAGATCATCGATGTGCCTATGGGTACAGGCACATCACGCTTACTTAAATAATACACCTGCATGGGCTGGCCGCCCAGCGCCGCAGGGGTGATATTGGTGTAATAGAAGCCTACCAGCGTAATGTACAAAGCATAGCTGATCGATATGGAGTGTCCGTTGCGGCTCAGGTAATACCGGGTACCCAGCATATCAAAAAACATGTACACAAACCAGCCGCCAAGCGCCAGCGCCACCCATCCCCATTGCAGGGTGAGCAGCTTCTCCCACGGATGATCCATCGTTGTGTTGCTGAACGCCACAGCAACAATAATACCCAGCGTAAGCAAAATCACAAGCAGGCTGAACAGGTTTCGTTTCATGAACGGCCTCCTGTGCCCCTGAAGGCGCGGAGTTCACCGTGTCGGGCTGTTGCCATTACCGCTAGATTGATCAGGCATCCTTGACCGATTTGCCCCCAAAATCCCGCGGCGCAGGGAGCGACTGCCTTAGGTTGTTTCAATACTTGCATAACACACTTCTTATCTGCTGTTGAATGTGGAAACGGCGGCGGCATGCCGCGAGGGTGAAAATGCGGAGACACGGTTCCGATAACCGCTCGGTCAATACAGGGATAAGGGATTTTTCTCCCCCTGCGCCTGATAACCCTAACGAGGGAATCATCTGGAAATGGAATCAGTCGACTGCTCCGATGGATCCGAACCGCCCTGCTGCGGTGTAGGCGTGTCAGCCATTTCAGCAGGCTGCGTTGCGGGGGGTTCCTCTTGCACAGCGAGGGTTGCTTCCCGCACAGCGGCTTTCGCGGCAGCCTCTTCTCCAGCCCGTCGGCGATTGTTGCGGATGTTGTTGATAATGCTGAGCACCGCGCCCACAATCAGGAACAGGTAGTACGTGAAAAACCGCCAGATCAATAGTGCCAGCCCGATGGTGCCCTGTGTGAACAACCCATGAAAATAGACCAGAAAGCCGCCCTCCTGCGCGCCGCTCGCGCCTGGCAGGGGCGTATAGCTGGCGCTCACAAACAGCAAAAACGCAACTGTGAAAAGCTTGTCCCACGCTACGCCGCTCATACGGAAAGCATGGTACACGCAATAAGGTACCGACATGAGCGCCATCACGCTTAAGCCTGCCAGCACAAGCATCCACACAATCTGCCCTGGCTGCTTGGCCAGTCGAAGGATGCTGGCATGGTACGTGTCCAGCCCTGCATTGATGCGGAGCATCCGTTCCTCGGGGCGTTTGATGAGCTTGAGCTTTGCGCCCACCTTCACAAAAAAGCCGATAACCCCCTGCACCAGCGGCCTGTTAAAAGCCACCAACAGCACAAGAGGCACCGCCGCGAAGTTAATCGCGTAGCCAATGTAAACTGCCCACTCGGCATTACCGAGCTGCCCGTTGACGAAATCCATGTTCGCAAGCCAAAAACCCGCCGCCAACAGCGCAATCATCAATTGCTGCGCAAAAAACTTGATGGAGATTGCCGAGGTGCCGATGGGCACAGGCACGCTATGCTTGCTTAAATAATATACCTGCATAGGCTGACCGCCGCTGGCTCCGGGCGTGATGTTGGAGTAATAAAACCCGATCAGGGTAACATAAAAGGCCGAACCAACCGAAACGGGGTATTGCTGCTTGTACAAAAAGTAATACATGCTGAGCATGTCAAAAAACATATAGGCAAACCACCCCAGCAGCGCCATCAACACCCACCGGAGGTCGAGTGTGAACAGCACCTCCCATGCGTTGGTCAACTCACTGTTGCTGAAGGCAATGATCAGGATCAGCCCCAGCGTGGCCGCGATGAACAATAAGCTGAGAAGGTTCTTCTTCATTCATAGCCTCCCTTTGTTTTTTCGGGCCATTAACGCCTCATAGCGGGCCACCACCTGCGTCATCAGCTTGTCCCAAGGTATGGGGATTGTCTCCCTCGCACGCTCGCCTACCTCATGCGCTGTGGGCAAGGCTGCAAGAATCGCCTCGGTAATGGCCTCGACCTTGTTTTCACACAGATAGCCATTTTCGCCATGGATGATGCCCTCGGAGGAACAGCTACCTTCAATCAGCAGCGCGGGGGTACCCATGGCCGCCGCCTCGCGCACCACCATAGGCGCATTATCATAAATCGAGGGAAATACCATTAAATCCGATCGTTCATAGAGCGCCATCACCGTGGGGCGGTGGCTCAAAAAACCGGTAAAAAGCACGTATCCGTCAATGCCCAAATCGTGTGCCATCGTGCGCAGGTAAGCCGCATCCGGCCCAGCGCCAATCATGACAAACTGAAAATCGAATCCCCGGTTTTTGAGGCTGGCACAGGCAAGCAATATGCTTTCGATGTTCTTTTTCTTGTTTTGCTGCCCTGCAAAAATCAAAGTAGGCACACCGTCACGCAAAGGATAACGTTTGGCGGTGTTCAGGCGGTCTGCTTCGGACAGGTCCTGTAGATTGGTACCGTTGGGCATGGTCACAATCTCGCCCTTGTAGCCGTATTCCTTTAAAACATCGGCGGTTTTACCGTTCACAGCCCAAACTTCATCGCAGACGTTAAAAAAGTCCACCACATAATTGACACCCATCTGTGCCAGTATCTTGGAGCCGGTTGCTTTATAAAAATCGTCGTAAAACTTGCTGTGAAACGTGGCGATCAGCGGCGCGCCGTCGCGTTTGGAAAGCCTGAGTGCCTCGCGCCCGCCCAAAAACGGGCTGTGAGCGTGCACGATATCAAATTTCATGTGGCTGGTGGCGTTGCGGTAGCTTTTAGAAAGCATTGGAATGCCGATACGGTAAGGCTCGCCCGGTACACGAATGCCATCATACAAAAGCGTTGTGCAGTTCACCTGCTCGGGGTACAACGGATTGTTTGGCGCGATGTAAAGCGCCGTATGGCCAAGCGCCGTCAGGCTTTGGCAGTAACTGAGCATCACGCGCCCCACCCCATCCAGCGTAGGCGGGTAAGTTTCGCAAAATTCTCCGATCAACATGGTCGCAAGCCTCCGTTCCCCAGGCACGCACCCTGTCGCGCCCGCGATGGTTTCGCCGCCAATCCGCGGGCGAATGGAACTTGAATCATGCTCAGTATACCACAGCTTGCCGGACTTGGGAACTGCGTTTTGCCTGCAAGGTGGAAACGGAAAGCGATCAGGGGAGCCGGAGATGAGCCTGCGCCCTGTGAACGCCGTGGCAAAACCATGAACGAGCCGGAGCCGTGCAGCTCGGTAGGCACAGCCACAGAACCGTTGTCAGGTGAGGTTTCACCAACGCGAGTAAACGCCTGTGCACTGCACAGCGCAACTTTTCGGGCTTAAGGTTTCGGAACGAAGCGTGCAGTCGTCGCCTGTTTCGCCACAACCTTCCTCCGCAGGTTGCTCTGACGAACGTAGCGCCCCGTCATGTTTTGTGTACCCATGCAAGGATAGGCTCAAGGTCTCAGTGTCGTTGGGGCATCGTTCCGAGACTTCGCCGTTTCGTCAATCCAGCCAAGCGACCGATGTGCCGAAGACGCTTAATCGAACGGTCAATCCCAAAGGGTGTTTTACACACTCGCCCCAGCCATCCATGGGTTGACGTTCTCCCCCACAAATCGTACAATGCCAGTAGTACGATTTGCTTGCGGTACACAGGCAACCAAGGAGAACCGACCGAAACCAATGCATCTTTTTGTAGGAGGGCGCGCCTATGCGGCTGATTCATCTCTCCGACCTGCATCTGGGCAAAAAGCTGAACGAGGCTTCGCTGCTCGACGATCAGCGGCATATCCTTGCGCGTATATTGGAGGCGATCGATGCGGAAAAGCCTGACGCCGTGCTGATTGCGGGGGATGTGTACGACAAGCCTGTGCCTTCCGCCGAAGCGGTGGGCTTGCTGGACGATTTTTTGACAAGCCTTGCACGGCGAGGGTTACCGGTGGTGCTGATCAGCGGCAACCATGACAGCGCCGAGCGGTTGGCCTTCGGCAGGCGGATGCTCACGTCGCAAAATGTGTACTTATCCCCTGCCTATGATGCGGCGCACGCCGTGATCCAGCCTATACGCCTTACGGACAGCTACGGATCGGTCAACCTATGGCCTTTGCCTTTTCTCAAGCCCGCGCATGTTCGCGCCGCCCTGCCGGATGCGGCGGCGGATACGTACACCTCCGCGCTACGTTCCGTCATTTCCGCCACGCCGCTGGACCCTGCCGAGCGCAACGTATTGGTTTGCCATCAATTTTTAACCGGAGGCGAACGTACCGAATCGGAAGATGTGTCCGTAGGCGGGTTGGATAACGTGGACGCGGCCGTGTTCAGCGCGTTTGATTATGTGGCAATGGGTCACCTGCACCGCGCGCAGAGCCTCTCCCGCGAGGCAGTGCGCTATTGCGGTTCCCCGCTTAAATATTCGTTTTCCGAAGCAAAGGATCTCAAAAGCCTTACCTTGGTGGAGCTTGGCGAAAAAGGGGATGTGCGCATCCGCACTGTGCCGCTGATTCCCAAACGCAACCTGCGTGAACTTCGCGGTACCTATGCGGAACTCACGCTTCGCGCCAACTACCTTGGCACCGCAACGGATGATTATCTGCACATCACCCTCACCGATGAAGACGATGTTCCGGACGCGCTGGCGAAGCTGCAAACCATCTACCCCAACTTGCTCAAGCTTGATTACGACAATGCCCGCACCCGCAAACACCAGCTTGTGGACGCGGCGGAAGCCCCGGAACGCCGCAGCCCGCTGGCTTTGCTATCGGATTTCTACACCCTGCAAAACAATCAGCCCCTGAACGCCGATCAACAGTCGTATGCGCAGGGCTTGCTGGAACGCATTTGGGAGGGACGCGCATGAGGCCGCTTCGCCTTACGATGAATGCCTTCGGCCCCTTTGCGGGGCATACGGTACTGGATTTTTCTCCCTTGGGGGAACGCGGACTCTACCTTGTAACAGGCGTGACCGGCGCGGGCAAAACCACACTGTTCGACGCGATTGCCTTCGCGCTGTTCGGCGAGCCCAGCGGCAACAGCCGCCAGCCGGAGATGTTGCGCAGTAAGTACGCCGCGCCGGATGTAGCCACCTCCGTTCAGCTCACATTTTTACACCGTGGCAAGGAATATACGGTGGAGCGCACCCCACCCTACGATCGGGAAAAGATGCGCGGCAAAGGCGTAACCCGTGAGCTGGGCAGCGCGGCGTTTTTCTACCCCGACGGGCGCGCCCCGGTCACCAAGCCTACCGAGGTCACCCGCGCCGTGATCGAGTTGCTCGGCGTAACGCGGGAACAGTTTTGCCAGATCGCTATGATCGCACAAGGCGCTTTTCAGGAACTGCTATTGGCAGGCACGGAGAGCCGCGGCAAAATTTTCCGTGATATCTTTGGCACCCAGCCGTTTGTGGATTTCCAAAACGTCGTTAAATCCGATGCACAGCGGCTGGAGAGCGATTGTCGGCTGCTGGATCACGATTTGTTGCAACGGATGGCGACCGTGCGCACCGACGAGGACGATCCGCTTGCCCTCGAGCTTGCACCGATGAAACAGGCGGTTTCGTCGCTCAGCGACGCACAGGCGCTGCTTCAGAAGCTGATCGATCAGGACAACACGCGTCTTGCCACGCTGCAAGCCGAGGTGGAAAAGCAGGATGAGCTCATCAGTGCTGCCGACGGGGCGCTGGGGCAGGCGGTACAGATGGCGAACCTGCATGTGGAAGCCGAACAGTCACGGGCATGGCTTTCCGTGAACGAGCCAGCTTTGCAGGGATGGTTTGCGGCATTGACAGTTGAAAACGGCAGAAGCGCGGAGCGTGAACACCTGTCGGATGCATTGGCAAACGCGCGCGCGGAGCTGGCACAGTATGCAGCGCTGGATGCGCTGGCTAAACGCGTCGCCGATACCGCCCAGATCGCGGAAGCCGCGAAAACCGAAAACGAAGCCCTTCGCACCACTCACGACGACTTGATCCAACGCTTGACAGGCGCGAAGGCTGAACTGGAAACGCTTTCCACCGCCGGAGTGGAAGCCGAGCGACTTACCAACGCAGCAAAGGAATGCCTCGACCACACGCGAGCGCTGGAGTCGCTGGCCGAAAGCCGAAAGGCCTTGGAAGCCGAAGAAAGCAAGCTGCGTGCCGCCCGAGCCGCTTACCAAACCGCCGCTAATGAGGCTACGCAAGCCAGACAAATGTATGACGAGCAGCACCGCCTTTTTTTAGATGAACAGGCGGGCGTGCTGGCGCAAACACTGGTCGAAGGCGCCCCTTGCCCTGTATGCGGCAGTCGGGAACACCCCGCGCCCGCCACGCCTTCGGCGCAAGCCCCCACGAAAGAGGCGCTTGCCACCCTGCGCTCCAAAGCGTCGCGTCTGGATGCCGATGCCTCAGAAAAGAGCGGTACAGCCGCCAAACTTTCCGGCGCGGTAGCAAAGATGGCGCGGGATGTCGAGGATACCGCCATTCAGCTGTTTGGCGAGCACGCACCGGATGCGCTGCTTCCGCTGCTGACGGCTGCACTCGCTGAGGCACGCGAGCAAGGCACAGCATACCAACAGCAACTGGCAACAGCAAAAAAGAACATGGAGCGTGCCGAACTGGTACGCGCAGGTATCCCCAAAGCGGAAGCAAAGCTCAAGGAACAGGAGCAGCGGCAGCGCGAAGCCGAAGCCGAAGCCATTCGTACCCGCGCCGAGGCTTCCTCCCTCGCGGAGCAGTACCGGCAGTCGGCGGCAAAGCTCGCCCAGCCCGATCGAAGCACGGCTGAAAGCGCCATCCGAGCGCTGGAAA
>Ga0302297_1000104_pt1 | contig 21711 bp, 22 predicted proteins | sample III_Fen_N3_2_FD_202094 | JGI IMG/M metagenome (GOLD analysis project Ga0302297, IMG submission 202094) | Peat permafrost microbial communities from Stordalen Mire near Abisko, Sweden - III_Fen_N3_2 | ecosystem: Environmental > Terrestrial > Soil > Wetlands > Permafrost | place: Sweden: Abisko...
CTCTTCCCCTGAAGGCTCAAATGGAACAGGCTGGTCGCTGCATGTATTGCGGTGTGCCCTTTTGCCACAGCGGCATTTCCATCAAGGGTACGGTGACGGGCTGTCCGCTGGGCAACCTGATTCCCGAATGGAACGATTTGCTTTACCATCAGGAATGGGATGAAGCCGTAGAAAGGCTGATTCGCACCATTGGTTTTCCGGAGTTCACGGGGCGTGTTTGCCCCGCGCTTTGCGAAGGTGCCTGCACCTGCGGTATCCACCAACCGATGGTAACCATCAAGCAAAATGAACTGATGCTGATTGAACATGCTTTTGAAACCGGCTATATGAAACCCCGCCCGCCAAAAACGCGCACCGGAAAGCGTGTGGCTGTGATTGGCTCAGGTCCCGCGGGGCTGGCATGCGCTGCACGGCTGAACCGCTATGGCCATAGTGTTACGGTATTTGAGCGCTCCGACCGCATTGGCGGCCTGCTGATGTACGGCATTCCGAATATGAAGCTGGATAAGTCGATCATCGATCGCCGTGTGAACCTGATGCGCGAAGAAGGGATCGAGTTTGTGACCAATGCGCATATTGGGGTGGACAAATCAGCTGAAGAACTATTAAAAGAGTTTAACGCTGTGGTACTTGCGTGCGGTAGCGGCAAGCCCAGGAATCTGAACGTTGCAGGTCGGGATGGCGGCGGTGTCGTGTATGCTGTGGACTACCTGACCGTGGCGACCAAGCATCTGCTGGATGAATCCATCTCCGTGCCTGCCGAGATGAACGCCAAGGATAAGCATGTGCTGATCATCGGCGGCGGCGATACGGGCACCGACTGTGTGGGCACGGCACTCAGGCAGGGATGCCGCAGTGTACACCAGTTGGAGATTATGCCCAAACCTTCCGAGGAACGCACGGAACAAAACCCGTGGCCTGAGTATCCGCGCATTCTCAAAACCGATTATGCCCAACAGGAAGCCATTGCGAAGTACGGAAGCGACCCGCGCAACTATCTGGTGAATGCCCGTGAGATCCAGCGCGATGAAACAGGCGCGATCCATGAAGTGGTTACCGATGATGTGCGCTGGGTAAAGGATGCAAGCGGACGCATGAACTTCGAGACAATTGCCGGCACGGAGCGCAGATGGCCTGCTGATCTGGTGCTGATCGCTATGGGCTTTACCGGCCCGGAAGACACACTGGTGGAGACCTTTGGTTTGCCCCGGGACAGCCGCACAAACGTCATTGCAGAAAACTACCGCACGGAGCGCAAAGGAATCTTTGTGGCAGGCGATATGCATAGCGGCCAAAGCCTTGTAGTGCGTGCTATGAATGAGGGTCAGGAGGCGGCGGCGGCCTGCCATGCCTACCTGAGTAATCTGAACGGCTGAAACAAGGCAGATGTGCCGTGGCTGAAACATTTAACCGAATTGATGGATAAGCAAGCCATCCAAACCGTACCTTTCGCAAAGACGAGGGGAAGGGTAAGGATGGTTTGCTTTGTTTCTGAAGCAACCCGCGCCGAAAAAAATCGGCAAGAGTCGGGAGACTGAAGATTGTGTTCCAGCAACACCTGAAAGCGATCAGAAGGGTTACATGCAATCTCGTCAAACATCGAACCTAGGAATGTTTTATCAAGAAGCAGGTCGTGAATGAATAGGGGAACCCGCCGCGGGTTTGCAGTTTGGAAGAAATGTTCACAGTTTGGTCACGTGGTAGAGGCTGGAAAGAGCAATCTGCACTCGCTTCCCAGCTTGAAAGTTGCCCTTGTTGGTTGTATAATGCTACTATCGTTTGGGAGGTGGCTTGCACTTGGAGGAAATCCGTTTGGGCGATGTGGTGCAAATGCGCAAGACGCATCCCTGCGGAAGTGATCAGTGGAAGATCATTCGCATCGGAGCGGATGTTAAAATGAAATGCTTGGGCTGCGGCCGCATTGTAATGTTGGAGCGCGCCGTTTTTGTTAAGCGCCGAAAGAAGGTGCTGTCGCAAGGCCCGATTCCTGAAGCAGAAACCCTCAGACAAATGACGAATCAGCCATAAGGAGGCTAACATACCATGCAAACAGATAACGAGAAGGCGCCGATCGAAGCCGAAGAGTCCAAGGAAGGACAGGCAGCGGCGGAAACAGGCGAAGTTGCGGCGACCGATACGGTTCAGCAAGCGTCAGCCGGAACCTCGCAGGAGAAAAAGAAGAATGTGAAAAAAGAAATTCTGAGCTGGATTCTCACCCTTGGATCCGCGGTAGTCATTGCACTGCTTATCCGCTCATTCCTGTTTGAGCCAATCCGCGTGGATGGGCAAAGCATGTGTGATACCCTTCAAAACAATGAGATCATGTTGGTTACCAAGCCGGAATATCTCTTTGGTCAGCCTCAGGATGGCGATGTCATCATCTGTAAATACCCCGGCCGCACCGAAAATTTTGTCAAGCGACTGATGGGTGTACCTGGCGATACCATCGAGATCAAAAACAATGTCGTATATCGCAACGGTACGGCACTAGACGAAGCCTACCTTACGCCCAGTCGAAATGATGATGGGTTCGATATGGACCCGATCACGCTGGGAGCGGATCAGTACTTCGTAATGGGTGATAACCGCGACAACAGCCACGATAGTCGCAACTATTACGGTTATGGAAAACCTGCAACGCTAACGCGCAGTCAGATCATTGGCCATGTGCGGTGTGTGGTATTCCCGTTTGACAAGTTCCGCGGTATTCAGTAAACGATCAATGCAAACAAGACGTATCCTCAGCATGTCCCATGCCGGAAGGTGCGGTCTCCCAATGGGGAGCACGCAGATGCACAGGCAAGGTTCATCGATGGGATACGTCTTTTTTGTTAGGTCTCCTATCGAAATCACTATGGCAATTGTAGCGGAGGAAACGCCAGATGGAAGTAGGCCAGTGCTTGCATTGGCAGCACACTTGAGCCTAGATAACAGCGGTTTGGGCAGGTTATGCTTACTGAAACAAACCGACGATCGGGTAATACAAAAAAGGGATAAAGATAGCTGGCAACAGATCAGCCACTTTAATTTCCGCCTTCAGCAACATTTTGAGGCCGATTCCGACAATCAACAAGCCACCAACGGCGCTCATCTCCTGTACCACGATATCACTCAGAAGGGGAGAGATAACGTTACCCAACAGCGCGATGGAACCCTGATACAGAAGCACAGGAACCGCAGAGAGCATGACGCCCGGGCCAAGCGCGCCTGCGAACACTACCGAGGCGACACCGTCCAGCGCGGCTTTTGCAATCAAGGTGCTGTGATCGCCACGGATGCCGCTATCCAGAGCGCCAACCACAGCCATCGCTCCGACACAAAACACGAGACTTGCCGTTACAAATGCCTGTGCAAAGGTGCTGGTGCCCTGATCAGCACCTCGGATTAATTTACGCTGTGCAAACTCGCCTAAATCATTAAGGCGTTTCTCGATACCGATCAGCGATCCGATCACCCCACCTAATACGACGGAGAGAATCATCAGCAATACATTGTTGGTTTTCAGCGCGCCGCTCAAACCAATCAGGATGACACACAGACCCAGCCCCTGCATCACCACATCGGCCATGTTCTGGCGAAAACTGCGCTTAAGCAGCAATCCCAGTGCTGAGCCTGCAATAATGGCCGCCACATTAATCAGTGTCCCAATCAAGTCCAACCCCTCCTGACATCCAGGGATACCTCTGCAAGGGAACCTTATGTGTTTCGGTGCAGGCAGGCATATAAGGAAGGAGCGCGGGTATCAATCCCACGCTCCTGCAAATAATCCGTACACTGTTTACTGTGCGTTTTCGACGGGATATACGCTGACCTTTTTCTTGTCGCGGCCAAGGCGCTCAAAACGAACGATGCCGTTAACCAGAGCAAAAAGGGTGTCATCCTTGCCGATGCCAACGTTCTGACCCGGATGGATGTGCGTGCCACGTTGACGGAAAATAATGTTGCCAGCCAAAGAATACTGGCCATCGGCACGCTTGGCGCCTAGGCGTTTGCTTTCACTGTCGCGACCGTTGCGGGTCGAGCCAACGCCCTTTTTATGGGCGAAGAACTGAAGATTCAGCTTCATCATAGTAGGTTCCTCCCATTCAAAATGTTGAGCTTTACCAGTCGCGGATACTCATGGGAGATATCCGTAAGTCCTAATACTGTCGTACGAAGGATGGTTTGCGCGTCGTGGAGCTTTGCTGCATCATCTTTTGGAAGGCTGATGTCGATCAATGCCCGTTGCTCATCGATGATGGTGATCGGTGTTATACCGGCCACGCCTTCGATGGCGTTTACACAGGTTTGCATCAACACGCTTATCGCTGCACAGACGATATTTTCGCCTGCCTTAGCGATGCCGGCATGTCCAATGGAGGCAAGCCGCACAATCCATTCGCCCTCGTATTCAACGGTAATGTTTGTCATCAGCCGACCGCGGTGATCTCCACCTTGGTGTAGTTCTGACGATGGCCGGCACGACGGTGATAATTTTTCTTGCTCTTGTACTTGTAGATGATGATCTTTTCGCCCTTCACCTGGCCGATGATCTTGCCTTCCACCTTCGCGCCTGCGACGGTCGGATTGCCGATCTTCACACCCTCGTCGGAACCCAGCATCAGCACGTCGAAGCTGATGGTGCTGTCGGTTTCCTGATCGAGCTTCTCAACATAGATGGTATCTCCCTTGGTTACACGGTATTGCTTGCCACCGGATACGATTACTGCGTACATGGCAAAGCACCTCCCAATCCATACTCGCCAAGCGTAAGGCGATGCGTTAAAGCATACTTAAACCCCGCTTGTGCGGCTTACCGATTAAAGTTATCATATTTTGCGTCTTGTGTCAAGAAAAATTCGAGAGTAATAAGGTAGAAAGAAGAGGGAATGTTTTATCGGGAAGCGTTGCTAATCAACACAGCAGCACTGAAATGAGGTGGAAAGCGTTCTCGGGGATCAGTGCCCGTGAGCAAACCGGAATGTATCAAGAATGCGACCGAAAAAGATCAGAAAAGGATTGACAAACCTGAAAAATCAGGTATACTACTGATGATTCTTTGGAAACCTATGCCGAAGACAGCGAGTGGGGGAAACCTCATGATGCCGCGTTAAGCGACGCTCGCCGAGGTGTAAGGCGGGAGAAATCCCATGCGACATGTTCGCCCTTGCGCCTGCAAGGGTTTTCTTTTTAGAATCCGATGATTCTGAAAAAGGAGGTGCAATCCCAATGAGCAATAGCTTGGAGTTAAAAAAGCAAGTCGTATCGGACATCACCAAAAAGTTTCAGGATGCCAAGAGCGTTGTGGTCGTGAATTACAGTGGCCTCACCGTAGAGCAGGTTACCGCGCTTCGTGCGCAGTGCCGTGCCGCGAAGGTGGAGTACTGTGTGCTGAAAAACACGTTGGCTCGCCGCGCGCTGGATGATCTGAACATCACCGGTCTGGATGAAATCCTCAACGGCCCGTCCGCATTTGCCTTTGGTCTGGAAGACGCTGTAGCGCCCGCCAAGATCATCAGCGAATTCGTGGATAAGCAAAAGACTGAGGTCATCAAGGTCAAAGCGGGTCTGATGGGCACGGAAGTGCTTACGGCCGCGAAGGTCAGCGAATTGGCCAAGGTTCCCAGCCGCGAAGTGTTGCTGGCTCGGTTGCTTGGCAGCTTGCAGAGCAGCGTAGCTGGCTTTGTGCGCGTACTGGACGCGATCGCCAAGAAGCAGAGCGAAGGCGCTGCCCCTGCGGAGGAAGCCGCTCCCACCGAGGAAACCGCTCCTGCCGAGGAAGCCGCTGTTTCAACCGAAGCTTGATTCCTGTTACTAACACCCTACTGAAAATGAATTGAATGGAGGCTAAATCACATGACTCATCAAGATTTTATTGCTGAAATTGAGAAGCTGACCGTGCTTGAGCTCAATGATCTGGTTAAGGCTCTCGAAGAGAAGTTCGGCGTTTCTGCCGCTGCTGCTGTTGCCGCCGCTCCCGCTGCTGCCGCCGCTGCTGCTCCCGTGGAAGAAAAGACCGAATTCGACGTCATCCTCAAGGATGCTGGCGCCGAGAAGATCAAAGTTATCAAGGTTGTGCGCGAAGTCGTTGCCGGCCTGGGTCTGAAAGAAGCCAAGGATCTGGTTGAAGGCACGCCCAAGACCATCAAGGAAGGCGCTTCCAAGGAAGAAGCCCAGAAGATCAAAGAGAAGTTTGCCGAAGTCGGCGCTACTGTTGAGATCAAGTAATCTGGCGTACGCTTTTCACCCGCAAGGGATAGGAACCCATCTGCCATTTGTGGCGGGTGGGCTCTTTTTCGTTTTAAAAAAAGAAGGCAAACCGATGATAGGTTTCTATGTTGAAAGAGGTGCGTTCTATCGATGGTAAGCAACAGATCAATCGATGAAGTGAAGTGCTTCTGCATGACTTATCTCTGAATGATGAGGAGCTTCGATACATGATTGGTCTGTAGTATGCCTTATCGAAGAAGCCCTCCTATGTCCCTCGGAATTGATTGTTTATACTCCCAAATACATCCATAGATCGCAAACCAAGAATGCCTATCACTGGCAATTCAAAAAAACGCTGACAAGCTTCGTTCTTAAGCCTGTCAGCGTTTTCGTTCATTACGGTTGGTTACTGTTCGTAAGTGTATGCCAGCACAACGCCTCCGAGATTATCAAGGCTGGCGATGTAGCTGCTTGCGGGGTTGGGTACCGGGAGATCATAGGTTGCCGCATCTTCCGCTTTTACTCGATAAATCTCATAGCGCAATGCGCCATCCTCGTAAATACAGATATGGGGATGGGCAATCAGAAATTCGACATATTCCTCAAGGCAGTAGTCCATAATTTTCATGGCAACTGCATGCGGTTTGCCAACATACCGATACACATTCAATTGCGCGCTTACACCGGTTTTGTAGCTCTTGTCCTCACCGCCCAGAACAGGGAAATCAATCGTGGGGAAACGAAACACTTCACCATATTTCCAACAGTTGTTGATGAACCATTTCCCTTGATCGGTATCCATAAATTTCGCTTGCGCAACTTTGGGATCAGTCTTATTGTAAAGGGCTAACTTGAAAGAAAGCCCCGTTTGGAATTCGCTTGTGCCGGGATAGTTAACAGTCTTTTTTGCCTGCTCAATGAGGATATCACCGCTGTATTTGGAACTGAGTTTATCCATCTGCTTATTGAAAAGCTCAGTCTGCGTATCGTTGCTTCGATAAGCCTCGCGGATAATATAATCAGCAAGTCCGGCAGCACCGGCATCGGTGATCATGTTTTGTAATGCTTCATTCGCCACGGGGAAAAGCCTTACGCTATTATCTGCCACGGCAATTTTCCAACCGCTGGAGTTGCCAACACCCACTAGCGTGCTGTCACTGAAATCAGCGGGCAGGGGATGCCATGCATTGACCAGTAGCAGGCCGCCGTTGATCAGGCTTGCGCGATCAAGGGTAACCGTACTGGTGTTTTCCAGATCTGCGTTGCCCTGATCTTCCAGGCGCCAAGTTTTGTCATCCAGCTTGATTTCCCAGAAGGGAAGATCAGCGGTCGAAACTTCGCCCGTCTGAGGATCGATTGTTTTATTGTGGCTGTCGCGCAGCGTATTCATCTTGGCGTCAAAGTCCTGAACACCATCGGTGTTCAGTTTGTCGACCTGCGCGCGCTTTGCTTTGTAATCGCTTTGCACGGCGGCATTGCAGATGAAAAAGATTGCAGCACTTACGACCACCACAGCCACGAGGATGACTGTAACGCGCAATAGCAAGGTGTAGGGGTCTCGCTTCATTTTATGGATTTTCTTGTTGGAGTTGATTCGCATAGTCACCACCCAATCCTTGTTCATGACCCAACGCAGGCCATCAGTTGGTCAGGCGCCCAAAAACCTCGTAAATATGTTCCAGTTCCTGTGCACTGCTATAGGTGAGCGTGATTTTTCCCTTGCGCTCGGTACCGCTGAGCGATGTTTTTACACCGAGGGCTTCGCGCATCGTATCCTGAAGAGAACTCAATTCCGCGCTCAAACTTTGGGGAGCCATCGGTGCAGTATGCTCACGGGAAGGAAGCTTTTGCGCGATTTCCTCTAGTTTGCGCACATTATACTCGTGAAGCACACACTGGTGCGCCAGCTCGAGTTGGCGGCTTTCAGGCATCACGCCGGCCAGTACACGCGCATGACCGGCGGAAAGTTCACCGCCAATCACCATATTGATGATGCCCTCCGGCAGGGAAAGCAACCGAAGCAGGTTGGCAACAGCCGGGCGGCTTTTGCCAAGCCGTTTGGCTGCTTCTTCCTGTGTGTAGCCGCATTGCTGCATCAGGCTTTTAATCGCCTGCGCCTCCTCAATGGAGTTGAGATCCTCACGTTGGAGGTTCTCAATCAAGGCAGCTTCCATCTGCTGTTCTTCAGTCAGGTTGCGCACGATGCAGGGTATCGTTTCCAGCCCTGCAATGCGCGCGGCACGGTAGCGCCGCTCACCGGCTATTATGCGGTAGCGTGTGCCGTTTTCGACCACAAGGATAGGCTGTAAAACTCCTGCCTGACGGATGCTCTCGGCCAGTTGCTCGAGTGAATCCTTATCAAAATCTTTGCGGGGTTGAGAAAGGTTTGGGTCGATATCCGCAATCGGAATGTCACGCACCGTTGTATCCAGAAAATCATCACTCTGCGGAAGGAGGGCGTCCAAGCCCCGTCCCAGTCCGGTTTTCTTCATGGATGGTTCCCCCTTCTACCCAGAAATAGAACGTCTTGGCAGGCGCTATTCATTCCGATCGAGGATTTCTCGCGCCAGTTGGCGATAGGATTCCGCTCCTAGGCTTTTGGAATCATACAAATGAATGGGCATTCCATGGCTGGGTGCTTCGCCAAGCCTTACGTTGCGAGGAATGGCGGTGGAATAGACTTTGTTTTTAAAGTGTTTCTTAACGGAATCGACCACCTGCAGGCCGAGATTGGTTCGCCCATCCAGCATGGTAAGCAGCACGCCTTCAATATCCAATCCGGGGTTAAAGGTATGTTTCACGCGATTAATGGTATTGACAAGGCTGGATACACCTTCCAGCGCATAATACTCACATTGGATAGGAATCAGCACGCGCTGCGCTCCCGCGAGCGCATTCACGGTAAGCAAACCCAATGAGGGAGGGCAGTCAATAAAGATGAAATCATATTCTCCTTCGATGGTTTGCAACGCTCGCTTCAAACGGAACTCGCGCTCGTCCATATCCACCAGTTCCAGTTCCGCACCGGCTAGCCGAATATCGGCGGGTGCTAGCCGAAGGTTGGGGATACCGGTTTCTATGATGATCGCGGCTAACGTTGTGCGCCCCATCAACGCTTCGTAAACTGTGGAGCTGCCTGCACGCAGACCTAAGCCGCTGGTTGAGTTTCCCTGAGGATCCAGATCGATCAAGAGGATTTTCTTGCCGATCTCCGCAAGGCAGGCGGTCAGGTTAATTGCCGTAGTGGTTTTTCCGACCCCACCTTTTTGGTTGGTGATGGCAATTGTCTTTCCCATATCATCAATCCTCATCTCAGTTCTACGATCGCTAAAGTCTTCATTATTCTACCGTTTTTTGCGGGAAATGTAAAGAGCGCTCTATGGAAAACCGCACAGCCGATTGCGGTTGTACGGTTCTATGGTTGTTTAAAAGGAAAGCGATACTTCTGCATCCCCATCTTCGCCATACACATCCAGAACGGTGGACTCAATTCCGTTGGATTTACGCGTGCTCTCCAATAAAAGCTGAGCGTCCACATCACCCCCGGCGGCTTTAAAATCGGTTAAAGCGCTTTGCCAAGTATCTGTAAACTCTTCCAAAGAAAGACCGGAGTTTTTGATATATCCCGCTATTTCGCGGCCGACATAGCGTAAATGCCACGGTTCGTAGGGCACCATCGTGATATCTTCCTTGCTTTGCGGATAGCGGAGGATGAAGCCGTAGGCATAACAACTTGCTTCCATCCATTGAGCCTCCGGTGTCTGATAGAAAGAATCATTCATGTATTTGTTTGTGGCGCTATAATCGACGCTCAACACGTCACAGGCAAGTCCCGTCTGGTGCTCACTGGCGCCTGGAGGGCTGCTGATGCCGTCATCTTTGCCGCCGTTGCGGGCAAGATAGTTGTTGTAGGTGGTTTCCTGTGTGCCATAACTGCGATAACCGCTTTTAAGCAGCAAGCGCAAGCCGGTGCTGCTGTTAAACTGTTTATCTGACCACGTGCCGTCACTGCCTTTGACTTTGTAGGTGTAATCCGTTACAAGCAGAGCATCCGCAAACATTTGCTCCAGCGCTTGCGCCGCTACTTCCCGAAGCTCAATCTTTGCGCTGGAAGCACACTTGACGTTGACCTTCACCAGATCAGTCGGTTTATAGCTTGCGTCCACCATATGGCTTCGGTTAACGAGAATCGCGTGATCACTTTGCAACTCCGTCAGTGAAACTAAAAAAGTCCATTGTGTTTCTGATAAAGCAAGGGGCAAACAGGCAAAGATAGCCAATGCGAGGAGTATGGCGGTCAGTCTCTTCATGGGAGCACCTCACTCGTTTGTTTGATCAGGAAATCATAGGTTTCCAGCCGATGAGCCGAAACGTAAGTCTCCATCGCCTCGCCTGACTCGATTATTTCCTTGGCATACTGTTTGCCAACATAGCGCACATGCCAAGGCTCAAAAGCGTAGCCCGTAATATCCGTTTTATCTTCCGGATAGCGAATGATAAAACCGTAAAGGTAGGCATTTGCGGATATCCATTGACCTGCCTTGGTTTTTCCAAATCCGGAGTTCAACTGAGAGCCGCCTTTTTGCGCAAGATCCATGGCCATGCCCAACTGATGCTCGCTTGAGCCGGGCAAAGCAACCAGGGAATCGGCGGTTGCTTCATCGGTTTTCTGCTGTTTGCGAGAATAGATGGTCTGCTGTTTGGCATAGCTGCGATACCCTGAAACCGATGCCAACCCGACTTTATCCGCTTTGGCGGCTGCAAACATCTCTTCCAGTGCGGAAGCGGCGATATCCTTCATGGATTGTTTCATGCCGTACACATCAACGAAGCGAACATCGGGGATATAACTCCCGCTGATCGTATGCTGACGATTAACCAGATAAAAGGTGCCATCGATGTTTTTATCAGGCATTGCCATATCCATGCCGCCCTTCAGCAGTGTGGCGGACAACGCAACAATGGAAACAATCTTCTCGAGGATCAAAAATTTCACGCTCCCAGCAAATGGTTCAAAACACAACTAGTCCTTTTCGTCGTCCATCAGACGAGCTCCTTCTTTACACGCACTTTTTACAAATCGTTCGTCCGCGTGCAATTCCACAAGCACGCCGTCTTCACGGTGTTCCTGTGAATAGATACCCCCGGTACGATGCAATTTATCCAGCAAACCATAGTTGGCGAAGGGAATCAACAACCGGTAGGTTTTCATACCTTCATTCAGCGTAGCTTCGATACGGTTGAGCAGATCATCCACGCCTGCACCGTCCACCGCGCTGATAGGTACAGCTCCGGGTAGCGTATCCGGTGTGGGCGGGAAGAGGTCGCATTTGTTGAGGGCATCAATGCGGGGAGCATCCATTGCGCCTAAACTTTCCAGCACTTCCAGCACGGTTGCATGTTGTTGCGCCATCTCTGGGTTCGCCCCGTCGGAAACAATCACGATCAAATCTGCCAAAGCGGCTTCCTCCAGAGTGGAGCGAAACGCCTTCACCAGTTCATGGGGCAGTTTGCGGATAAAACCGACGGTATCCACCAATAGAGCTGTTCCGCTGTGGGGGAGTTCTATGGGGCGGCTGACACTGTCCAGTGTGGCAAACAGCTCATCCCGTACATAAACGCTTGCGCCTGTCATACGGTTAAAAAGAGTGGATTTGCCCGCGTTGGTATAACCTACCAGCGCCACAACCGGCGTTTGCCGCTTTTCCCGATCCTGCCTGCGCAAGGTGCGCTGGCGTTCAAGGGTATTGAGCTGTTGTTCCAAATCATTCAGTCGTTCGCGGATTCGGCGACGGTTGACTTCCAGCTTGCTCTCGCCGGGGCCGCGTGTGCCGATGCCACCAGCCAGGCGGCTGAGGGCCAGACCTTGCCCCAGCAGTCGCTGGGAGCGGTATTTGAGCTGTGCCATTTCCACTTGCAGTTTGCCTTCGCGCGTGTTTGCCCGTGCTGCGAAAATGTCCAAAATCAGCGCGGTGCGATCGACAACCTTGATGCGAAGCAGTTCTTCGAGATTCTTTTGCATCGCGCCGCTGAGTTCCTCGTCAAAAATTACAACATCCGCTTTAAGCGCCTGACAGGTAAGCGCAAGTTCTTCCGCCTTGCCCTTGCCGATGCAGTACGTTTTATCCGGCTTCTGGTGCTTCTGAAGAACGGTCAGCAAGGTTTCAGCTCCAGCTGTTTTGGCCAGCGCGCGTAATTCCGTAAGGGATTCCTCACTCTCGATGCCGACGAGGATCGCCTTTTCAATCGAACTGGCAGTCTGTCGATCTTCAATGAGAAACTCCTCATCAATCTCTTCGATTTTGGCAAGCCACTCCGAGTCTGGGAGACGGTTGGCATTTACAAGTTCCGTACGCAGTACGTCGCCATGATTGGCGGGATTGAGAAAAGCAGCCTGTGCGTCGGAAGGGTGACCGTTTTCATCCACCCCAACGGCGCAGATGGCATCAAAGCGCATGGAAAGCAGGGCACTCACATCCACATCGCTCAATTGTCCTGAACCGCGCGGATGGGTATGTATACAGCGAACCATGGAAAGACGCCGGTCGCTGCGACGCAAACGTACATCCGGCAGATCAACGCTATCCGCTTTGCCGATGAACAGGTCAACCACTTCGCCGTAGCGGGTAATGTAGATGGCAATTTCGCGGTTAAGAAAGGCAGAATAGCCGCAGAGCTGCGAAAGCAGATCCCGCGGTATAAAATGATCGGACGGAATCGGAAAGTCGTAAATGGCTTTCAACTCTGTCAATATGGTGTTGCGAACCCCATCAATATTTCCATGGATATCGGGCATATGAATTCCTTTCGCTTACACAGGGGTACGTGCATGAACAGGCCAAAGCGCAAGCCAAGCCGGCGCATTGATATCGCCGGCCTGATGCTGTGTTTGGCTCCGTCCAGGCATCAGCCCTGCGGATGCTTCGTGTGATAATCTTCAAGTGCGGCGTGTATTGCTTCCTCCGCCAGCACGGAACAGTGCATTTTAACGGGAGGCAGTCCGTCCAGCGCCTCGGCGACCGCTTTGTTTGTTAAGCTTAGCGCTTCATCTACGGTCTTGCCCTTAATCATTTCTGTGGCCATGCTGCTGGTTGCGACGGCGGCGCAACAACCAAAGGTTTTGAATTTAACATCAGTAATGATGTTATCTTCTACCTTGATGTCCATTTTCATGATATCGCCGCATTTAGCGTTACCGACAGTTCCTGTGCCGGAAGCGTCGGGGATTTCACCGACATTGCGGGGATTTTCAAAGTGATCCATGACTTTCTCAGAGTACACAGTATATTCCTCCTTGCATGATGCAATCTTTTTGTTGGTTTGCTACCTAATCGTTCAGTGCGATACCGTTGATACAATCAGAGGTGAATGACGATGCAGCATCGATCAGGCGATGCAGGTCGGCTGGGTGAGGGGACTCATGGCGCGAAGGGTTTCTACGATGCCGGGCAGCACTTTCAGCACATACTGTACATCCTCTTCTGTGTTGCCGATGCCAAGCGTCAGGCGAAGGCTGCCATGGGCAATTTCGTGGGGAAGACCGATGGCCAAAAGCACATGAGAGGGGTCAAGGCTGCCACTGGTGCAGGCAGAACCGCTGGATGCTTCCACACCAACCAGATCCAGTCGCATCAAAAGAGACTCGCCCTCGATATAGCGCACGCTGACATTCGCATTGCCGGGCAGGCGCTCGGTACGATGGCCATTCAGACGCACTTCAGGAATGCTCCTAAGAATGCCGTCGATCAGTTTGTCACGCAACAGGGTCATACGGGCCGCATAGGCAGGTTGCTCGGCTACGGCTAACTCGATCGCCTTGCCCATCCCGACGATGGAGGCAAGGTTTTCAGTACCCGCACGCAGGTTACGCTCCTGCCCTCCGCCATAGATCAGGTTACTGATGCGTACTCCCTTGCGGATGTAAAGCGCGCCAACACCCTTGGGGCCATGGAACTTATGCGCGGACATGGAAAGCAAGTCAACATTGAGGGCATCCACTTGGACAGGAATAGCACCGATGGCCTGCACTGCGTCAGTGTGGAATAATACGCCGGCTTCGTGAGCAATCTTGCCAATCTCCGCAATGGGCTGAAGGGTGCCAATCTCGTTGTTCGCGGTCATAATGGTAATCAAGACTGTATCTTCCGCGATGGCATTCTTCACATCCGCAACGCTTACACGGCCAAATTCATCAACTGGCAGGTATGTAACGCGGTAACCGCGTTTCTTTTCAAGATATTCACAGGTGTGCAGCACCGCGTGGTGTTCAATGCTGCTGGTGATAATATGTTTTCCTTTTTTCTCCAGTACTTCGGCAATGGATCGGATTGCCCAGTTATCGCTCTCGCTGCCGCCCGCTGTAAAATAAATTTCCTGCGGTTGGGCACCAATCGCAGCAGCCACCTGCTTGCGGGCATTTTCCACTGCGCGCTTGGCATCACGCCCTACGCTGTGGATGGAACTGGGGTTGCCATAGTGCTCCGAAAAGTAGGGGAGCATGGTATCAAGCACTTCCTTGCGCACCCCTGTGGTCGCTGCGTTATCCAAATAGATGATTCGCTTGTCACTCATGATGGTCTGCCTCGCATTCGTTCGTTTGGTTAAACATATCGCCAAGCGTCAGCCCGGCTAATTCGTGGTTAATGGAATCGGTCAGCTTTTGCCATACTCGCCGAACTGGGCATCCGCAGGATCGGGTGCAGTGCCCCTCGTCCGTCATGCATTCGCTCAGTTCAAGGGGGCCTTCCATCGCATCAATCACATCCAGGATGCTGATTTCGGCCGGTGCTTTGGCAATTTGATAGCCCCCCTGTACGCCCCGCACTGTGGTTACCAACCCCGCACGCCGGAGATTCCCCAAAAGCTGCTCAAGGTACTGCTTAGGTACACCGGTGGATGCAATGCTCTGAAGGCTCTGGGGTCCTTCGTTCTTGTGATCGGCAAGGTAGTACATAGCGTACAGCCCGTATTGGCCGCGTGTTGATAGCCTCATCCCGTTTCCTTTCCAATACCCGACCGTTTTCGTCGGATTTATAAAACATATTAGCACTAGCCTGCTGAGATGTCAACAGGATACGGTAAAAATATATCGCTTTTTCGGCACAATGAAACCGCCTGTCCCGAGGAACGGGCGGTTTGGATAGAAGGGGTATAGGAGCCAGGACTCATTGTGAGATCAAAAGAGCCATTTCATCAGATCGGCGCGAATTTTGCCGTCTGCCTCAATCATCACCTGAGCGTAGGCGATGTTGCCCGACAGATGCTGGCAGATAGCACTGGGATTAATGAGATAGATTCCCCTGACGGGTTCAAGCAGCGAATGGTGGGTATGACCGAAAAATGCCACCTTTACTCCTTTGTCTTCCGCGGCGCACAACAGGCTTTCATAGCCTGTTTTCACGCCATAGAGATGACCATGCGTAGCGATCATCCGCACGCCATTCGCCTCAAAATACTCCAGCGTAGGCAAATCAAACGCGCCGATATCACAGTTACCCCGTACCGAATAGATGCGGATGTTCGGATACCTGTCGCGCAGGATGGGGGTCACTGCATCCATATCACGAGCGCCATCGCCGCAATGGATGCAGATATCGACAGGGGAGCCCCGCATCGCCATCTCCACCGCATCCCGCAGTAGACCGCGATTGCCGTGACTGTCGCTGAAAGCGACGATCTTCATAATTTACAGCACCTCCCGCAACACCTTTCGCATAGCTTCGGATGCATGGGCACGATGGCTGACCCTGTTTTTTTCAGCTTCACTCATCTGGGCAAACGTCACGCCGGACTCGTACAGGAAGAGCGGATCGTATCCAAAGCCGCTCTGACCTCTGCTTTCCTGAAGCAGTGTGCCTTCACATTCGCCAACCACGGTTTTTGTTGTTTCAGCGGGCAGAGCCAGCGCCATTGCGCAGACAAATTTGCAGCGGCGATCTTCCATCGCCTCCATGTTTTGGAGCAAAAGACGGTTGTTCGCGCTATCGTCCCCGTGCGCTCCGGCATAGCGGGCGCTGTGCACGCCGGGTTCACCGCCCAGTGCTGCTACAGACAGGCCGCTGTCATCAGCGATTGTCGGCAGGCCGGTGGCTCGCATGACGGCTTCCGCCTTGAGGGTTGCGTTGGCTTCAAAGGTATCGCCGGTTTCATCGATCTCATCTGTGAAACCTGCTTCCTGCATGGAAATGAGTTCACACACTCCGCCGAAGATGGCACGCAGTTCCTTAAGTTTATGGGTGTTGCCGGAGGCGACCACAAGGCGTGGCAGGGGAATCAGATGATCTCCTCGCCCCTGAATCGCTTGGCGTTGGCTGCGCATAAGGGAACGCACCCCTGCACGGCCATAGTCTGTAAGGGTCTCCAATTCTCGCTTCGTAAAGGCCCGGCCTTCGCCGGTGCCCTGCAACTCTATAAATTCGCCCCGGTGATTCATCACCAGATTCATATCTGTTTGAGCAGAGCTATCTTCGCTGTAACATAGGTCCAGCAGCGGGGTATTGTCAACAATGCCCGCACTGATGGCAGCCACCTGACTGATGATCGGATTTTGCGTAAGCAGGCCATTGTTATGCAGTTTGTGGATAACCATGATGAGCGCCACATATGCGCCGGTAATGGATGCGGTGCGAGTGCCGCCATCGGCCTGCAGCACATCGCAATCCAGGGTAATGGTCCGCTCGCCAAGCCACGTCATGTCTACCGCCTGCCGGAGCGAACGTCCGATGAGCCGTTGAATTTCCACACTGCGGCCATCTTTATGGATGCCATCTCGTGCTTTACGTTTGCCGGTGGAGGCGGGAAGCATCGCATACTCTGCTGTTACCCAGCCGCGCCCCTGTCCACGCAGGAAGGGAGGAACGCCTTCCTCCACACTGGCAGTACAAATGACTTTTGTATTCCCAACAGCAATCAGGCAACTGCCGTCCGCCGTTTTCATATAGTCTGGCTCAATCAAGCAGGGTCTGGCCTGCATGGGTAAGCGCCCATCCGAACGATTCATCCGTCGCACATCCTTCCGATCCTCAAAGCTCATCGCTCATTGATGAGTTTTGCGTTGAATACAGGTATTATAAGGGTTTTTCCTGGGGATGTCCAGCATGCTTACGATTGCGCAGTGAGCCTGTTTGTGCTATCATCATGTGGACTTTGTAGTAAAAGAGGCGAAAGCGATGCCCATGGATGGATTTACCCTGTCCTTTTTGGAAAAGGAGCTTCGGGAGGCGCTTGTGGGCGGTCGCGTGGAGCGTGTCAACCAGCCGGAACGGGATGCACTGCTGCTGCTGCTGCGCAGCAATGGCGGTAATTATAAGCTGCTTCTGAGCGCCAATGCCAATCAGGCACGGGCGCAGTTCACAACACAGACCTTTGAAAACCCCGCTGAGCCGCCAATGTTTTGCATGCTGATGCGCAAGCACCTGCAAGGGGCGAGGCTGTGTGACCTGCATCAACTCGACGGCGACCGTGTGCTGCTGATGACCTTTGACTGCATGGGCGAACTGGGTGACCCCGTGAAAAAGACGCTGGTACTGGAACTGATGGGTCGCTACAGCAACCTGACCCTGATTGACGACACAAATGTCATTATTGACTGCATCCACCACGTCAACAGCGAAATGAGCCGCGTGCGTGTACTTTTACCGGGGGTACATTTTGCCATGCCGCCCGTACAGGATAAGCTGCACCCCGACACCTTGACCGTGGAAGCGCTCGCGATGAAGCTGTCTGCACTGACCTGCCCACTCGACAAGGGCTTGATTGAGTGCATCGCGGGCATGGCGGGCGTATGTGCCAGGGAAGTTTGCGCACAGATTGGGGTGGAGCGCTCCACACCCTGTGACACACTGGATGTGCTGAGGGTTGCCACATCGATCATCGCTTTTTATGCTGGTTTGGCAAAGCGTGCTGCGCCGGTTGTGCTCTCGGATGAAACGGGATTGGCGGTGGATTATTTCCCATTCCCCTACATCACTTATGATCTCGAGCGTCAAAATCCGCACCCGAATCTCAGTGCCGCGATGGATGCATTCTATCTTGGACGCGATTTGCATATGCGCATGCAGCAGCGTAGCGCGGGGTTACAAAAACATATTAAAACCAACATTGCGCGCCTTGAAAAGAAGAAGGCGATGATGATGGAGACCCTTCTGGAGAGCGAAAAAGCGGATCAGAACCGTATTTTTGGAGAGTTGTTGACCGCCAACCTTCATCAAATACCCAAAGGTATGGCGGAGGTTGAGGTTGTCAACTATTATGACGAGGAACAGAGAACGGTAAAGATACTTCTTTCCACGCAGCTCACGCCCGCGAAAAATGCTCAGGCATACTATAAAAAGTACCGAAAAGCCAAAGGTGCAGAACAGTATGCGCGGGAGCAGCTTGTGACGATCGAAGGGGAACTGGAGCTTCTGGAAAACGCACTGGATGATTTGGATAAGTGTGTAACGTCGACCGACCTTGCGGAAATCCGATATCTGCTGGTGCAAAGCGGCTATGTACGCCCTGACCCTGTGGCACGTAAACAGAAGAAGCTACAGGAAGGCAAGCCTTATCGGTTTGTGGCAGCAGATGGCACGGAGATACTGGTAGGGAAGAATTCATTACAGAACGATCGCCTGACCCTGCATGCGCGCGGTAATGAGACTTGGTTACATGCCCAAGGCATCCCCGGTTCGCATGTGATTCTGCGCACAGAGCAGGAGCCGGAGGTGGAGACGTTGTTATATGGCGCTAAGCTGGCGGCCTACTACAGCAAAGGAAGAAACCACCCGAGCCAGCCCGTAGATTATACCAAACGCAAATATGTTAAAAAAGCGGCCGGCGCGGCGGCGGGTTTTGTTACCTATTCCAATTTTCAGACGATACTGGTGGGGCTGACACCGGAGGAGCTGGTCACCATCGGCCATAGCGCCACCGAAGCTTAGGAGGAGAACGATCATGGCATACACCATTCGCGTTGCGACCGGTGAGGATGCAACCTTTGTTCACGATGTATACGGACATTATGTGTTTCACAGCAACGCTACCTTTTCCACAACAAATCCGGACGTGGAAAGCTATCGCGAAAAAATACTGCATACGTTGCAGATGTATCCCTTCTATGTTTGCGAGGTGGATGGGAAGCCCTGCGGGTTTGCCTACGGCGCGCAGATCCGTCCGCATGACGCGTACAAGTGGGATGTGGAGGCGACCATCTATCTGACTCCCGATGCACCAAAACGAACAGGATTAGGATCGTGCCTGTACCGTAAGCTTCTGGAAACCTTGCAACAGCAGGGTTTTAAAACGGTATACGGCGTTATTACAGATTCGAACGAGCCAAGTCTTGCCTTGCACCGTGCGCTGGGATTTGTGGAGGCAGGTCATTTCCGCAACATGGGCTATAAAAACGGACAATGGCATGGTGTGATATGGATGCAGAAGAACATCGGCAGCTTTGAAGGGGTGCCCGACGACCCTCAGCCCTTTCGGGAATAGCATGCGGATGTGGGTAGCATAGGGATACGCTTCATTTGCACAAAAGATGAAGTCAATGCCGATACTGCGAATCATGGATAGGCAATCGGAATGACTGATTGTAGGTTTGACTTTCAGGGATAGCCCTCAGCAACAAATAATCCGCAGATAATGAAAACGACCCGTTCGGGTCGTTTTCATTATCTGCGGATGTATCGTAATTGCTATCCATTCTTGACATACTTCGGCATACTTAAAGTACGCTGTTGTGCCGTAACCTGCAAACCAAAGTGAGCAGACAAGAGAACAAAGCATGCAATCGTGGAGATTGAGGACAAATGCTTCACACTGTTGAAGCGGTTTGGAATTGCTACACTCGTTTTTCGGTTTAAATATGGGATGATGTCCGGCTAACAACTAATTATTGGAGGTTGCGCTCGATGTGGTGTCAACAGTATTGTTGGTAGTACTGCTACTTTTGGTGTTGCTTGAGGATGTTTTTTCTCCGGCATATTCGACGGCGGTGCTGCTGAACAGTACCTTTTGATCGGACGCAGAAGCAATGCCGTCCACTGTAAGCTTATTGCTTTTCTCAAACAACTTCATAGCGTTGAAGGTGCCTTTGCCGAAGTTGTCAACCACTTCCTTGTTGTAGTAACCCAGTTCAGCAAGACGGGTCTGCAAGGCTTTTACCTCGTACCCTACATCGCCTTTGCGAAGTTCAACAAACGGATAGTTGCCATTGGCCCGTAGTAAATTACCGATATCATACCACTGTTGCAGCAGTTCTTCCGGCGTAGAGGTGGACGAGGTCATCGGGGTCGGGGTGGGAGCTTGGGTTGCTGCAACCGTTTCACCCAAAGCGGGCAAAGTGAAGCACACAAGCAGTACAACCAGTAAAAATATAGAGAATCTCTTCATAAAATCTACCTTCCTTACCTTGCATAACATCGGCAATGCCAATGTTTAGCTTCGATTGGCTTGACCCCATCGCATAGAATAGAGGGGTCAACTGCCATCTATAGTATACCATATTTGGGGGAGGAATAACATCATGCCGATAAACGGCATGGCAGGTGGAGAATGTCAGGATAGTTCCGAACTACAAAAAGGGATGTTATTGCCAGGAAGCAAATGCTCCTGATTATATGGATACAAACCGCTATGGCCATGCATCATGCATTCAATCGCCCATACATGTAAAGCAACAAGGTATCGATAGCAACATTTGAGCGGCGAGCGCTGCCACTGATTTGCCAAATTTGTTGAGATAGAAAAGACCCGCTCTTAAAAAAGCGGATCTTTAAATGGAGCAAAGCAGTATTCGGGAAATTGCGGTTTGCAGCCTGAAAAAACAATTCCCTCAATACCCTTTAATATTCTTCATGGCCTTGCTGATGGCTTCCCGCACCAGCGGATCGGTTTCCTTGTTGAGCTGTGCCGAAATATGCGCTTTGGTATGCATATTGCCCATAACGCCCAAAGCCTCTGCCACGGCAATGCGTACCTGTGAGTCGCTGTCGGCTAACTGTGTAATTAAGTAATTGGCGGCGTCATCGCCTCCCACTTTACCTACGCCTGCGATCGCTGCAAGCCTGAGTGCGGTATCCTTTGTGTCCGCCAGATCAATAAGCGCCTTGGCATTTTGCTTTTCGATGGCTTTTTCGACCTTGCCCATTTTATCACCAAACATTGGAGTCGCCCCTTTCTCAAATAAAATCACCCGGGTATTCTGCCACTCAGAAAGGTATTGTGCTAGCTGCAGGGGTGTGCATCCATGTCGCATTTCCCTTTGGCTTAACAACAAAAGTCGATTTTCGTTGAAGCGATTTCAGCGCTCAATCGAAACGGCTTTCATCCGGCGTTTTTGAAATCAAACAGGCGTTGCTGTACCGCTATTTCCGGTATTTGCCGATAGGAGGCCGGTGAGGTTTTCTGGTTGCGCTTTTTTCACACAGTAGATAAACCAGGAGTTCTCCAGTGTGTGTCCAGCTTTCAGCCGTTTTTCGACCTCGCCATTTCCGCCCGGTCCTTTATAAGCCAAATCAAGAATGGCTTGCTGCAGGGTAA
>Ga0302297_1000108_pt1 | contig 21292 bp, 18 predicted proteins | sample III_Fen_N3_2_FD_202094 | JGI IMG/M metagenome (GOLD analysis project Ga0302297, IMG submission 202094) | Peat permafrost microbial communities from Stordalen Mire near Abisko, Sweden - III_Fen_N3_2 | ecosystem: Environmental > Terrestrial > Soil > Wetlands > Permafrost | place: Sweden: Abisko...
GTAAGCATTCGCTGAAACCCGAACAAAGAAACGCTTCGCGATGATATCACTCCAATCGTATGGTAATCTCAGTATGGACACCGCCATACTTCTGAGAACTGCGTTACAGAGGGTGATTCGGAGCAAACCGGATCTTAGGATCGCCGAGAGGATCAATCGATCGCACAGGAGATAGCCGCATCATATCCAAACCCAATTCTATCCCATCTATGAAGGGTGACGAGAGAACTCCACCGCAGGTATAAAGCTGAAGGCGATCAGCTCATGCTACCCACTGCGCGGGGCGGGTAAGCGAAGCGTTGCATTCGAAAATGGGATAGGCAGGCGCGGGTATCGAACGGGGAAGTACACTACGAGAGCAGACGATCAATCGTTATGCTCTGGTTGGTTTTACTTCAATACAAAGGAGACTGTGTCATGAAATTTACCAATGGTTACTGGCTGCTGCGCCCTGAATACGATATGCACTTCGCGGTGGAATACTACCGCTCGCAAATCGTGAGCGATCAGCTGCAAATCCTGTGCCCGACGGTGCCGGTGCGTGATCGCGGCGATATTCTCAACTCCGCTACGCTTACCGTAACCTTTAGCGCTCCGATGGAAAACGTTCTGCGCGTGAATGTGCGTCACTTTAAGGGCGCACAGAAAATCGGCCCGAATTACGAGGTTGACGACGCACCTGTGAAGCCTGTCTTTTCGGAGGACGCTCAGACACTTTCCATCCAGAGCGGCAAACTCAAGGCGACCATAAGCAAGGCAGGTAAAGGCTGGAGCGTGGTGTATTCCGCCGAGGGTAAAAAACTGACTGAGTCCGGTTACCGCGGCATGGCACATGCCTTTCATAAACCTTCGAAGAAGAGCTATATGATCGATTCGCTTTACCTGGATGTTGGCGAGAAGGTATATGGCTTTGGCGAGCGGTTTACGCCTTATGTCAAGAACGGTCAGGTGATTGAAACCTGGAATGAGGACGGCGGCACCGCAAGTGAAATCTCCTATAAAACTGTACCTTTCTATATGACCAACCGTGGTTATGGTGTGTTTGTGGAAAACACGGGCGATGTGAGCTATGAGGTTGCCAGTGAAAAGGTGGAACGCGTACAGTTCAGCCTTCAGGGTGAGGATATGACGTACGATATCATCTATGGGGATACACCCAAGGCAATCCTGAGCCGTTACACCGCGCTCACAGGCCGCCCTGCGTTGCCACCCGCGTGGAGCTTTGGCTTATGGCTCAGTACCAGCTTTACCACCAGTTATGATGAGAATACTGTCAACCAGATGATTGATGGCATGGCAAAGCATAACATCCCGTTGAATGTGTTCCATTTCGATTGTTTCTGGATGAAAGGCTACAATTGGTGCGATTTTGAGTGGGACCCCGATACGTTCCCCGATCCCAAAGCCATGCTCAAACGACTAAAAAGCAAAGGGTTGCACATCTGCGTATGGCTTAACCCTTACATTGCCCAGGAAAGTCCGTTGTTTGAGGAAGGGATGGAAAATGGCTACCTGCTCAGAAAAGAAAACGGCGACGTATGGCAAACCGACCTGTGGCAGGCGGGCATGGGCATCCTTGATGTGACGAACCCCGAGGCACGCACGTGGTTCAGCGGACATTTGAAGCGCCTGCTTGATATGGGGGTAGACTGTTTTAAAACTGATTTTGGCGAGCGTATTCCGGTCAGCGGTATCCAGTACTTTGATGGCAGCGACTCCATGCGTATGCACAATTTCTACACCTATCTGTATAACAAAATGGTGTTTGAAGTGGTGCAGGAAGCACGCGGCGAGGGCGAAGCGATGTTGTTTGCACGTAGCGCTACGGCAGGTGGGCAGAAATTTCCTGTGCACTGGGGCGGTGACAATAGCGCCTGCTATGTGAGTATGGCGGAAACGCTGCGCGCTGGGCTCAGCCTGAGTCATTCCGGATTTGGATTCTGGAGCCATGATATATCCGGTTTCGAGCTCACGGCGCCTGCGGATGTATATAAGCGATGGAGTGCGTTTGGTATGCTTTCCTCGCACAGCCGTTTGCACGGTTCCGGCAGTTACCGTGTGCCGTGGCTGTTTGATGATGAAAGCTGTGTGGTGCTGAAGGAGTTTGTTAATCTGAAAGCACGCCTGATGCCGTATCTGTTTGATGCGGCAGTTGAGGCGCACGAACAGGGCATCCCGACCCTGCGTCCGATGATGTTGGAATTCCCCGGCGATATTGCGGCTGAAGCGTGTGATACACAGTATATGTTGGGTGGAAAGCTCCTCGTTGCTCCTGTGTTCCATGAGGATGGACATGTGGATTTCTACTTGCCGGAAGGCCGCTGGACGAACCTGCTGAGTGGCAAGGTGAGCGATGGCGGACACTGGTTGAGGGAAACGCACGATTACCACAGCCTACCGCTGATGGTACGCGAAAACACGGTGCTACCGATGGGAGCCTGTGACACCCGCGCAGATTACGATTATACCGATGGCGTTACGCTGCATGTATTCGAGCCCAAAGACGGAGTATTGACCCTTACCATCCCCGATACGAAGGGCGAGGTGGACGCGATGTATACCCTTACGGTGAAAGATGATACCGTAAAAGTGGAAGCAGATACACGCAAACCTTACCATGTGGTATTGCACCGGAACGGACAGGCAAAGACCCTCGCATAAACAACCATTGCGAACCCTTGCGGATTTTCTGCAAGGGTTCGCAACTATTCGTGACTGTTAAATACAGGCGCAATTACCTTGGATAGGGATCGCAATGAAGACATTCTATAGCAGAGCGACGATGGATGGAAATGGTAAAGTCAACACGGTCTGGTTATGGGTATCGGGCGCTATGACTGGGGTGTTGTGGTTAACGGATTGGGTAACAAAATGTGTTTGAAAATATACAAAACCAACATTGAAACGTAGTCACTGCTGATCCATGAATCATCATCCGGTAGCGCATAGAGCACAAGCTCCCAACTCAGGAGTATCCCTGCATAACTGTGATGATTTCTCGGCGAACGGTACCAATGTTCATCCGTGCGAATGTTTGAATAATCTTCGCCTTGCCGACCCCAATGAACCGGAATTATACGCGCAAATGGTGAAAATGAAAAATGCGAGGTGTCAAACTTGATAAACCCCGATATTTACCTGTACGGACAAATTCTGATGACCACAAGCCTGCTGCTGAGTGATGGTATGCCACCCCGAGATGGATATGGCGAGTTAAAAGCACGCTATCGCCTCATCGGAGGAGAAACAGGCGTAGCCGCCGCTGTGTTGGATTCACTTGGCTGCTCCACACGAATCGAAGGCACTTGGATGGGGCGTATGACCCGCGATGGCGTATTTGGCTATTTTCAGGATAGAAAGGTTGACCTGAGTTATGTAACGGTGGATGAAACGTTTGATGGTTTGGAGGATGTGGTACTGATTGATGGCGACGCACGCACTTGCCTTGGCATGTTCGGTGCTTTTCAGGGGACGGAAGGGTACCGCTGGAACAAACCGACAGTTGATCATCTGGAGGGGTGCAAGGCAGCGGCCATCGATCCCTTTTTCGGACAAGCGAGCGAAGATGTGGCACGCCTTTGTGTATCGGCGGGGTTGCCTTATGTGACCATTGACTGCCCTTTTGATTCCTACCTGGCAAAGCATGCGGCCATTACAGCTCTGAGTGGCGAGTTTTTGCGCGGCGAATATGCCGGAAGTGAACGAGAAGCGCTATTTGAGAGGTACACGGAGCAGGCGGAGGGATTGATCATCTTCACGGCTGGCAGTCGGGATTTGCTCTACGGTCGCCAAGGAGAGTCTATTCGGCGAATGGCGCCTTACCACGTTACCCCAGAGAGCACACTTGGCGCTGGTGATACATTCAAAGCCGGCTGTACCTATGCGCTTTTCAAAGGGATGGATGATGAAGCGACCGTTGACTTTGCAACGGCCTGTGCGGCGGCTGCGATTATGAAGTTTCCGATTCCGTTGCACCTTCCAACGTTGGAGCGTATTCACGCTGTACAAGCGATGAAGACTGCTTTGAATGAATAAGAAATACCGCCCTACACGTATCCGCTTTCCAAAAGTTATTCCGAACAGAAAACTTTTGGCAGGGTATCGTTAGGGCGGTTTCAAGGTTGAGGGATCAAAACTTTGTGTGAGGCTACAGAGAATGGATAGGCAAGCAAATCCGTCGGATGAGGAAACGCATGAGATCCAGGTGTTTATGGACGTCTATCCAATAAAAGCGCAAGGTGTTCTGTGCTACGTTTTCATGTCATCAGTTTGTCTTGGGCTTGAGTGTAATCAGGTGGATCTGCGCGGGAGCGAACAACCGAACAGGAAATATGCCGGTACCAACGCCATTGCTCACGAGAATGCTGGCACGGTTCTCTTCAAGCCATCCGGACAGGTAACGTGTTCCGATATCGGGAACATAGTCCGGCAATAGCGGAATGCCCAGGAACGTGAGTTGTCCGCCATGGGTGTGGCCAAATAGCGCTAAGTCGAACCAGTGGTTATCGCCATCTGAACCGGTTGCCTTAATGGCGTCGGTAATCAAATCTGGGTTGTGTCCAAGAAAAATCACAAAATCATCAGCGCTCACCTGTGAAGCTACACTCTGCACATCTGGATGCCCATTGTAATAATCGTCAACTCCGGCGATATAGAGATTTGTTTGCCCAACTTTGATTTTAGCCACAGTGTTTACCAAAGGCAAGACGCCTGAGTTGGTCATAGCCTTCGCCAGAAGGCTCAGGTTGGTTTCCGGTTCCGTACGGTCGCGGTCCCCCAGAACGCCATATACGCCCAAACGTGCCTGTACTTTGGGGAGATTCTTGAAAAAATCGATTGAGTCATTGCTATCGTCCGCATAATCGCCGCCAAACAGCACCAGATCCGCACTCAGACCGTTGATGGTGCGAATGAGGTCATTCACCATCCATTGCGGATAACGTGCGCTTTCGTGAATATCGCTCACATATACGATTTTCACGTTTTTCAGGTTTGAGGGCAGATCGGGAATCGAGGCGATATGACTCTCCGTGTTCAGGTGATATGCCTCAAAAAAAGGATATGCAATCAATAAAAGCATAACAAGAAGCATCAGCACGCGGGAAAGGCGCGGTCTACGGCGCGGCGGCTTACGGTAGCGAAACTCATAACGGGCCAGAGGGATTCCTCCTTGCAGTAGCGCGTTGACAGGATGGTACGCCTATTGTACACTATCGCCATCCGGCAGACAAGAGGAGAGCAAAAACATGGAAGAAAATGGATTTCGCTCCATCGGTGCAACTACTTATCTGTGCCCGACCCCGACTGTAATGCTTGGTTGCGCGGCGGATGATGGATGGAAACGCGGCGAGGGCAAGCCAAACCTTGTGACGGTAGCATGGGCAGGCATTTGCTGCACAAAGCCGCCGATGATCTCTATCGCGTTGCGGCCGGAACGGTTTAGCTATGGGCTCATTCAGCATTCCGGCGAGTTTACTGTGAACTTGATAGGGGAAACGCTACTAGCTGCGATGGATTTTTGCGGCGTGAAAAGCGGACGTGATCTGGATAAATTTGTGGAACTTGGGTTGCACCCAGCGGAAATGGAACCGCTTCTGATTGCGCCTGCCCTTTTGGAGGCGCCAGCCTGCCTGTGCTGCAAGGTGCGGCAAGTTCTGCCGCTGGGAACACATGATCTGTTTATTGCTGAGATTGTTCAGGTGCATGTTAACGAGAAATATTTCCGCGCAGATGGCAGCATCGATGAGCAGGCGATGCAACTGGTCGCCTATGTGCATGGCAAATACCGTGCGCTGGGCAATGAACTGGGCTTTTTTGGATATTCGGTTGCCAGTGAAGATGCGCTCAAACGCCGCGCCACAGTCGCAAGGAAGCAGACATCAAAAGCAGCCGAGCGCAAAGGACAGAGAACCAAAGATGACACTCGAAAAGAGAAGCCAGGAATGATGGGGCATAGAGAAGCCTCGGTGAATCCGCGTAAAAACACCAAACGGCTAACCATAAAGGCAGACAGACAATCCAGCGACAAAGCCAAAACAATGCCTGATGTGGCAAGCAACCATGGACAAACTGCCGAAATGAAGGATAAAGAAGCGTCGAGAGCCTTGAAACCATCGACTAGGAAAAGGGCACAAGGGAAAGCAGCAAAGCGCGGATAAAAGCGAGGCGGAAAAGCATGAAGCGACACTGTCTTTCTAGGGTGTGGGCGGCTGTTGCATTCCTTTTGCTGATGATGACACCGTTACCCTGTCGGAGCATTGCGAATGCAGAGACGGTTGCACCGCAGGTTACGCTGGATTCTGGCATTCCCGAGATCATCGAAAATGAAACGGACGGCTATTGGTTGTACCAGAGCGATACCCTGCGTGTGGAAATCACCCGTAAAACCGACCCACAAACACCGCTGGTGTGGTATGAAGCAGACTTGCAATGTAAGCCGGAAACGCCTTTGCACTGTGTGCTGAGCGCGGAAAAATATCCGGCGATGCATTTGAAGAAACCTGATGCCATTGCGCAACGGGAAGGGTTGATCTATGCGCAGACCGACGATTTTTTCGGTGACCGTGTGGGCAGCCGAAAGCTGAAAACAGGCGTGATTGTACGTAATGGGAAACTTTTATATGACAGCACCTACCATGGTGGCAACCCTTTTCCTCCGCTGGATGCGCTGGCCATTTTCCCGGATGGCACGCTGGAAACCTTCACTGCCCGGCAGTACACCGGGGAGGAATATTTGGCGATGGGTGCGCTGGATGTCATAAGCTTTGGCCCGATCCTGATTCGCGATGGAGAAATGGATAAGCGGCTGGTGAAAGGATATACCGATGTGGAACCGCGCAGCACGATCGGGATGATTAACCCTTACCACTTCTTTGCGATTGTGGTTGAGGGCAGGCATGAGGGAAGCAAGGGTTGCGGGTTGAAACGCATTGCACAGCGAATGCTGGAAGTAGGAGTTTCGGAGGCTATCAACCTGGACGGCGGGCAGACGGCTGCGATGATTTTCATGGGTAAACAGCTTAACCATACAGGGAAATATGTTCACAATACCAGCGTGCGCAGTGTCAGCGGTGTGCTGGGGCTCAAGGACATCGAATAGAAGATTCATGGACAGTGAGAACCTCCTGTTCTACGGTTGAAAAGTCCTGTTACCTGAAAACCCAACAATAGAGCCGGAGGTTTACCTCTGGCTCTCAGGCTGTCCTAAAATTTTTGGAATACGCCGTTGCCACTCGCCTCATAGCCCTTCGGCTGTTCGCTCACTTTTGCAAAACGCCGCGGCGTAAGGCGTTGGGCTTTGCCCAAACCCATCAAAGGATTTCATCCCTTGGCCCACTTTTTGACAACAATAGAGCCGGAGGTTTGCCTCCGGCTCTATTGCCATGCGTAGTTTCGGACTGATTATTTTTTACCGGTCAGTGTGCCCAGCAAACCACGGGCGAGCTCGTTCACCACGGAACGCGTTGCGGTATTGATCGCCGTATTCTTGATACGCCCAAGAATGCTGTCGTTGCGGCGGGCACGATCGGCACGCTCATCGCGCAGAGCTTCTGCTTCTTCACGGCGTTTAGCTGCTTCGGCATCTTTGGCGATCTTAGCGGCTTCTTTTTCTGCCTTAGCATTCGCGGTTTCTGCATCTCGGGTAGCTTTGGCAGAGGCTTGCGCCTCCGCCTCCGTCATCACCGGTACGTATTTGCCGGTTGCGGGATCAAGCGTCAGGGTCATTTCTTTTTGCACATACTGACCGGAAGCCTGATCAAGCACAAGCACGTTTTGCCGGATTGTCTGCCCCTGCATAGGCGCGGCAGGTTGGGCGACAGGGGTTGCGACCGGTTCGGCGGGTGTGGCCGTTTGCGCGTTCGGGAGTGGACTCATGGTATCCAGCTGTTTGGAAACATAGCTGTTGGTTGCGGGGTCATACACCATGAAGCCGGTGGCGGGTGCAGCGGTTGTCACAGGTGCGGAATACTGGGGAGCGACAGGTGCAGCCTTCTGTGCGGGAACGGCAGGCCTGCCAAAGTTCATGGTGGCGGCCAGGTATTCGTAAGCGCTTTCACGGTCGACCTGTGCTTCGTATACACCGTTGAAACGGCTGGTTTCCACAAAAGTCTTGCGCAGGCTTTCGTCAATGGAGCCCATATAGCTCTGCGGCGGTAAGATGAGCGCGCGTTCAACAACGGAAGGTGCGCCTTTCTCATCCAAGAAGGACAAGAGCGCTTCGCCGGTTTGAAGCTGAGTAATCGCCTGCTCGGTATCGAAGGCAGGGTTGGCGCGGAAAGTCTGTGCGGCTACTTTTACGGCTTTCTGATCCAGCGGTGTGAAGGCGCGCAGCGCATGTTGTACGCGGTTGCCAAGCTGACCAAGAATGGTCATGGGGACATCCGCCGGGCTCTGGGTAACAAAGTATACTCCCACCCCTTTGCTGCGGATCAGGCGCACGACCTGTTCAATTTTATCCATGAGCTGCTTGCCGCAATCGTTAAACAGCAGGTGTGCTTCATCAAAGAAGAATACCATGCGCGGCTTGTCGCTATCGCCCTGTTCGGGTAGGGTTTCGTACAGTTCAGAAAGCATCCACAGCAGGAAGGTAGAATACATCAGCGGATTTAAGAACAGTTTATCGCAAGCCAGGATATTGATGTAGCCGCGACCATCCTCGTCCTGCTGCATCCAATCGGTAATGTTGAGCGCGGGTTCGCCAAAGAACTTGTCGCCCCCCTGATCTTCCAGTACCGCAACGGAACGCTGGATGGCGCCGATGGTTGTCTTGCTCACATTGCCGTAGTTGAGCGTGTAGCGGCTGGCATTTTCGCCTACGTAGGCCAGCATAGCCTTAACATCTTTAATGTCCAGGAGCAGCATGTTTTCGTCATCTGCCACGCGGAACAGGATGTTGAGTACACCTGCCTGTGTTTCGTTCAGGTTAAGCATACGAGAAAGCAGAAGCGGGCCCATTTCACTCACGGTAGTACGTACGGGATGCCCCTGTTCGCCATAAACATCCCAAAACTCGGTGGGATACGTTTCAAATTTAAAGCTGTTGATGCCGGTTGCCACCAGTCGGGAGGCGATTTTGTCAGTGTTCTCGCCCAACCGTACCATGCCGCTCAGGTCGCCCTTGATGTCGCTTAAAAATACGGGTACGCCTAATGCGGAGAAAGCCTCGGCCATCACTTTGAGAGTAACGGTTTTTCCGGTACCGGTCGCACCGGCAATCAGGCCATGTCGGTTGGCCATATTCGGAAGTAGGCAGATCGGCGTATTGTTGCCGGTACCAACCCAGATTTTTCCATCCAATAACATAAGTCTAACCTCCCTTGTGTTTGTGTATCCACATCATAAACGGTTTCGGGCATTTCGTCAATCAATTTCCACACGTTTCCAAAGGCGGCAAGTGTTTTTTTCATCAGGGTTTCACGGCTGTGAGAGGTGTGTAAAATGAATGTAAAACCCTTGCCTTGCGAATCGGGGTTGTCCGTGTTATGATAACGCTTCGGGAGGGATGTACATGCGTGTAACGGTGATTGGTTGCGGGCGTTGGGGTTCGTTTCTGGCCTGGTATGCGGATCGGCTCGGCCATCAGGTGAGTCTCTATGGACGTGACAGCTCACTGCATATGCAAGGGTTTCGGACGACCCGTACCAATGGACTGGTGACACTTCCGGAAAGCATCTCACTCATCAGAGAACTGCCGGGCGATACGGAAACATTCCTGATCTCAATCGATTCACAGGGTCTTCGCAAGTTGCTGCGTCAAAATGCAGAGATACTTCGTGGAAAAGTGCTGGTATTGTGCATGAAAGGGCTTGAAATTGAGACGGGAAAACGCCTGACAGAGATCGTTGCCGACGAACTTGGCGCTTCACAACCCGTAGCCGTATGGATCGGACCCGGCCATGTGCAGGAGTTTACGCGTGGCGTGCCTAACTGCATGGTGATTGACAGCACGGATGAGGAATTAAAATCATCCCTGATAGACGCTTTTTCAGGGGACCTGATTCGGTTTTACTACGGCCGCGACCTGATTGGCAATGAGATCGGGGCGGCGGCAAAAAATGTGGTAGGCATCGCGGCAGGCGCGCTGGACGGCGTTGGCCTTGGCACCTTGAAAGGCGCGCTCATGAGCCGAGGTACCCGCGAGGTTGCAAGGCTGATCGCTGCACTGGGTGGCAATGAATTAAGCGCGTATGGCCTTTGCCATCTTGGAGATTATGAAGCGACCATCTTTTCCCCCTACAGCCACAATCGGCGTTTCGGGGAATGCGTTGTAACAGGCGAACCCTATACTGAGCTTGCAGAAGGCTATTTTACGGTCAAGGCGCTTTTAAATCTGGAAGCGAAAACCGGTGTGGAATTACCCATCAGCCGAGCGGTATATCAGGTGCTTTATGAGGGAGCCGATCCACGGGAGACTGTGGACAGCCTGTTTCGCAGAAGCCTGAAAATGGAGTTTTAGTGTTCCCCAAAAGACACAACCATGCTTTGGTACAGATCAGAAGCCTAAGCAATAGAGGTTTCGACATTGAGCTACGGGAACGGGCAGGCACAATTAGCACTCAACGGTTCTGTTATGGAATAGAACTCTTCTCATTCATGTATCCTTTGGCGATGCAGGCAGGAAATGCGGCATGCACGTCGAAAACTGTACTTGCTCGGCGAAACGGGCGGAAAGGAACCAAAACCGATGAATAACGAACAGGGCAGCTGCAAGCGAGTGGATATCGGTGGACAGGCAGTGATGGAGGGCGTGATGATGAAATCGCCCGATGCAATCGCGATCGCCGTGCGCCGCCCCAACCATACAATTGTTGTACGCCGTAATGAATACCACAGCCCCTCTGAAAAGCATAAGTGGATGGGATGGCCGTTCGTGCGCGGTACAGTCAGCTTTTTAACAATGCTCTCCATGGGGATGACCACGCTGCAACAATCTACCGATATGCTGGGAATGCTTGATGAGGAGCCCACCAAATTTGAACTGTGGCTTTCCAAAAAGCTGGGCAAGGGCATTGACAAAATCATTATGGGAACAGCCATTATTCTGGCGGTTGTGCTTTCTATCGGCCTGTTCTTTGTGTTGCCGGAACTTTTTGCCAAACTGCTGAAAGGCTTTTGGCCGGAAGGCAATATGAGCTGGCTGGTTAACCTGCTCAGTGGCATCCTGCGCATTCTGATCCTGATTGGTTATATCATTTTCTGCGCTGCCGTGCCGGATGTGCGCCGAACGTTTGAATACCATGGCGCAGAGCATAAAACGGTGTACTGCCATGAGCACAAGCTGCCTTTGACGCCCAAGAACGCACAACAGTTTACCACACTGCACCCGCGTTGCGGTACCAGCTTCCTGCTGATTGTGTTTGTCATTTCGATTGTGCTGTTTACACTGGTAGGCTATCAGGGCAACTCGTTCATTTGGCGGTTGCTCAGCCGTTTGGCGCTTTTGCCCATTGTGGCCGGTGTAAGCTTTGAGGTGCTGAAGGGTCTAGCGCACAGCGAAAGCAAGATCGCCAAAATTCTTCGCTGGCCCGGTATGCAGATGCAACGTCTGACAACCCGCCCCCCCACAGATGAGATGGTGGAATGTGCGATTGTTGCCATGAATGTAGCCTTGCACGGTATGCCTGTAAATGCGGAGCATACCCCCGAGGGCTGGGCGGTATTGCATAGCTATGCCGAAAGCGACCCGGATTATCAACCGGAAACAAAGCCTGAAACGGATGCAGAACAGGTGCCGGCTTCGCCAGAAAAGCCCTCAGTCCAGGTGCATGGCGGCGCTGAACCTCTGACCGCAACGCTGGAGTGAATGATGACCATCCGCGAAGCCATAGCACTTGGCGTGGAAACGTTGCAGGCGGTGCCTGACCCGGAGTTGGATTCAGTCGCGTTGCTGTGCGATGTTACGGGGATGGAACCGATGCAATTGCGGCTGAGCGCAAAGGAGAATCTTGCCAAAGAGCAGGAGGAACGGTATCGTTCCCTCCTGCTTTTGCGCGCCCAACGGGAACCTCTACAGTACCTGCTGGGTTCACGATGCTTTTATGGATATGATTTTGCCGTCGATTCCCGAGTGCTGATCCCCCGACAGGAAACGGAAATGCTTTGCGAACTGGCGCTTCAACTCTTAGTGGACTACGATACCCCACGTGTGCTGGATGTGTGCACCGGTAGCGGCGCGATTGCCATAACGTTAAAACGCGAGTGTGTAAATGCGATTGTGACCGCGACCGATATAAGCACAGATGCGCTTACCGTTGCTCGGACGAATGCGTATGACAACCAAGCGGTTGCACGCTTTTTACAGGGTGATTTGCTTGAACCTGTTCAGGGAGAGCGCTTCGATATGATTGTGAGCAATCCGCCCTATATTGAAAGTGACGCGTGCGATACGTTGCAGCCCGAGGTCTTGCGGGAACCTCGTCTGGCGCTGGATGGCGGCGCGGATGGGATGGATTTTTACCGCAGGATCGCTCAAAGGGCGCCGGATCACCTCGACGTTGGCGGCCACCTGCTACTGGAAGTAGGCGATGAACAAGCAAGCCGCGTTGTGCGCTTATTAAAAGATACGAGATGCTTTTCTCAGGTGCAAACCCATACCGATCTATACCACAAAGAACGCTTCGTATCCGCGCGTCGCGCCACTTTTCCGACCTAGCGTTGCATCTTTACAGGCATCCATGTACAATAAGGAAGCGTGCCATCATTCTACCCAGCCAATTTGTTAAACAGTGGTGGGGTATGTCATCGGCGCGCCTGTAAAGTAAAGGAGCATTCGCATGTTTGAGAAATTCGATTGGATGATTGGCCGCTATCAAGAATTGGGCGAAGCCGTTAGCCAGCCAGAAATCATTTTGGATACGGATAATTATCAAAAACTTTTAAAAGAGCATGCCGGACTGGAACCGGCAGTGCAGGCCTATACAGAATATCAGGCTACCCTTGCGCAGTTGAGTGAAGCACGGGAAATGCTGGATCAGCCAGAAATGGCGGATATGGCGCGTGAAGAAATCAATGAACTGGAAGAGCACAAGGCGCAACAGGAAAAAAACCTGAAACTCCTTCTGTTGCCCAAAGACCCGGACGATGACCGCAATGTGGTGGTAGAAATCCGTCAAGGGGCGGGCGGCGATGAGGCTGCGCTGTTTGGCGCTTTGCTGTTGCGTATGTATACACGCTATGCCGAGCGCCAGCGCTTCAAACTGGAACCGGTAAACTATAACATGACGGAGCTTGGCGGGGTTAAGGAAGCAGTATTCAACATCCGTGGAGCGGGCGTGTTCAGCCGATTAAAGTTTGAAAGCGGCGTACACCGCGTTCAGCGGGTGCCATCCACCGAGGCCTCCGGCCGTATCCACACCAGCACATGCACGGTGGCGGTATTGCCTGAGGTGGAGGATGTGGATATTAGTATCTTGCCTGGCGATCTGCGCATTGATGTGTACCGTTCCACAGGCCACGGCGGTCAGTGCATCAATACCACGGACAGCGCGGTACGAATCACCCATCTCCCAACTGGGTTGGTGGTAACCTGTCAGGATGAGAAAAGCCAGATCAAGAACCGTGCCAAAGCCATGATGGTGCTGAAAAGCCGCCTGTACCAGAAACTGCGAGATGAAAAAGACGCGGTTTACGCCGCAAACCGTAAAGGACAGATCGGTACTGGCGACCGAAGCGAACGCATTCGCACATACAATTTTCCACAGGGACGCATGACCGACCATCGCATTGGTTTGACGCTGTACAAACTAGATGATGTGATGGACGGCGATCTGGATGAGTTGCTGGAGGCGCTTACACTTGCCGATCAGGCTGAAAAGCTCAAGGAATATGGAGAGCAGGCGGAATAATGCAGACCAGAGTGCTCAAACCGACGGAAGAGGCCATCGCAGAAGCGGCGCAACTGCTTAGGCAGGGCGAACTGGTAGCCTTTCCGACGGAAACGGTCTATGGGTTAGGTGCGAATGCACTCGATCCTGAGGCAGTTCCCAAGATATTTGCAGCCAAGGGTCGCCCGAACGATAATCCGTTAATCGTGCATATTGGCACATTGGAGGCGGTGCAGCCGCTGTGCTATGTTGATGAGCGCGCGCGAGCATTGATGAATGCCTTCTGGCCCGGCCCGTTGACGATACTTTTACCCAAGAAACCAATCATCCCTGCCGTAACGAATGCGGGATTACCCAGCGTGGCCATCCGAATGCCCAGCCATCCGGTTGCGCTCAAGTTGCTTCGTGCATGCGGGGTGCCGGTGGCTGCGCCCAGCGCCAATACCAGCGGCAGACCCAGCCCTACGACGGCGGCTCATGTGCTGGATGACCTGAATGGCAAGCTATCGTTGATTCTGGACGGTGGCGCATGCGATGTCGGGGTGGAAAGCACCGTAGTGGATATGACCGCAAAGGTGCCGACCATCGTTCGTCCGGGCGGCATAACGCTGGAGATGCTACAGACTGTTCTGAGCGATGCAAGGGTGGCGGACAGCGTGATGCGCCCACTCCGTAAGGATGAAAAAGCGGTAAGCCCCGGCATGATGTACCGCCATTATGCCCCAAAAGGGCAACTAACGCTGGTAAAAGGCGGACCGGACAGGGTTCGTGAGGTATGCCAGAGGCTGTATACTCAGGCTGTAGCAGATGGAAAAAAGACAAGGGTGTTGGTATTGGAAGAGCACGCTCCTCTGTATGATGGGTGTGAAACGCTGACCATCGGGAGTCTGGAACGACCCGAGAGCATTGCACGAGAACTGTTTGCTGCCCTGCGCCGAATGGATGATGAAGAGGTGCAAGTGATGCTGTGCGAAGCGGTCCCTTCGGAGGGCATCGGGCTTGCGATTATGAACCGTATGTACCGCGCGGCGGCGTTTCATGTGCTCGAAGTTTAACCCCCCTGCCAAGCGGTTATCATGATCGAAATGTGAAGGAGGGCTCTCATGCCGGACGTATTGTTTGTGTGCAGTGGCAACACCTGTCGCAGCCCCATGGCAGCCACCTTGTTCAACGCCATGTGCGAGCGGCGCGGACTCCCTTACCGCGCAGAATCGGCAGGTTTATATGTGCAGGAGGGTAGCCCTTCCAGCGACGGCGCGTTTTACACAATGAAAGAGCGGGGACTCGATCTATCCCGCCATGTGGCACAACCTCTTTCCGCAAAGCTTGCGGGGGATGCGCGGCTGGTGATCGCGATGGGAGAGCCTTACGCACAAAAGGTACGCGAACGCTGCCCATGGGCGCGCGTGATCGCATTCAATCCGCCAATCAGCGACCCGTTCGGGGGTTCGCTGGCTGAATACCGCGCAACCGCGAAAGAGCTGGAGGGGCGAATGGAGTGGGTGTTGCAAAAGCTGCGCGAAACGGGCATGCCGCTGAATGCCAACAGCAACCTGTAACATGAATAGGTATACGGGAAAATCCGTTGAAAGAATGGACAGTCCTGCTCGAGAATCCCATGGATTGTCACTCCGATTGATAATCTGCAACAAAAAAGGCAAATGACGCGAGTTCATGCATCAAAAATCGAAGTAAACGAAAAGGTTATCCATGAGTGACTTCCGATACGGTCTGCATTGCATGGGTACCCGAAAGAAACACCAGTTGCGCAAAAAGCGAACTATGGTATAATCACAGGCGAGGGGGGACTCCATGGAAGTTTTCAAAGAGGGAAAATCTTTTTACAGAGGCAACCTGCATTGCCACACCACGATGAGCGACGGCGTGAAGACGCCTGCCGAGGCTATTGAGATCTATCGCACCTTTGGATACGATTTTCTAGCCATAACAGACCACCGCCGTGTGACCATTCCTGAAAGCCGCATGGAAGGGAACATGCTGCTTTTACCCGGCATAGAGCTGGACTACGCGCTGCCTGCCGAGGTGGTTCATATTGTTGGCTTTGGCATGGAGGGCGAGATTGTACCTCGCGTGAAATACGAACAGGGGCCGCAACAGGGTGTGGATGCCATCCGCGCATGCGGTGGCCGCGCAATTCTGGCGCATCCGCATTGGTCGCTCAACACCATGGCAACACTCATGGGCATCCATGACACAACGGCGGCTGAAATTTACAATACCATGTCCTACCTGCGACCAGACAGCTCCAATATATTGGACATGGTTGCGGCGCATGGGATGCTTTACCCGCTGGTGGCTTCGGATGATACTCATGCCTATGGCGGGGAAGAGGGTGTGAGCTACACCATGGTACAGGCGGATGAACTGACGGCCGAAGGCATTAAGCACGCGATGGACAAAGGACTTTTTTATGCCAGTCAAGGCCCGCAAATCCAGCAGATTTCGATTGAAGATGGGCATATTATTGTGCAATGCTCACCAGCCAGTCGTGTCTATTTTCATACAAACCTCGTGTGGACGCCTGGGCGGGCTGTCATAGCGGAAGGTATAACCCGGGCGAGTTATAAGCTGTTTACGGAACAGGGCGAACGCTTTGTACGCTGTCAGATCATTGATCAGCAGGGTAAGAGCGCGTGGAGCAGTTCGATCGCGCTGTGAACCATTCCCTGGAGCGAGATAAAGGAGACGAACGATGAACAGGATGAAAAAGCTCCTCGTATTGCTCACCGCCTGTACGGTGGCATTCGCTGCAAGCATTGCAGTTGCTAAAACAAAGACCATTGATATCCATGCCTCCGATTATGCTGTGGTGGAAAGCGGCGAGTACACCTCAATGGAGGAAGTAGCCGTGTATCTAACGCTTTTTGGACACCTGCCGGATAATTACATTACCAAGAAGCAAGCGCAGGCTTTGGGTTGGAACAGCAAGGCAGGCAATCTGGACACGGTAGCGCCGGGCAAGTCCATCGGTGGCGATTATTTTGGCAATTATGAAGGCACTGTGCCCGATGCACAAGGCCGCAACTGGACAGAGTGTGATATCAACTCCGATGGCGGTTATCGCAATGGTCTGCGGATTGTGTTTTCAAATGACGGTTTGATTTATTACAGCGACGATCATTATGCAACCTTCCGACAGGTAGTGGTAACGGAAAGTGCGAAGGTAACTGCCGTGCCTGCGGTGAGCAACAATGCTACAGTGGCTCCGGACGGAACTGTTACCGAGGATGGCAAGTATCTTTCCAAGGACGACGTCGCCGCCTACCTGCATACCTACGGCAAGCTCCCGGTTAACTACCTTACCCGCTATGCGGCCAAAGCATTGGGTTGGAGTAACAATAAGAACAATCTGGCTCAAGTTGCACCCGGCTGTGCCATTGGAGGCGACAGCTTCGGCAATCGCGAAAAACTATTGCCTGACAAAGAAGGCCGATCGTGGTTTGAATGTGATGTTAACGTACAAAATGGCGAACGGAGCAGTGAACGGCTCGTGTGGAGCTCCGACGGTCTCATCTATTACACGCCCGACAATCACAAGAGTTTTGAGCGTCTTTACTAGGCAAGGAGGTTTATGCCATGCAGGAAATTCAGCTCGATATTACTTCCTTTGAGGAGAAAATACCGTTACACCGTTATCTTAAGGAAAAGCTGGGCTTCCCCTTTTACTACGGGGGCAATCTGGATGCATTGTTTGACGAGCTTTCAAGCATCACTGAGCCGATGCATATCACGCTTGCTTACTCCACCGTTCCGCAGGGCAAAATGGTCGATTACACACCGAGACTGTTGCATGTGTTCGGCGATGCGGCGCGTGAGAACTACAACATCAAACTCACGGTGCGTGCGGTAGGCTGATGGCGAATGCACGAATCGACTACGATAAAAAAGGAACCGCTGTCGGCGGTTCCTTTTGAGTTTATTTATTAAGGGAGGAGTGTATATTCCGATGCGGCGAAACGACATCACTGGAATGGACATTACATGCGAACTGATGAAGATTATCGGTCATGCGTGCAAGAAGCAAAGCAAATTCTTTCAGGTCTGTTTCTGAAATACCGTAGAGCGCGCAGCTGCATGCCGTGCACATGGCGGATTGGAGTTTTTGGGCTTGTATACGACCTTCCTCGGTCAGCGCCAGTACGTTGGCGCGCTGATTATGCAGGTTTCGCTCACGTCGCACATAGCCCAGCCGTTCCAAGCGGGCGATTGAAACAGCCACTGTTGCGGCACTCACCCCGAGATTGCGCACCAGATCAGCCTGGCTTACCCCATCCATAGCCAGCAGTAGCCCTAAAATCGGCCCCTGCCTTGGATGTGCGCTATCGTTGCCCAGCGCCAGCCGGATCCGTTCCAGATACTCCCGCTGCAGCTCAAAAAGTGCTGCAAAGACGTCCTCCATAGCATACCTCCTGATCGGGTAAACGATTGTACCCATTGCCGATGATACCCTCCCAGCCTTTGTTTGTCAAACCCAAACAAGGTTGACGATATATACGTCAAGACATGTAAAAATCGAGACCATGAATTGAATACAGATCATGCAGGAGGAGAGTATTGACAACGAAGGATGCACGCATGCAATGCCATTCCAGTTTGGCAGGACAGCAGACGCATTCCGTGTTGAGCAGAAAGCGGAGAGCGGATAATGGATTGTGTTTGTGAACGCTGTACATGTCGGCATGATGGGGAGGAACCAATGGAGAAGTTGTTTCCGTATGTTTTCGAGCATAGAAATGCAATCGTTTATCTTTTGACAAGCTTTAAAACGGCTTTACATCCTTTTGGAATTAATGCTACAATAAAACCCTGCCCGTGAACCGCGCGGCAGACCTGAGCATAAGGAGGGCGATGGAGCATGAAACAGATCATATTCACGGATACCGCGCCGAAGGCGATCGGTCCGTATTCACAAGCGATCGCAACGGAGGCAACTGTCTACACATCGGGGCAGCTTGGCATAGATGTGAGCATTGGCAAGCTGGCGGAGGGTGTTGAAAATCAGTCACACTGCTCCATGAAAAATATTGGTGAGATATTAAAAGCCCAAGGAATGACTTATGAAAATATCGTTAAAACGACAATCTTTGTAAAGGATCTGGCAGATTTTGCGGTGGTTAACGCCGTGTATGCAAGCTATTTCTACGGTGATTATCCTGCACGCAGCACCGTGCAGGTAGCAGCGCTTCCACTGGGCGGTCTGGTGGAAATCGAGTGTATTGCGGTTCGCTGATTGAATATAACGGCAAAATCTTAACGCATAGAATTTGCCTTGTCAGCCACAATACGGTACGTTCAGGCATCGGCATTCGATCCTGTTGGCATCGTGATGCCTGTTCCGTCGGATTCCACCGTATTAAAGGATTTTAATGCGGGCTGCAACGCAGTTCCTCTGATTTGGAGACGTTGCTCTTTGCTCCAGTACATGATCGCACGCATACTCAGGTGTGTCGGGGATTTGGAATCATATGCCCCCTCGCGAAACCAACAGGGTCGGTATCTGCCTTGACCCGACAAAGGCCGTACGGTGTGATATCATCCGCTGGATTGCCGTCACGAAAGGGATTACAAGTATGTTTGAAGTTCTTGAAAAGCAAGCGCTCAATCCGACTGTGGTTCGGATGACCATTTCCGCTCCTTTGATTGCCAGGAAGGCTGAACCGGGGCAATTTGTAATTTTACGCGCAAAAGCGGACAGCGAACGCATTCCGCTTACCATTGCGGATTTCGACCGCGCAACAGGGAGTATCACGCTGATATTCCAGGTGATGGGTGCTGGAACCATTGAAATCAATAGCCTGGAAGCAGGAGAGCGGTTGCAGGATTTAGTGGGGCCGCTTGGCAAGGCGACGGATACGATGGGCTTAAAAAAGGTTTGTGTAGTAGGCGGCGGGGTTGGCTGCGCCATTGCGCTGCCCATTGCCAAAAAACTGCATGAACAGGGTGCTGTTGTGCATAGCGTGGTTGGCTTCCGAACCCGCGAACTGGTGATTTTGGAAGAGGAGTTCCGCAGCATCAGCGATGAGTTTAAATTGATGACGGATGATGGCAGTTATGGCGAAAAGGGGTTGGTAACAACCGCACTGGAATCGCTCATCAACGCCGGAAACCAATACGATGAAGTCATTGCCATCGGGCCATTAATTATGATGAAGTTTGTGAGCCTCACCACCAAGAAATACGGCGTGAAAACAATCGTGAGCATGAATCCGATCATGATCGATGGCACGGGGATGTGCGGTGGCTGTCGCTTGACTGTGGGTGGTGAAACGAAGTTCGCATGCGTGGATGGGCCTGATTTCGACGGCCACCTGGTAGATTTTGACGAAGCGCTCAGGCGTGGGGAGATGTACCGCGAGTTTGAGCAGCACGAGCGTGAAACGGCGTGCAACCTTTTTGCCAAGGAGGCTCGATGACATGCCTGAACGCAATATGAGTCTGCAAAAAACACCTATGCCTACCCAGCCTGCGGAGGTTCGCAACCATAACTTTGAGGAAGTCACGCTTGGCTATACATGGAAGATGGCTGCTTCAGAAGCAAAGCGCTGTCTTGATTGCAAAAACCACCCTTGCGTGAACGCCTGTCCTGTAGGTATCGATATCCCCGGCTTTATTCAGCGGGTAGCCAACGAAGATATGGATGGCGCGTATGAAGTACTTAACCGCAGTACAGCATTGCCTGCTATATGTGGGCGTGTGTGCCCACAGGAGACACAGTGTGAAGGCATGTGTGTTCGAAAAGCCAAAGGCGATAGTGTAGGGATTGGAAGGTTGGAACGCTTCGTGGCTGACTGGCACCGTGAGCATAGCGATGTGCAGCCGCAACCATCTGTGCCCAACGGACACAAGGTCGCTGTGATCGGCGCTGGCCCGAGCGGGCTTACGTGTGCCGGCGATTTGGCTAAAATTGGTTATAAGGTTACTGTTTTTGAAGCATTGCATGTTGCGGGGGGCGTGCTGGTTTACGGCATTCCCGAGTTCCGCCTGCCTAAGGATATTGTACGGAAAGAGATCGATGGGCTGAAAACACTAGGTGTGGAAATCCAGACGGATGTGGTTATCGGCCGCACATTGACCGTGGATGAACTGTTTGAGATGGGCTATGAGGCTGTGTTTATCGGCTCCGGTGCAGGCTTGCCACGGTTTATGTCCATCCCCGGCGAAAGCTTGAAAGGCGTATACAGTGCCAATGAATACCTTACCCGTATCAACCTGATGAAAGCTTATCTCCCGGGTAGCCGCACCCCTATCCAGCGCAGCCACGCGGTTGCTGTGGTAGGCGGAGGTAACGTTGCCATGGATGCGGCGCGCTGTGCCAAGCGACTGGGAGCGGAACGGGTATATATTGTATATCGCCGTGGCATGGAAGAACTGCCTGCCCGCTTGGAGGAGATTGAACATGCACAGGAGGAAGGCGTGATTTTCCGCACGCTGGTTAATCCTGCGGCGGT